>OMKS01002500.1_pt1 | contig 15324 bp, 13 predicted proteins | sample 1674721 | NCBI WGS metagenome assembly OMKS01 (sample SAMN06264996, study PRJEB25208) | sediment metagenome | isolation source: hot spring sediment | place: USA: California | collected 2014-09-02
CGGCATACGAGATCTAGTACGGTCTCGTGGGCTCGGAGATGTGTATAAGAGACAGGACGTTGGAAGATGCCCTCGTCAATTTGGAACTATCGCCGGAAGCGGTTTAGCTCCGGCGGTAGTTCGCTTTCTCTGTTCCCTCGCAGTAGTTGACATCCCCTTTCTCATTTCTATAATACGCATACGGCAATTGTCTGGTGCGCTATGGAGTAAGTTCCTTATTAGATAACTTTGCTTGCCTGCATAAATGTTGGCCTAAAGGCCGGAGGTCAGGGGGGATTTTATAGGAGAAAACATGCAGTCGCCTCTCTATGTGCGTGCAGAGGAATATATCGCCGCGTTGCGTTCGCAGTTGGTGAAGACGCGGCGCGATTTTTGCATGCATCCCGAGCTTTCCGGCGAAGAACAACGCACGGCGCAAGTGATCGCTGCTCGACTGCGCGAACTGGGCCTGACCGTGCAGACGGGCGTGGGAGGATACGGCGTCGTGGGGGTGTTGCCGGGCGCGCACCCCGGCCCCATCATCGCCTATCGCGCCGATATGGACGCGATGCCCGTGCCAGATGCATTGGAGACGGACTACCGGTCGCTCGTCCTGGGCATCAAGCACGCTTGCGGGCACGACGTCCACATGACGGTGGCGCTCGGCGTGGCCGCAACGCTCGCAGCGTTGCGGGACGAGCTTGCCGGAACGGTTCGCTTTATCTTCCAACCGGCGGAGGAGTCCATGGAGGGCGCGCGCGCGATGTTGGCGGAGGATGTGCTCGGCACGCCTCTGCCGGAAGCTATTTTTGCGTTGCACACCTTCCCCATCCCCGTGGGGACCATCGGCCTGGCGACGGGCGTGTGTCTGGCCGGGATGGAGGAGTTCATCGTGCGTTTCCACGGCCCACCGGATAACCTCGATGCGGCGATGACGCGTGCCGCTTGTGCTTTGCGCACACACATCAGCGCGCCGCCCACCACCATGGTGACGTTTGACGCGCTGGTGCGTGCGATGCGTGCCGGTGAGGTCTCCGAGGACGAGATTCTGGTAAGCTGCTGGCCGTTGACGGATTTCCCCGGTCTGGAAGATTACCTGCTGGTGTTGGCGAGTTTCGCCTCCGGCGTGGCGCAGGAGGCTGTGCGCGCCCACATCCGGACGGTGTTGGATGCCGTCGCCGCCGAGTCGGGCGTGACCTACGACTTGACGTCCACCTTTGGCAATCCGCTGTTGGTGAATGACGCCGCCACTGTACGTGAGGTGCTGCCGCTGTTGGCGTCTGTCGTCGGCCCACAGAACGTTTGGACTTTTCACTCGCTGTATCCCTTCGCCCACGAGGATTTTGCACTGTACCTCGAACACGTGCCGGGCGCGCTGCTTTGGTTGGGGATTGCCAACCCGGAAAAGGGTATGGCCAGTCTTTTGCACGCGTCCGATTTCGATGTGGACGAGGACGCGCTCGTGATTGGGGTGCAGGTGGTCACACGCATCTTACTACATTTCCTCAAGAAAAGTTAATTTTGCTTGGTCTGGATCGCCAGATCCGGACCGGAACGGGAATCTGACGATCCCCTCGAAGCCATTTGTGACCTACTGAGTCTGGGCACGACTTAATGTGGCCTTGATTGTCGGTGTGTTCGCGCTATAATATCAGGGTTGCAAACATACCGTCTTCAAACACATTATGCGTTATGGACCAGACCGAGACAAAACCGAAAATTCTTTACATTGACGACGCTCCTTCGTCCAGGCGACTTGTGGAACGTCTGTTGTCTGTGCATTATGCGTTTTTTGAAGCGCCGGACGGGCTTAGTGGTATCGACCAGGCCGTCGCTATCCGGCCCGATCTCATCCTCGTGGATTTGAACCTTCCCCAGTTTACCGGCTACGAAGTCGCGGCCCGCGTCAAAGTGCTGCTTCCCCACGTCCCCGTCGTCGCGTTGACGGCGGACATGGCCGAGCACGTGCGCGAGCACGCGCTGGCCTCCGGTTGCGACGGTTACATCGCCAAGCCGATCAATGCAGACACCTTCGAAGAGCAAATCGCACGTTTCCTGGGTGGACGCCGCGAAACGCTGGAGGATGACAGTTTCCGCAGCGCCTACCAGCAGACGTTGGTGGCGCGTATGGAGGAGAAGGTCCGGGAGTTGACGCGCGCGCTGAAGAGTAATGCGGAACTGAACGAACAGCGCGACCAGTTGTTGCAGGAAACGCAGCGCCGGGCGCGATTGTTGGAGGCTACGGCGCAGGTTGGGCGCACCGTCACGTCCATTCTCGATGCCGACGCTCTGCTCAAGGAGACCGTTAACATCCTCTGCGATGTCTATGGCTTCTACTATGCCGGTATCTTTCTGGTCGATGCCGCCGGCGATTGGGCGATTTTGCGGGCCGGGCGTGGCGCTGCCGGCGCCGATATGGTTGCCGAGGGATACAAACTCAAGATCGGTGGCCGGTCGATGGTGGGGATGGCCATTGCCGAGCGCCGGGCGTTATTCGCGTTGGATGTGGAAAAGGACCCCCTTCACCTCAAGCATCCGCGTTTGCCATTGACCCGCTCCGAAATGGTGTTGCCGTTGCTCGTGGGCGCCGGGGCGCAGGCGCGTGTCATCGGCGCGGTATCGGTGCAGAGCCAGGAAGAGACGACGTTCACCGGCGAAGATATGACGACGCTGCAAACTATGGCTGACCAGTTGGCCATCGCCATCGATAACGCGCGTTTGCTCGAGGATTTGGAGGCCACCCACGCCGAATTGGTACGCACGAAGACGTTCGAAGCGATAGCGACTGCGACAGGCGAGGCTATCCATTGGGTGGGGAACAAGGCCGCGCCGATTCCGGGCAGCATCGCCCGGGTGCGCGAAGACCTGACGAAATATTTACTGATGGCGTGTGCATTGCTGGAAGAAGCGCCGCCGGAACTGCGCGAGCATAAATTTGCCCAAATGCTGCTCGCGGCCGAGGCGGCGCTTGCCGAACAGGATGCCGGTTTGGATCTGGCGGAACTGCGCGAGGAATTGGCGCTCCGGTCGCTTCGACGCTTGCAGCGCACGCTGAGCCTGGAATCTATTTTCGAGGACCTGGATATTGTTGAAAAGAGCGCGCGCTCGATCCTGAACATCAAAGAAGACCTGATCGGTCCGGCGCGGCAGAAACGCCTGGAGATGGTGCATCTTCCCGACTTGTTGCGGGAGACGGTGCGCTCGATGGCGATCCCCAAGGAGGCCTTGCGTTTCTTGCTCGTGGAGGATGTGTTGCCCGTCCTGGCCGATCCCGAACAGTTGGCGCACGTCTTCATCAATCTGATCAAAAACGCGATGGAAGCGATGCATCAAGTGGCAGACAAGAAACTCTTCATTTGGGTGCGCACGGCGGATGACCCGCGCTTTGTAGTCACGGATGTGACGGACAACGGGAGCGGAATTCCGCCGGAGGTCGTCGATAAGATTTGGGTCGCGTTCTATACCACCAAGGGTGACCGGGGCGGCACGGGCCTGGGACTGCCCGCGTGTGTCAAAATCATCAATCAGTTGGGCGGCAAAATCACCGTCGAGAGTGTCATGGGTGAGGGAACGACGTTCAGTGTATATTTGCCGGTGATGAGGGCTTAGTGACCCCAGACTACAAAAGTCTCACAAGGCGCTTGCTTGAGTCAGTATATACGCTAAACGAGAGGTCTGTAAGGCACACTACGTGCTGAGACTTTTGTAGTCTTTGATTCTAACGAAAGGAAAATCGTAATGAAAGAGGAAGTGAAGGTCTTACTTGTTGATGACGAAAAGCTCGTATTGCGCAGTATCGAGAAGTCGCTGTTACGCGCCGGCTTCGATGTGGAGCCTGCCGGTGACGTGACGATGGGGCTGGCGCTGTTTCAGGAGACGATGGCGAGTGCTGCGCCTTTCGACATTGCCGTCTTGGACCTGAACATGCCGAATTTCGAGGGGTACGAAGACCCTACCGCGGGTTTGCAGTTGTTGCGCAAGCTCCTGGAAATACAGCCCGGTTTCCCGGTGATCGTACTCACGGCCTTCGATGAGGTCGAGCGGGCCAAAGATGCCGTCCGGAGCGGCGCACGCGCCTATTTCGTCAAGGGTCGTGAGGCGGATCTGATCGCGCTGGTTGAGCGCATCGTCAAGAATTGACCACCTCTCAATTTCTCGTGTGAAGGAGTAGATTTATGGATAAATCAGTATTAGCCGAGCGCCGCGTGGCCTTGTTGCACGCCGGAGCACAAGTAAGCCGCAATATTACGTCAATTCTTGATCTGGATGTGTTGTTGCGCCAAACCGTTGACCTTATCTGTGAGGCTTTCGACTTTTATTATGCCGGCGTTTTCCTGGTCGATGAGACTGGGGAATGGGCTGTCTTACGCGCTGGCCGGGGCGAGGCCGGCGCGGCGATGGTGGCCGAAGGGCACAAGTTGCGAGTGGGGGGCCTATCGATGATCGGCGCGGCGACCGGGCGCAACAAAGCGTTGATTGCGTTGGATGTTGGCGATGAGCCGGTGCACTTCAAGAACCAATATCTGCCTTTGACCCGTTCCGAGATGGCCCTGCCGTTGGCCGCCGGCGTAGGCGCAGAAGCGCGCGTTATCGGTGCGCTGACCGTGCAGAGTGAGGAGGAAGCCGCTTTCTCCGAGGACGACATTACGGCGCTGCAAGCGATGGCCGACCAGTTGGCGGTAGCGATTCAAAACGCGCGGTTGTATTCGGAGAACGCGCGATTGTTGGAACAGGCGACGCGCCGCGCGCGGCTGCTGATGGCGGCGGCGGATGTCGGCAAGGGCGTTACATCGATTTTGGATTTGGATGAGCTGCTGCACAAAATGGTAGACATTATCTGTGGCGCTTATGGCTTTTACTACGCCGGCGTTTTCCTCCTCGATGCGACGGGGACGTGGGCGATGTTGCGCGCCGGACGGGGCGAGGCCGGCGCGGCGATGGTGGCTGAGGGTCACAAGCTCCAGGTCGGTGGGTTTTCGATGATCGGCGCTGCAATTGCCGAGCGCCGGGCGCGCATCGCGCTGGACGTGGGAGAAGAGGCGGTCTTCTTCAAGAATCCCCATTTGCCGATGACGCGCTCCGAGATGGCGCTCCCGCTGGTGGTGGGCGCTGGCCCGCAAGCGCACGTGATTGGCGCGGTGACGGTGCAGAGCGAGCAGGAGGCGGCCTTCAGCGATGAGGACGTCAGCTCGCTACAGGCGATGGCCGATCAATTGGCGGTGGCGCTGCACAACGCCCATCTGCTGCGCGAATTGGAGACGGCCCACGCGGAGCTGGTGCGCACCAAGACCTTCGAGGCGGTAGCGGCGGCGACGACCGAAGCCATTCATTGGATCGGTAACAAGGCGCTGCCCATCACGGTGAGCGTGCAGCGATTGCATGAGGACCTGGCGGATTTGTCGGGGGTGGATGCCGAGGTTGTCGAGTCGATGCGCGAGGATTTGACGCTGATCGAGGCCAGTGCCCAGTTGATCGTGCAGGTGAAGGAGCATCTCATCGGCCCGGCCCGCGAGTACATGCCGGCGCCGGCGATGATCGAGGACGTGGTGAAGGACACGGCGCAGGTGATGGGCATTGCGCCGGAGGTGATCCATTTCACCGTCGCGCCCGACCTGCCCCTGGGCGTTGCCGACACTACGCAGCTAAGCCGCGCGTTCCGCTACGTGCTGCAAAACGCGCTGGAGGCTACTGAAGCTCTCGACGTACCACGTATCGATGTGGAAGTCGATCTGGTCGACGAAAGTGGTATGCGCTACGTGGTGACGCGCATCGCCGACAACGGCCCTGGCGCAACCGAGACAGATTTGAACAAGATATGGGTCTCGTTCTACACCACCAGAGGGGCGAAACACGCCGGGCTGGGCTTGCCGGCTTGCCTGCAAATCCTCAAGCAGATCGATGGCAAAGCGGTAGCGCGCAAACGTCCGGAGGGCGGGATGGTCTTCGAATTGTACGTGCCCGCACATACCGGCGTCACAGCGAACGGCGCGGCCAATCTCCCGGCCGGCACACGGGTTTTGCTCGTCGATGATGACGATGTGTGGAGCCGCTTTGTCGAGCGGACGTTGACCGAGGCACAGAACACCGTCACCCGCGTGGTGGATGCCGGCGATGTCGACGGTGGCGACGCTTTCGACGTCATTATCGTGGATGACGTGTTGGCCGCGGCGGATAGCCTTACGGTGTTGCAACAGATTTCCAGAGCGGGGGCTGCGGCGAAAACGCTGGTGGTGGCTTCAAGCGTGCGCGTCGAACGGATGATGGATTTGCTGCGCTTTGGGGTGCGCGACGTGCTGCCCAAACCGTACACCGCCGCGGCGTTGGCCGAAAAACTGGGTATCTAGCTCACAGAAACCGGGATTTTTCTTAAAATCCCGGTTTCTTTATAGGGCATCGAACTCGTTCACTGCGCCAGGGTAGGGCGCTAGTGCCTGACGTAGCGTGTCGATCAGCCAGGGACGTTCCTCCGGTGGGATGAAGGCGGCCTCGGCGGAATTGCGCAGCATGTGGTAAATTTGGCGTTCCTCGATGCCGAGGGCGGCGACAGAAACGACGTATTCGTCGGTGAGGGTCGTGTCGCTGATGCTCGGATCGTCGGTGTTGAGGGTGACACGCAGCCGCAAGTTGTAGAGATCGGACAGGGGATGCTGCCCCATACCATGCACGGCCCCGGTTTGCAGATTGCTCGTGGGGCAGACCTCCAACGCCACTTTTCTGTCGTAGAGCAGTTGGACTACGTTGGAATCCTCAATGGAGCGAATGCCGTGGCCGATGCGCTGCGCGTCGAGGTGTTGGACCGCGGTATAGACGCTCTCCGCGCCGGCCCATTCTCCGGCGTGGATGGTGATGTTCACGCCGGCCTGGCGGGCACGCCGGAAAGGCTCCAGGAATCGCTCGGCGGGAAAGCTGACCTCGTCCCCAACCAGATCGATCCCCCGCACCAGGTCGCCGAAATGCGCGATGCTGAGTTCGACAATTTCGTAGGCAGTGTGGAGGGATTCCTTGCGGGGGACGGTCAGAATCAGGCAGGTGCGCGTGCCGGTTTCAGTTTGCGTTTCGCGGGTCGTCTCCTTGACCCATTCGACCACGTCATTCAGCGAGAAGTTTTGGGTATTCGCCAGGGCTTCGGGATTGAAGCGCAGTTCCAGGTAACGGATATTGTCGTGGGAGGCATCGATGATGGCCTCGCGCACCACGCGCTGTACCGCCTCTTTGGACGTGTAAAAATGGCGCAGCAGTTCGAATTTTCCCAAGAAAAGCTGGTAGTCGGGCGGATCGTCGGTGATTTGGACGTAGGGACGCAGTTGCTCGATATCGTAACTTGGCAAGTCGATGCCGTGTTCCAGCGCAATCTCGGCCAGAGTATTCAGCCGTAGTGAACCTTCGAGATGCCGGTGTAGATCGATCTTGGGGAGATGATATGCCCATCCCCATAATGTACCGGCAGTTTGAGGCGGCTCTGGTAGCGTAGCGGCTGCTATATGTGGCATTTTTAGTAAGTCTTGCACCATAGTTCAACGCTCCATCCCGGTTGCTATGAAGGCGCTGTTTGTTTCGAGCGTTTCCAATGTGTTATACCCGTATTATATCAGATGAAGGCAATTCGTCAGCTCGATCCCAGCGATGCGTCAGGGCTATCGCATTGGCGCAACCTTCCGGGAAGCTCAACGCGGCCTTGAAATAGCGAAAAGGCGGTTTTATTCCAGGGTTTTGCTCCAAATCATACGCGCGCAGCTTCCCGGAAGGTGCAAATACGATAGCCCCAAGCGATGCGTACCTAGCGCCGGCGAAATAGCCAACCCCAATAAATGATGGCGCTCGCGAGATTGATCCCGATCCCCAGTGTGAGGGGAAGGTAAAACGTCAGCAGCGCGAATTCGACGGTGAGTACCCCGGCCGGTTGTTGAGCCAGGGCGGCGCTACACTGAAAGATGTAGCTCAACGTCGCCACGATCAGCAAGGTGCTGCCGAGATCGAACCCGCGGTAATACGCCTGCATCTTGGTCACTTCGCTCATCCTGCGGCTCAGAATTCGCAGCAGCCAACTGATGTAAAGGATGCCGATCAATATTCCCGTGCCGAGATGGGACGTGAGCACCTCAATATCGGTCATGGCCCCGTTCTCCCATCATTCTTTCGTAGAGCAAGTTTCCCATTCCAATCAACAACAACCCGGCGAACAAGAACAAAACGTCCGCAACCGGGTCTCCGGCGAAATCCGGCCGGGCGTCGTGGGTGAAGAAGCGGCTGACATACCGTACTGCACCGGCGCCGGTAAACAGGATCGGAATCAGGTAAAGCTGGTACCACGTTTGCTGCCGTGACGTGCGCTCAAAGAAATGGGCAATCGCCATCAGGATGACCTGGAGAGCGATAATCCCTATCCAGATGAGGCTACCCAGGATGATTCGCAGAGGGATGGTGGACACGGCGCTCTATCTTCTCACAAAGGCTTTCATAAATGAGTCTGTCATCCGTTTGGGTGCGCCGCTCAACACCCCTTCCCGCCCCTCGAAGGGTTGCAGCACTTTGAGACCCTGTGCATCGATCTGGTATTGGCGGATCGTGCTATCGTGCGCGCTGCCACGCATCTTTAGGGCGACGATGGCGCGTTGCACCACGCTTTCGATTTCGACGTAGCGCAGCATGATGTACGTGTCGGCCAGAAATTGGATGCTGGCATCGAGCTGGCCTTCGAGACCCTCACCGAAGAGGTGGGCGCTCTCGCGTGTCAGGATCATCGTCAAATCCTGGCGTTTCAGCGCGTTGAGGTAGCCGTACATCAGTTTGCGCAGCTTCACGGGATCCTGGTGCAGCCCCTCGAAGTGGGTGATGCTGTCGATCAGCATGCGTTGCGCTCCCATTTCGGCGATCAGGTTTTGGATGGTTCCCCCAACGTGTTCCAGGTCGGCTTTGGTGACTTCCGGGCTGCTCATAATGATCTTGAGCCGGTTCTGGCGCTCCAATTCCCGGAAATCCCAACCGAACGACGCCGCGTCGCGGTAATACTGCTCGGGAAATTCCTCGAAGGTGAGGATGATGCCCGGTTCGTCACGGCGCGCGCCCTCGTAGATGTATTGCATGCCCAGGGTGCTCTTGCCGGTTCCCGGTGCGCCTTCGACCAGATTGGCCGTGCGGGGTAGGAATCCGCCGTTCAACATCGCGTCTAGCCCTGGTATACCTGTGGTAACTCTCGTTTCATTTTGCACGTCATCCTCCTCATTGCCGGACCATATGATAGATGACTTTGCGCCGGAATTCTCGATCTTGCGTTGCTTTGACGAATTGTTGTAGGAGCGTTCTGGTCGCCGGATTAGCCTTTAGCATGTAGACTCGCATGTCGTCCACCGGCATCTCTTCGAGCAGCCCGTGGCGCGCGAGGTCTTGCAGCTCGGTTTGCACGTCTTCGGCGGTGCGCCCGGTATACCGTGCGATGTTCTCACTGGTATCCATCGTATGCGGGTTCTCGTGAAAGAAACGCAGTAAGTCCCATTTGACAAACGAATCTACGTAAGTTGTCAGGAAGTTGAACAGCTCCGGATCCATATCTTTCATCACACGCGCAGTCAGGTCCTCTCTTCTCATCACGCCTCTCAACCTTGTTGCATTATTACGACTCGGCCACCTACAGGGCAGTTACGCCTTTGGTAATTTTGGACAGGATTCACAGGATCAGTCTTCGGTGACATAGCGCACGACGTTCGCTCGTCGATCCGCTTTTAGATGGCAGTCTTTGTATTTCCTGCCGCTGCCGCAGAAGCAGGGGTCGTTGCGCCCAAGTTTCCGGCCTCCCGAGCTGGCTCGCACGGGCATAGGCTTGGACGCGGCTTGATTGCTGCCGCCGCTGGCACGGAACACGGGCTGGCGCGGTGTCCCCCCCCTTAGTCCCCCCCATGAGGGGGGAGAGGATGCGGCACGGCGTTGTTGCTGCGGGATCAGGAACAGTGAGCGTGCGATCTGTGCTTGCACCGAGCGCAACATCTCCTGGTAAGTCTCGTAGGCCTCTTTCTGATAAGCCACAATGGGCTTCTGCTGTCCGATGGCGCGCAATCCAATACCCTCGCGCAGCATGTCCAGGTCCGTCAGGTGCCGTACCCAGTGACCGTCCAATTGTTGCAGCATTAGCTGCCGGTCCCGAAAAACGCGCATCACGTCGGTGACGACTTGCTTGACCTGTTCCTCGATCTCCGTAGGCATGCGGCGGATGGGCTGATCGTACCACTGCGCGACGGTGTCCCGGCCGATGCGGGCATCGATCGTCTCGACAATCATAGTGGTATCCGGTCTTGGCGTCTCGCCCAACATTTTCAGTGAGGTCTCCTCCTGGCGCATCGCGCGATAGACGTCCTCGCCGATCCTCTGGTTGATTTGCCAATAGGCGCGGTCGGCCTCTTCGACGCACGCTGCGACGATCTCATCCGGGGTCAAGTCGTTGAACTTTCGGGCCGTGAAATTGTATAGCGCCGGGACGGCCTGGCGAAGTTCTGCCAGCATCCCTTCGATGTCCCACTCGTCCTCGTAGCCCTGCGTTTTGGATTCGACGATGCGGCGGATTTCAGATTCGACCATCTCCAACAAATCGTCGTGCAGGTCTTCACGGCTGAGAATCTTGGCGCGCTCCTTGTAGACGACCTCGCGCTGTTTGTTGACCACGTCGTCGTATTCGAGCACGTGCTTGCGGATGTCGAAGTTGAACCCCTCGACGCGCTCCTGGATGGATTCGATGGCTTTGGCGATAGCGCCGAATTCCAGCGGGGCATCTTCCAGGCCGGCGCGATCCATCCAGGGTTGCAGGCGTTCGCCGCCGAACCGGCTCAACAGTTCATCGGCCAGCGAGATGTAGAAGCGGCTCGAACCGGGGTCGCCCTGGCGTCCGGCGCGCCCGCGTAACTGGTTGTCGATGCGCCGCGCCTCGTGACGCTCGGTCCCGATGACGTGCAAGCCGCCCAGGGCGTAGACGCGCTGGCGGTCGGCGTTGCACTTTTGCACGCGGTCGCGGAGGATTCTGGCCCACGGCTCTGGATGGCGGGTTGTGGGATCGTCGCCTTCGCGCGCCATTTTGAAAGCCTCCTCCCAGTCCTGCGGGTGGATTTGGGTCAGGTCGATCTGCTCCCGGCGCATGTCGTCGCGCGCCATGCCTTCGGGATTGCCGCCCAAAAGGATGTCGACGCCGCGCCCGGCCATGTTGGTGGCAATTGTGACCGCGCCCGGTTGCCCGGCCTGTGCGATGATGACGGCCTCTTGCTCGTGATACTTGGCGTTGAGGACGTTGTGCGGAATGCGGCGGCCCTTGAGCATCTTCGCCAGCCGCTCGGACGTCTCGATGGCGGTGGTGCCCACCAACACCGGCCGCCCGGCCTCGTGCGCGGCGGCAATTTCGTCGATCACGGCCCTGAACTTCGCCGGCTCGGTCTTGTAGATTTGATCGGGCATATCCAGGCGGCGGTAGTAACGCGCGCCGTTCGCTGTGCTATCCGACGGGTCATCCGGCTCGTCGAAGATGGTGACTTTGTAGTTGTGGCCTTCGGGCAGCACGCCGGCAAAGGCCACGCCTGATTCCTGGGGCGGGACGGCGCGCTCGGTCAAGTCGCCGAACTGCGCCCGGTATTCCACGTTGGTGGGCAGGACGGTCACTTCCAGCCCGTAAATTTTGCGCAGTTCCTCGGCTTCGGTTTCCGCCGTGCCGGTCATCCCGGCGAGTTTGTCGTACATGCGGAAGAAGTTCTGGAACGTGATCGTGGCGTAGGTGAGCGACTCGCGGCGCACCTCCACGTGCTCCTTGGCTTCGATGGCCTGGTGCAACCCCTCGGAGTAGCGCCGCCCGAACATCATACGGCCTGTGAACTCATCTACGATGATGATTTCGCCGTCGCGCACGACGTATTCCTTATCGCGTTCGTAGAACTCTTTGGCGCGCAGGGCGTTATCGAGATAGGCGAGCATGTGCGCGTGTTGGGGATCGTAGATGTTTTCCTCTTCGGGGATGTTGAGCATGCTCTCGATCTTGGCGGTGCCCTCCTCGGTCAGGATGGCGGTTTGGCTGCGCTCATCCACCTCGTAATCTTCGTCGCGGTGCAGGCGGGGGACCAGGCCCGCGAAGCGTTGGTACAGCTCAGAGGACTCTTCCGCCGGCCCGGAGATGATAAGGGGCGTGCGCGCTTCGTCGATGAGGATGCTATCGACCTCATCCACGATGGCGTAATGGAGCTGGCGTTGCGTGCATTGGTTCAGGTCGATGACCATGTTATCGCGCAGGTAGTCGAAGCCGAACTCGTTGTTCGTGCCGTAGGTGATGTCGCTGCGATAGGCCTCGCGGCGCGTGACGGGGCGCAGATATTGGTAGCGGTCGTCGGACGAGCTGTAATCGGGGTCGTAGCGGAACGAGGCCTCGTCAGGTCGTCCCGCACCGGACTGGATGATGCTCACCGTAACGCCGAGCGCGTGGTAAACCGGCCCCATCCACTGGACGCCGACTTTAGCCAGGTAATCGTTGGGTGTCACCAGGTGCACGCCCAGGCCCAGCAGTGCGTTGAGGTAGAGCGGCAACGTGGCGACCAGAGTTTTCCCCTCGCCGGTACGCATCTCGGCGACCTGGCCTTCGTGGAGGATCATCCCTCCGATCAGTTGTACATCGTAATGGCGCAGGCCGATGGTGCGGTGGCTGGCTTCGCGGACGGCGGCGAAGGCCTCTGGCAGAAGGTCGTCCAGGGTTTCACCGGCTTGCAGGCGCTCCTTCAAAACGTGGGTTTGCACGCGGAGTTCTTCCGGGGACATTTGTTGGAATGACGGTTCCAGCGCGTTGATCTTCTGTACCGTCTTTTGCATGCGCACAATCGCGCGTTGATTCGGATCGCCCAAAATGCGTTGTAAGAAGCCCTTTACCATCCTGTTCTCCTAGTGATAACTGCTCCCATTATACCATAGGCAAGGGGCGATACAATGAGGGGGGGAGGTGGTAGACGGTAGACGGGAGGTGAGGGGCAAAGGGTGGTAATCCGTTACATCCGTTTGATCCATTGATTGTTAACGGCTTGGCCCCCCGGCGAGGGGGAGTCCGGGGGGCCACCAGCCAAGGAAAGGAGGAGAGGTGCGATGGATTTTTCAAACCATCTCGGTTGGCTAACCAACCTCATTGGCGAACCAACCTCAACCTCTTTCTCCCTTATCATAGCGATTTTGAAAGCGGAAAATAGTGACGAATGACTCGTTCTTGTGTGACGGAACGCCATGTGGAAGAGAGCTTTCTTTCTAGCTCTGAAGCTCGCTTTTCAGGGCCTTATCATTCTACAGTGTACCTTTCGTTTACGTGAATCGTATGGCTAAAGCCATTTAAGTTAGGGGTGTTTTGCGGTTGCGGGTACCCGCAACCGCAAAACACCCCTTTTAATAGCGGCTTTGGCCGTAAGCATTAGCGAGCAAGCATAGTTACCTGAAGTTCAGCGAGAATGATAAAGTCCTGCTCACGCTTCTAGGCAAAGGGCTGTCTTGTGCTATACTAAATTCGTTCAAGTTAGGCAACTTCTTACGCCGAAGTGCGTATTAAGATTGTATGTTATATCTGGCTCTATATGTTGAGGAGGAACAATGAACGAGGAACTGAAAAACGATCTACCCCAGGTGGAAGAAGTCGTTGTGGAATGTGAGGCGACAGAGGATGAACCGTGCTGCTCCGAAATGCTCGGCGACGTCGTCGCGGAGACGGTGACGATCGAGCAGGGTGGCGCGCAGAACGTCAAGGCTGAGACGATCAACGTCAGTCAGGGCGGCATCGCGCACGCCGAGGGTAAGTTCATCGACGTCAAGGATGGCGGCATCGCCCTGGCGATGGGCGAGAATATGACGGTCACAGACGGCGGCGTGGCCGTTGCGATAGCCGAAAACGTCCAGATGACCGATGCCGTGGCGGTGTTCGTTGCTGCCAATCAGGTCGGTGGTGAAAACGTGAAGGTCATCTTCGACGTGCGGGCTGCCGTGGTTTTCGGTGTCGTGCTCGGCGTCGTTGCCGGGATGTTCAGCCGGTTGTTGGGCCGCAAAGCCTAAGGACCTATCCGGGAATTCTACGATCCAATGCTTGCGTGGGGTTACGATCCCGCGTTGATGTGGCAAAAGGTAGATTGCTGCGGCAGATGGCGCCATCTGCCGCAGCGACCATGAAGGTTACTCGCTCAAAACTACGGTTCTCCCCGTCATCCTATAAAACCGCATCAAGGGTTGAGCAATTTGATGCTGCCATCCGCGGTATAGAAAAGCTCTGTCACTTTGATACAGCGTTTGTTGTCGATGCCCCCGGAAAGCGAGGCGTCGTGGTAGAAGAGGTACCACCGTCCTTGAAACTCAACGGTCGAATGGTGCGTCGTCCACCCTGACACCGGATTGAGGATGCGCCCGCGATAGACGAAAGGCCCGGCCGGCGAATCGCCCGTGGCGTAGACGATGAAGTGGGTGTCACCGGTCGAATAGGAGAGGTAGTACGTGCCGTTGTATTTGTGCATCCAGGGGTCTTCGAAATAGCGCCGGTCGTGATCGCCGGCCAGCAAGGGTTGGCCGTCTTCGTCAACGATGGAGACTTCGCTGGCGGGGCCGTCGAAGGTAAGCATGTCGTCCGACAGTTTCGCCACGCGGGGGCCTAGTGCGGGCGCGTCATCGGCGGGTTCTTTTCCGGCGGGATCGAAGGTTCCCGTTTGCCAGTTTTGGAGCTGCCCGCCCCACAATCCGCCAAAGTATAGATATGCCTGCTCGTCATCATCGATGAAAACACAGGGGTCGATGCTGAAGCTGCCGGGGATGAACGACGGCTCAGGTGTAAACGGCCCGGCCGGCGATGGGCTGGTGGCGACGCCGATTCGAAACAGCCCTTCGTGATCCCGCGCCGGAAAGTAGAAGTAGTACGTATCGTTCTTGAAGGCGGCGTCGGGCGCCCACATCTGTTCTTCGGCCCAGGGGACATCGTTGACGTGCAAGACCTTCCCGTGATCCACCGGCAGCGACTGCATATCCTCCAGCGAAAAGACGTGGTAGTCTTCCATGTCGTATTGATCGCCGGTATTTGAGTTTGCATTGTCGTGATCCAGGTCGTGCGAGGGGTAGATATATAGCCGGCCCTCGAAGACGTGCGCGGAGGGATCGGCTGTATAAATGTGGGTGACTAACGGTTTTTTCATGATGTCCATTGCATAGTCTCCTGTGGGTTAGTACCTTTACAATCAAATCCTGGCACAAAAAGCAAGGACTTCAGACCTGAACTGGAGCCACTTGAGCCAGTTCAGGAATGATAATCAACTCACGCAGCTTGAGCGCCATCAGAATAACCTGGCGGCCTAACTCGGTGAGATAGTACTTGTAGTG
>OMKS01002502.1_pt1 | contig 15314 bp, 18 predicted proteins | sample 1674721 | NCBI WGS metagenome assembly OMKS01 (sample SAMN06264996, study PRJEB25208) | sediment metagenome | isolation source: hot spring sediment | place: USA: California | collected 2014-09-02
ATGATGCGCGAGGCGATACTCAGAAGGCTGAATGAGTTTCGTGAAGCGCCTGAGGAAGCGAGAAGGATCGGGCTGATGTTGCTGGACGGGGGGAAAGGTCATCTGGGAATTGTCTATAACCTCTTGCGAAAATTCGAATTAGAGTGCATAATACCATTGGTTGCTCTCGCGAAACGGGAGGAAGTATTTTATATTCCCGGACGAGAGTCGCCGATTGAATTGCCCGAAAGTTCGCCGGGAAAGCGATTATTGATAGAAATTCGCGATGAGGCGCACAGATTCGCGAACCGTTATAGAGTAACATTGGAGAAGCGCAGGCTGGAGAATAATATATTAGACCATATACCGGGCGTAGGCCCAAAGCGTAAAGAAGCGTTACTTAAGCACTTTGGTAGTATTAAAAAACTGAAAGCCGCGGCGGTCGAGGAGATCGCGGCGGTGGACGGAATCGGCACTCATACGGCACTGGTAATCCTGGACCAGCTTGGTAGAGGAAGCTAAGGTCCGGGTCCTCGTAAGTATCAAGAGCACAGGATTCAAGAGGAATCTCGGGTTTTCATAAACCCGCCGCACGCAGAATGACCCCTCGGGACAGGGGTCGAGAGTAACAAAAAAATTTCCGAAAAGGAGGCTTGCGAAATGATTCTTTTATATGTGTTAAGCGCGATTGTCGTCGTGGTCGTCATCTGGGCTGTCGCTTCATCGATAAACAACAAATCAGCCGTATCCACGCCGACATACGAGACCCCTCCTCCACCGGTTTCCACATTCAAGCCCGACCTTACCGAACCCCGGGCGAGAAGCTGGGAGGAAGGATCGAAGACATCGGTAAGCAAGTCTTTCGGTAAAGGCGGCGAGCCAATCGGAAAATCCATCGATGTCGGCGGTCTTGCGGTAACAAGTAAAAAGGCTGTCGATGAGGAGTTTGAACGGCTGAAAAATGCCCGCGCGTTCGAACCTCGCGTCCTTCCGAAGGAACTTATCGAAGCGGATAAGTCGAACGAGTAAACATGAAGTAAAAAATCCCGGTTTGTTCATGTGCCTGTCACGCACAACAATCAAGCGTATAGCGAGTATATGCAGAATTGCGTTGAAATGATTATATTTTTTTCGCCCCATGAAAGGGGCTTTTTTTCATTTTCATTTCAGAGGTGCGGTAATGTTTGAAAAAATTCTCGATATTTTTCGTTCGGCTGTTAATTTGAATCTGTTCACACACGACACCTTTCCATGCATCATTAAATTTATCCTGAATAACCTCTGGAAAAATATCGCCGAGATGTTCGCGATTTTCACGGCTTTCATGCATTTCGGTTCAAGAATCACGGGTGGAAAATCAAACGACATAATCATCAGACCGAAACACCGGGTGAATAAAAAAATTCCCGCAAACATCGGTTTTATAAGCACAGCCTTATCGATCGTTTCACTTGCCAGATTGATAACCATCGCGAAACAGGAAAGCGAAGAGAAAACCGAACCGATTTCGACAAGGTCGCTCGGAAAAATGGGCTTCAATGCATCGATTCTGGGAATGGGCGGGATTTATATCTGCAGAGGTGAAGAAGCGGACGGGATTGCCATACTCAACCGGGCGTTTGAGCATGGCATCAATTATTACGACACCGCGACCCAGTACGGCAACGGGGAATCGGAGCGGCGCATCGGTTTATGGCTTAAACAGCTTCAGTCGGAGGGCCGGCGCGGAGAGGTGTTTGTAGCGACCAAAACGCTCAGCCGCGGGTACGATACCGCGGCAAATGAAATCGAGCGGAGTTTCTCACGCCTGAAAACTCCTTATATCGACCTTCTGCAGTTACATTCGATTAACGACCTCGGCACATGGGGCACGGTCAGCGGACGAAATGGGTCGCTCAGAGCAATCGAAGCCGCGAAAGCCTCCGGCAGGATTAAATTTATCGGCATCACCGGACACAAAGACCCGTCCGTGATTTTGCGGGCAATCGAGGAATATCCGTTCGACAGCGTGCTTGTTCCGCTCGGAATAACCGACCGGATTCATGTCCCGTTCGTGAAGGAAGTTCTTCCCGCGTGTCTAGAGAAAGGAATCAGCGTTGTCGCGATGAAAGTTTTCGCGGAGGGTAAGCTTGTCAGCGCGGGCGCTGATTTACAGCGATGCCTTCACTACACACTGTCTCTTCCCGTATCGACCGCAATCATCGGCATGGCTTCGATTGAGCAGGTTGAGATGAATATCGCATGGACAAAGGCGTTTCAGGGAATGACCGAGGAACGGAAAGAAATTCTAGCAACCCAGATACGCGAACTAATCGATGTAACAGGACTATGGTGGAAAAAATAAATGGAGCAATAAGAAAACCCGGCAGGGAGATGCCGGGTTGACTGACTCGACAATTGCGAAAATTCTCACTCGGGCGGACCGTCGATTTCAAAACCGTTGATATCCGCGTAAAAATCGTTCTCTTTTTCCTTGACGTCGCCGTTTGGATAGGTGTGCCAGAAATAGATGTTGGCGTGGAACATTCCGCTTATCGCGTTCGGGTCATCTTCGGTTGCGCCGGGTGTAACGAGCAGTTCGAACTCCTGGAAAATTTCAGTCTTGTGCCAGGGAAGTTCGTTTGTGACCGTTTTCGTTCCGGCATAGACCGTACCGTCTTCGGTTTCGGTCTTCGTGCCATGTCCGATGCGCAGAAGTTTGGCAGGCTGTCCGTTCGGTTTTTCGAACTTGAAATAGAAATCAACCTTGACCTGAGATTCTTCCGCCTCGCAGTTCACATCGAAAATGTGGATAATTCCAGTGCCGGGGATTTCATCGCCGTTCGGCAATGTGATGTCGTAAGCGACTTCAAAAAATCTCTGGCAACTCCATTTGAACTGAGGGGGCGGTTTCGGACCGGGCGCATTTTCGTTCGGACCGCATGGTTCTCCCTGACCATTTCCAGGTCCGCCGTTTCCATAACCCAGTACCTCTCTGTTGAGGTCTGTTCCCGGCTGTAACGGATTAGTGCCGGAGCAACTTACCAGCATGAGTATGCTTGAAAGCCGCGACCATTAAAACGAGAGGCTTAAGATTTCTCATAAGCTTCACCTCTTTTTATTAATTTTAATACCGGAATCTGTTCGGCAGTTCCGGCTGAAATTGCCATGTTAGACGAAAATAAAACCTGATGTTCCGTATTTTCCGTTCGAAAGAATCCGTAATATTTCCCGATAATCAATTTTTTAACAGACGGTTTGTCCTTCCGATAATTTCCCGTCATCATCGAAGTTGAATCAAATCCTTCGGTGGGAAAAATATTCATCGCGTAGTAAATTATACATCGAATTTATTAATTTTCAAGAGCTGTATAAAGAAGAAACGGTTGTTCTCGAATCCGTTCCGAATCCCGGGCATCAGTCTGGGGGTAAATACAAAAAAGCCGGACAAGCCGGCTATAGAATCATGAATTCGGGTCAAACCGTCTTTCCCCGGTGGAAAAACCGGGCAAACGGTATTGACGACGGGGCATCGAAAGGGCTACTGATTGAAATTGTAATAGACGCAGATATTGAAAATACCCGGGTCGAAGTAGCCGTATTTCAGTTCGAGTCCCCATTCGTAGGCGTCCCAGCCGATTGCGCCGACCGGTCCGAACTGATTGGAGAAATCGCGCCAGTCATTGAATATGAATCCGCCGCCGATTCCGAGATATGCCGAGCCGTCCTGATACTGCTGGTCCAGACCATACCGGTAAAGCAGATAAACCATACCGATTTGGTCGTAATCACTGGACTCGCTTTCGAAGCTGGTGAAAATATCAAGACCGGCTTCCCACTCATAATCCCAGTATTTACCGCTGATTACGAACGGGGCGACATCCACATCGCTGAATCCTCCGCCGATTCCGACAGAGAAAGTGCCCATCATTTCCTGGGCGAATGCTGGCGAGGCTGTTAAGAGAAGGCCTGTCATGGCCAATGCGAGAATTATTCTGCGCATTTATCAATTCTCCTCCTTGGATTTTTTCAGGTCCGCGATTCTCGTGGACCTGTGCCATTTATAATGTCGGCAATTGTACACGATTTAATATCGGTTGTCGCGTTATTTTCAATTTTTGTTACCTCGAGAAGCATCGCCGGGTCAGGTTTCCTCCCCGGCATCCTCTTTCATGATTTTAAGCTGATGCTCGTCAAGGTACGCGTTTATCGCTCTCATGTCTTCAAGATTGCCATGAAGAGGATAATCTTTCCTCAGCGGATGACCGATAAACGCATCATCCAAAAGAATCCGCGACGGATGCGGATGACCTTCGAAAGCCACGCCCAGAAGGTCATAAATTTCCCGCTCCTGAAAATCCACGCCGGGCCATATATCCACAAGGCTCATTGTCACGGGCATATCGCGGTCGGTAATAACGACAATTAACGCAACCGTAACGAAATCCTCCGCCGGATCTTCCCCCGGCAGTGGCACTCGTGCGAGGTTGTATACGATTTCAAAACGGTCGATTTTATCCGTTCCGGTTACACTCCGGCACATGTTGAATCCGCAAATTGAATTCTCTTTGAGAAAAACAGCAAGTTCCTGAACATGCTCAGGCGAAACCAGAAGCGCGGGTTCGCCGATTACACAGGCATCGCGGCGAATGGCATCCGGAAACCGGCTCCTCACTTCATTAAGAAGTGAATCCAGCGGTTCGCCCCACGATTTCGGTGTTTCCGGTTCGGGGCGAACGGGCGGAGGGTTCGGTATTTTCCCTTGTTTTTCCATTTTGCGGTATAAGAAAATCAGGCTTTCTTGCGCTGAATGGTTTCCTTATCAATCAATTTCTGAAGTTTGATAATCCCGTCGAGCAACGCTTCCGGCCTTGGTGGACATCCCGGCACATAAACATCGACCGGAATAATCAAATCCACCCCGTTGACCACATTGTATGTGTTGACATAAGGTCCGCCGGAGATTGCGCACGAACCCATGGCGATGACTTTTTTGTGAGCCGGCATCTGGTCGTAAAGAAGTTTTACCCGATGAGCCATTTTCTGGTTGACAGTGCCCGAGACAATCATAAGGTCCGCCTGACGGGGAGTCGCTCTGAAAACTTCGGCTCCGAACCTCGAGATGTCGTAACGCGAACTTCCCGTGATAATCATCTCGATTGCACAGCAGGCGAGACCGAAAGTAAGCGGCCAGAGACTGGAACGCTTGCTCCAGTTGAGCACCGTGTCAATCATCGTGAGGATGACATTCGGATGGTATTGACGGTCCAGAAGGCCCATGTTATTCCTCAAAAAGCCATTCGGGCGGCTGGTCGGGGAGAATGAAATCGGTACGAATCGCCCTTACATTTTCAGGGACTTCATCATGACCGAAAATCATTAGCCCCCTCTCCGCGAAAACATCTTTCCAGAACTGAGCCACATGCTTCTGTGGAAACTCATACCCCTCCGCCGGTAAAAGTCTGTGCGAAAGCACGAGATTTTTTATCGCGTCGTACAAATCACGCGACGCAACGAAGGTTTTCAACACCCATCTTCCTCCGGACAGTCCGCTAATCCCACTTGAGATATCCTTTCCGCCAAGCGTAAACCCACGCTATCGCGAGAAGGAGAATAAAGAAAAGCATCTCGCCGAAAATCGCGAATCCGAATCTTTCGTCGGCCACCCCGTATGTCGCCGGGTCGAGGCTGTAATACGGTTTCATGCTTCGAAACGCAACAGCCCACGGATAAAAAAACGCGATTTCGACATCGAACAGCAGAAACAGCAGGGCGAAATAATAATATCTAATGTTAAACCGGATCCATGCCGGACCTATCGGTTTTTCGGCGCACTCGTATGTCGTGTACTTGAGCTCGGTCGGCTGTTTGTATCGAACAAGCCATGCCACACCGAGTCCGAACAAAGCGAAACCAAGTGCGCCAAGTCCGAAAAACAGGACCCACGAAAAGTGCATGTATTCCGGCGGATTTACTGGAAGCATAACTCAACACCTTCCCGGAAAATTCCGGGCGGTCGGGCACTCATGGTACAGATGGAGCGCGGGAAAATCAATAGCCGATTGCATGTCGGGAAAAGTTTTTGAGTAAGGTCCTCAGGAGGGAGAGACTCTGTCGAACCATTTTTTTAAATCCAACAAGGCTGGAGAGGACTCTCGCCTCTCATCATCAAGCTCAATTATAACACGCGGGGAACAGGCTAAGCCAAGAGAAGCGATGATCCTCATCCCCTGACCTCCCCGAACATGGACACAAAAGCATCTACTCCTCGCTGAAGTAATCCGAGTCAACCTTTTTAATTTCGTAAGCGGCTGCGGTGGAAACGCCCACAATGTGGTCAATCATGTGCTGGGCCATGGTCACACCGTCAAGCAGGACGATTTTGCGTTTTTTGTATAAAATCGAAGGTTTTATCCACATCAGGGATAAGTTGAAATATTCTGGTAACAGGCTCAAGATCCAGGTTTTCATCTTTTCCGTAGTAAAAGAGAAGGTCCTGGGTGAGGTCTTCAATAATGTTGATCGTGAACAGTATGTTCCTAGTCTCTTCGATGGGGGCCAGGTTTTTGTCGGATTCAAAAGACCCCTTCCTTGCGTTAGCAAAACCTCCAACCAACTCGGTGATTTTTCTCAACTTTTTGACAAGACTCGCCAATTCGTTTTTCTCAAGTTCAATTCGTGGATACAGAAAATCCAGGCTGTAAATCAACATAAAGAGCTCATGGCTGTTAAGGGGTTGTTCCAGAAATGAAAGCAGGTAGACAAGCCACAAACTTGAATTATCCGGCGTTTTATTAATATGGTCCAGGATGAAGCACACCTTGTAAAAACTGTCCAGATTTCTTGGCATTATTTTTATTAGTTTATCTTTGTCCACCACTGTCTGCAGGAGCCGCGAGAGCTTCTCCTTTTCCATGTCCAGTTTTTGAGCTTGAAAATCCAGGATCGCAATTTTCTTGTCTATCATTTCGCAAGCAAGTTTTAACTCCTCATCTTGTTTCATGAGTTTTTTGATTTCTTGCGCTCCAACTCTATATACGCGTGCATTGCCCCAGGCTGCGGCTTGAGTTTGAGTGGAGTTTTTCGCTATCCATTTCGGCGTTAGCAGAGCGAATTCACTGGTCGGCTTGATGACATATAAAATTTCCGTGTCCTTTTTAGGCACCCTCGCTTTCTGTTTTCTGTCCGTGGGAGTTATTTTTGACACCTTGAAGTCGTAGGCGCTAAGTTCCTGTTTTGCATACTGGAACTCAAGGAACTTGATTTGTCCGTCTGGATCCCTGATTACAAAATCAGGCTCCCTGGTAATTCCCCCCTTCCTTAAAAACCAGATGAATTTATCGCCTCCGTACTTTTCAACCACGGATTTTGCGTCTTTTTCCTTTATCTTGTTTTGCAGCCAAGGGAGGATTTCCAGCTCCGCAATCGCTTTCACCTTCATGTCGTGGCGATATTCAAGGTAAGTCCTTGACTTGATATCGCTGGACTGGGCATAGGTTGTCTTGGCGTCGGTGTTCATTATTTCAGGTGAACATTTTGGTTTGATAGATTTGCAGATTGTTAATTGCCGTGGCCACGATTTCAGGCTCAATTTCGTAGCCGATGCATTTTCTTTTCAGGTCAGCGGCAGCGAGGATAGTGGTTCCGCTCCCCAAGAAGGGATCGAGGACCGTCTCCCCGATGTAGGAAAACGCCTTGATGATGCGATAGGGAAGCTCATAGGGGAAAGGGGCAACATGGCTTCGATGGTCGCCACTGGTTTGCGGTTTCATCAGCCAGACATCTGAGTTTTTGATGCTGAGCCAGAATTCCTTGTCGAGCCGGGAGGCTTCTTTTTGCTCCTTGCTCAGATGAGCGTATTTTTGAAACCCCTTCCGGCTCGGCTTGTCGAACTCCAGGATGAATTCATGCATGTTATTAATGAGAATGCCGCCTGGATAAGGGTAGGAGCCGAAATGGGCGCGGACCCCGTTGGTTTTGTGCCATACGATGTCGCGCTTGAATACGAAACCGATCTGCTCCAGCAAGTCAATGGTCCGCCCCACCAGGTTCAGGGACCGGAACCCGTTATTTTCCCTGATCGGCAGGTTCATGATATTGATAAAAGCCTTACGCCCTGGCTGTAGCACACGGAACACCTCTTGCCACACCTTGCTGATTCTCTCAAACCATTGGTCAAGGTCATGGACATTGCCGAGGTCGTCTTCTCTCGGCTCCTTGCCATACATCTTGGCGTCGAAGTAGGGCGGCGAGGTCACCATCAGGTGAAGCGACTCATCGGCGAGTTGCTCCATGCGCTCTGAGCTTTTCAGGTAAATTTTATGAACCGCGCCGTTAAGTTCAAGGAGGTTCTCTTCCGGCAGATCCGGTTGAGCGCTAGTCAATGAAAACCGGGGACTGCTTTTCTCATATTCCTGGAGTCCGCTCAGATCGAACCTTTTCTGGCCGCTGGCCGCGAGCATGAACTTGATTTCGCCGGCATCGCCCAAGCCATGAAGCTGGTCAACGGTGATGCCGAGGTATTTGGCCGCCTCGACCGCGGAGAGGTATTTTCTTTCTTGGTAATCTTTCATTTCTGCGCCGGGGCGCGGCTTTCAGGAAACGGCCCGAACTTTTTCCCCCTTCAATGAATTATACATGTTTTTAAATCGAGTTTTCAATCACGAGAGCGTCTCCCTTGTCTTCTCGATTTTTGCGTTCGCGATTTCTGCGGTGAGCACGGTTAACGGCAGAGCCCTTATTGATAAATTGAAAAATGGCTTGACAGACTCTCGCCCTCCTGTGATTGTGCTATTCTTAATTTCCGACATCCATAAAGGAGTGGTCTTGCCATGAGAAAAACGATTTTCATACTGCTACTCGTTCTTCTTGTTCCTCAGGGGTCGTACGCGCTTGAACCTCTGCCGGATTCGGTTTTCGTGCGTGTGATTGATATTGGGCAGGCGCTGTGCGCCGTGGTTGTTATGCCCGACAACCGTTACATGATTTACGATGCCGGTAGCCCGTCGGCGATGAAACAGATACGGTCGCTTATTCCGGAATATTCCGAAATCGACCTGCTCGTAATCAGTCATAATGATGCCGACCATCTGAGGGGAGTCGCTCAGATTTGCAGTGAGTACCGCGTGAAGCGGGTGCTTCGAACCGGACGCACTCCGGAAACTGTCGCGGCGAGAAGAGCCGACGATGCTTTGAACGCGCAGATCGAATCGGGCGACTGCATCGACTTCAATTTCAGCCGAAACGATATCGAAATTCTTCCGGGTTCGACATGGAATTTCGGCGGTGCGTTCGTAACGATAATTTTCGGGCTTGCCAACGCGCCGGATGAATGGATCGACGCTTACAATCTGAATGTTTCCGAGCAAAATAACATTGTCAGTATATGTGTGCGGGTTCAATACGCCGGAAAATCCATTCTCTTCACTGGCGATACGGTCGGGCGGAAAATCGGCGATGAATCGGATGTGTGTATCGGTGCGGAAAGGGCGATGGTCGACTGGAGCCATGTTATAAACATCGAATCGGATGTTTTAATCGGTCAGCATCACGGAGCCGACAACGCGAGTTCTCTCGAGTTCATCCGTGAGGTGAATCCGCAATATGTCGTTTTTTCCGCCGGACATAATTCGTCCTACCGCCATCCGAGAGCATCAACCGCGATGCGGTTTATCGACGGTCTTCAGCTTGCGCCGGAACAAATTTTCCGCACGGATTTCGGTGACGACGAAGGCGAAGACGAATGGGATTACGGCCGAATTCCGGGACATAGAGACCCGCGCGATGATGACCATGTCGATATATTGATAACATCCGACGGGAGGCTGTTCGTCGAGTATGAAAATCCGTTAAATAATTCTGTCAATTAAACGGTGCATTTTTTGACTGTTATCCGATGCGGGCTTAAAATGCGATTATCATGACCGAATTTCATACGGCGCGAGTTTTGAGCAATGAACCGATTGCCGAGGCGCAGGCGTTTATAACGCTGGAAGTGCCACGCGAAATTATTTCCGCTCATCGCGAACCCGGGCAATGGGTCGATATTGTCTCGGGCGAGATGAACCCGTGGCATGGAACAATCGCAAATCGTCCGGGTCGGGATAGGCTAGATTTTCTGGTGAAAGCGGTCGGGGAGCGAAGCGGAATAATCTCAAAACTGAAACCGGGCGATGAAATAAAAATCAGCGCTCCGAAAGGGCCGGGATTTCCGCTGAACGCGAATCGTCGTTGCAATGTCATAATGGCATGTTGCGGGGTTGCGGTATGCGCGATGCGGTCGCTGATTGAAGAAATACTTATCGCGCGTCACGACTGGCGCACTGTCAGCCTGTTTTACGGAGAAAGAACCGCCGACCGGTTCGCGTTCATGGAGGAAATGGAAAACTGGAAAGAAAACGGAATAGATATTTTCCTGTCGGCATCGCGACCTGCGGAGGGGACATACTGGCGGGGACATGTCGGGTATGTGCAGGAAAATCTTATGGAAATCAAGCCCGACATCAACGGGACCATAGCTTTTCTTGCGGGAAAAGACGCGATGATAGACGAAGTGTCGTCGATTCTGTCGGTTATGGGGATGCCCCCCAACCGGATTTTTTTAAATACATGAAGGAGTGAGAAGAAATGACTGAGTACGCGATACCATCACGCGAAGCGGCATGGGACACGCTTTGCGAATTCACGAAAACCGAAAATCTCCGCAAACACGCTCTTGCGGTCGAACTCTGCATGAGAGCGCTTGCCCGCCATTACAATGAGGACGAGGAAAAATGGGGAGTGATAGGGCTTCTGCACGACTTCGATTACGAGAAATTCCCGACAATTCCCGAACATTCAATCGAGGGCGCGAAAATTCTTCTGGAGCGTGGCTGGCCCGAAGACATGGTACATGCGATGATGGGTCATGCGAATCACACGAACATCCCTCGCGATACTCTCATGGCAAAAGCGCTGTACGCGGTAGATGAGCTTTCGGGTCTGCTTATCGGAGCCGCGCTTGTCAGGCCGGATAAATCTTTCAAGGAAATGAAAGTTTCATCGGTTAAGAAGAAATTGAAAAACAAAGCGTTCTGCAGAGCAGTCAACAGGGATGAGGTCGTGGAGGGAACTGTTGAACTCGGATGGGAACTCGATGAACTAATCGGGTTTTTAATCGGAGAATTGTCGAAAGTCGAGGAATCGCTCGGATTGGGTGTCGTTGCGACAAGCGGGTCGGAGTAAATCGATGTTATGGGGTAAAATACGGAAGATTGGTATAATGAAGCCGCCTTGAAACATCATAATATAGAAAAACTTGTTATTGCCATAGCGGTTGTGATACTGACAATCGCGCACTATTTGACTCCCGACGACCAGCCGCTTCTTCACAATGTTTACAGACGACTTTACTATGTGCCGATTATCTGGGCGTCGATTCGATTCGGGCTTAAAGGCGGACTTCTGACATCCGTGGCGGTCTCGGTTCTTTTTTATCCGCACATGATCCATAAATGGGGAGTCATCGAGCTTCAGACAACAGACGCGGTATTCGAGATAATTTTATACAACACTGTCGCGGCGGTTACCGGTTTTCTCGCCAATGCAGAACGCACACATCGCGACAATCTCGAACAGGCGAATCTCGCGCTGATAAGGTCGAATCAGATGGAGCACATGGGCGAAATCGCCGCCGGAATGGCTCATGAGATTAGAAATCCGCTCGCATCCTTAAGAGGCGGAATCGAAATTCTTTCCAAGGATGCGACTCCGAAAGAAGAAAGGCGTGAAGTATCGGGTATTTTAATTCCGGAAATAGAACGAATCGACAGGGCGATAAAGGATTTTCTTTCCTATGCGCGGCTCGCCGAACCGTACATGGATGTGCTCGACATCGGCGAGGTCGTGTCGGAAGTTTTCCTGCTGTTGGACAAGGGTGGATACCACAATGTCGAATTCAATATCGCGGTCTCGAAAGATGTTCCCAAAGTCAACGCCGACCGTTCTCAGATTCGGTCGGTTATTCTGAATCTCGTATTGAACGCGGTCGCGGCTATAGAGAAAAAGGGGAAAATCGAATTGAAGGTTTACGGCGATGGTGACGATGCGATCATTTCGGTAAGCGACAACGGGAAGGGAATCGCGCCGGAAAATGCGGATAAAATTTTCGAACCGTTTTTCACCACGCGTGAAAAAGGTCTTGGGCTTGGTTTGTCAATTGTGAAACGGATTGTCGATGAACACGGCGGGAAAATCGGTTTCAAATCGAAACCCGAAGAGGGTACGACTTTCACGGTCAGGCTCAAGGGGATTCGAGCATGAAATCGAGGGTTCTGATAATCGAAGACGACACGGGATTCGCGCGAATCGCACAACTCGCGCTGAAGGGAGAAGGCTACGAAGTTCATGTCGTCCATGATGTAAAATCATCGAAAAAGAAACTTTCCGACGAACATTTCGATTGCGTGATAACCGATTTGAAACTTCCCGATGAGGAAGGCGTGGTACTGATACCGTGGATTCGCGAGAACCTGTCCCCTGCCCCGCCGGTGATAATCATGACCGCTTTCGCTACCGTGCAGACAGCGGTTTCCGCGATGAAAGAAGGCGCGGAGGATTATCTCACAAAACCGTTTTCGAACGACGAACTGATTCTCGCGGTGGGAAAGGCGCTGAGATTCAAACGGCTGGAAGATGAAAACCGGGCATTGAGAGAAGCGCTTGTCGCGAGTTCCCGTTTCGAGAACATCATAGGCAGGTCGCAAACGATGCAGGAGATGTTCGATCTGATGCGGAAAGCCGCTCCGCATGATGTGAGCGTGCTGATTCGAGGAGAAAGTGGCACCGGAAAAGAACTTGTAGCTAGAGCGATTCATTTCGCGAGCAACCGTAGCGACGGTCCGTTCGTGCCGGTCGATTCCGCCGCCATCCCCGAAAGCCTTCTCGAAAGCGAACTGTTCGGGCATGTCAAGGGAGCTTTCACGGGGGCTATTCGCGACAGCCGCGGAAAAATCCGGTCGGCTGACGGGGGGACTTTATTTTTCGATGAAATCGGCGACATGCCACACGAACTTCAGGCGAAACTTTTAAGGATTCTTCAGGAGCGCGTTGTAACGCCTGTCGGGAGCGACAAACAGATTCCGGTCGATATCAGGGTAATCGCCGCGACACATGTCGATTTGGAAGAAGCTATAAAGGATGGACGATTCAGGGAAGATTTGTTTTTCCGTTTGAATGTTCTCTCCATTCATGTTCCCCCATTGAGAGGGAGGAAAGAAGACATACCGGTTCTGGTCAGGCATTTCATCTCGAAAATTCCCAATGGCGATGTGATGAAAATATCCGATGAAGCGATGAGCGCGCTCGAATCGTATGACTGGCCCGGAAATGTCAGGGAACTTCAAAATGCAATCGAACATGCCGCGGTTGTCGCGGATGGAAACGAGATACATCTGAAAAACCTTCCGGAATCGGTGCGCGGGACAAAACCGAAAGCCGAAATCTCTCCGATTCTCATTCCCGATGATGGAATAAATCTTGAAAATCTAGAGAAGGAATTAATCGAACAGGCATTGAAAAAAACAGACGGAAATCAGACAAAAGCCGCTCAGCTGTTAGGAATAAGCCGTCCGACACTGATTTACCGCATGGAGAAACACAGCATCGACCGGGAATAACTGAAGGATTTCCTTCATCCGGGTGTAGTAAATACTCCACTTTTTCAACACATCCCGATTTAAATAAAAACTGAATGTTCTGCAAGCCGCTTAAACAGAGGATTTGTTGTATTTTCCGTTTCCGGCACGGAAATTGTAATTTCAATTTGTGAACCGGAAAAGTTCCGGTAGAACAATCATTTTTCAAGAGAGGAGTAAATCATGATGACAAAGCAAGCCTACGGAATCACAGCGCTATTGGTGATAGCCGGAGTGCTGATGTTGTCGGGCAGTGGAATGTTTCACGGAGTCGCAAAAGCCGAGAGCCAGAATAACGGCAAAGCCTGCATGATTAGCATGTGTCAGATGTCGATGACCGAGTGTTGTGCCGACGAAAATTGCGCATGTGCCGAAAATTGCATGGAAAACTGCGCCGTTTGTTGCGAAGGCTGTACCGCCTGCGAGACTAACTGCTGTGCCGATGACGGATGCAAGAATGAAGCCTGCGAGTGTTCATGCGCCTGCTGCGGCGATGAATCAGAAAACGCGATTTTCTGACAAAGGATTTATCTCTGTCTGACCATCCGTCCGCATGATTTAATGGTCAGAAAACGCCCGAAGGCGGTTCTTCTTCGGGCGTTACCCTTTCAGGCTGCGACGGAGCGGAAGGAGTAGAGGGTGTAGAAGGACTTGTTTCAGCCGCCCCGTCGGGATTGTGTCGGATTAATTTCCCAACCGGACGGACATTGTCGTGCGAAATCTGCTCGGTATAAAGTTCGTTGCCCTCGTCATCGAACCATGTCCGCCAGCATCTTTGGATAATCCCGTTCGTTCCCTCATCCTCGACAACCTGAGTGCCGGGAGCGAGTGAACGGTCGATTACATAACGGGTCGAGCTTTCCTGACGGGCGACCCATGAATAAGCGTTTCCTATTTCGACATGCACGCGGTCATCGGGATGTCCGTAAATGACGAAAGTGATTGTTCCGGCGGAATGGCGGTCGACGCGTTGGTGCAGGATAATCGGATGTTCGAGAGTGTTTTTAAAACGCAAATCGACCGCTCCGTACGCAACCGTCGCATCTCGCCCGTAAGGCACATAACCGCATGGACGGCCGTGCGGACGGCGTTCGACAATCTCAAGCCCTGCAAGCAGTGCGGCATTGTAAATGGTGGTGCTGACCTGGCACGCTCCGCCCGCCGGAGCCATCACTATCCTGCCCTGACGATACTCCGGCGCGGGAAGGTAACCCTCGGCATAAGTCCGAGGACCCGTTACTTCATTGAAACTGAAAATTTCTCCCGGCTTTATCACAACTCCCTCGAAATGAACCGACACAAGCTCGATATTCGTGGACCGATTCCGCTTCCAGATATTGAACTTTGTAGTGTACTCCGCGAGCGGATTCTCAAGGTCGATATCCTGAAAGGCATCGTTCGTGACCCGCGGTCTTGTGCGGTTTACGGCAAGAGCAACGAGGATGTCATCGAGTGATGACAATGTTCGAGGTATGTTTTTCACAGTTTTTTCGATATCGACTTCGATTCCGTCGCGAGCCGCATTGATGATACCTTCCGCGAGATTCATCGATGCGTCGACCGGCTCGCTGTCAACTGTCGATTTGACACTCTCCACTAAATACCACACGACTTTTTCATCTACTCTAAGTCCAAGAGGAATTTCGAGCGGATTTCGCCAGAGGCTTATTCTGTCGGAAACGG
>OMKS01002504.1_pt1 | contig 15313 bp, 13 predicted proteins | sample 1674721 | NCBI WGS metagenome assembly OMKS01 (sample SAMN06264996, study PRJEB25208) | sediment metagenome | isolation source: hot spring sediment | place: USA: California | collected 2014-09-02
TTCGTCGGCAGCGTCAGATGTGTATAAGAGACAGGCTTATTGCTTTCCATTAAAATAGGTTCCTCTAAACCTTTAGACAATTGATAGTCTGCCACAAACCTCTCTAACCTGCCGATACCAACGGAATCTCCTTTTTTGCCAAGCGTACACCTGCTTTCACATTGGCTTTCCTGTGGACATACCCTTCCACAAATAGCAGGTAAATTATTCTTTTCTACACCCATAGTTAGACTTTAAATTAATATTATGAGAAATAAACAATATTTTAGAATGCTGTGCTTGGTCAGTATCCTGCTTTTCCTTGTTGCCTGCCCAAAAAAGGAACTTAAAGTCCAGAACAATAATGAATCTACGCTGTCTTTATCAGGTGCCAGCATCAGTTGGGGAAATGAAGAGCCAGATACGATGAGAGCCACACTAGCGCTGCAGGTATCAAATCCAACAGTTAAAATTGACCTCCCAGAAATCCGTGAATACGGCAAATTAAAAGTCGTGCTCGTATATAGTGCCACCAGCTATTTTCTATATAAGGGCGAACCAATGGGTTATGAATACGAGCTGCTCCGCCGGCTGGCTAATGACCTCACGCTTGAACTGGAAATTGTAATGGCAAAAGATATTAATGAAGTTTTTGAAATGCTCAATGACGGACGGGGAGACCTAGTGGCCCATGGCCTGACAATCACCCGAAAACGAGCCCAATTGGTGCAATTTACCGTTCACCACAGTTTAACCAAACAAGTATTGGTACAGCGGAAACCTGATAATTGGCGCAAGATGAAACTTCACGAAATTGAAGCATCTCTGATACGGGACGCAGTTAATCTCATCGGAGAAAAAGTATATGTCCGGCAAAATACAAGCTATTACACGCGCTTGATGAATCTAATGGATGAAATCGGCGGCGATATACAGGTTGAAATTGTATCCGGCACCGTCTCTACCGAAGAGCTGATCCGCCAGGTCGCAGAGGGTCAGATTGAATACACTATCAGTGATGACCACATTGCTTTGATCAATGCAGCCTATTATCCTGTCCTGGATGTGGATACACCCATCAGCTTCAGCCAGCGCCTGGCCTGGGCTGTGAGAAAAAACTCTCCTCTTCTTTTAGAATCTGTCAACACCTGGATCGACAGCATGAAAAAAGAAACGGACTATTACGTCATCTACAATAAATACTTCAAAAACACCCTTGCTTTTCGTTCTAGGCAACGCAGTGATTTCTTTGTAAATAGAGATACGGGGCAGATTTCTCCATACGATTCTCTCATAAGGGCTCAGGCTCAGGAGCTGGAATGGGATTGGCGCCTTTTTGCCTCTCTCATTTATCAGGAATCTATGTTTAATCCCAAATCAGAAAGCTGGGCCGGCGCTAAGGGACTTATGCAGCTTATGCCAGGAACAGCCAGACAATATGGCGTTACCGACAGAAGCGACCCTGTGCAAAGTATCCGTGCCGGCACCCAATATCTCCATGACCTGCATGATGCCTGGTACAAGACTCTTGGCGACTCACTGGAAGCCATCAAATTTGCTATGGCCAGTTATAATGCCGGGCAGGAACATGTAAAAGATGCCCGTAGGCTTGCTGAAAAATTTGGCAAGAATCCAAACATCTGGTATGAGCACGTCGAGAATGAAATCCTGAAATTGTCTGATAAAAAATACTATAATGACATTGTTGTGCTAAGGGGATATTGCCGAGGTGAAGAGCCCTATAAATACGTTCGGGAAATTTTTGACCGCTATGAACAATACAAACAATTTGTAGAAAAATAAAGCTTATTGGCAAAATCAATGCTTTCCCACTTCTATTCTTTTTGAATCTGCAGCGAATATTCATAAATTTTGATCTGATGAATTGGAGGATTTGAATGAAAAATATTTGTGTGGTTGGAACCGGATATGTCGGTTTGGTATCAGGAACAGGATTGGCTGATTTTGGGAATAATGTCGTGTGTGTAGATATCAATAAAGAAAAAATTGACATGCTTCTAAATGGAAAAATTCCCATTTATGAGCCTGGTCTGAAGGAGGTCCTTGACAGAAATGTACAGGCAGGACGTCTCAGCTTTAGCACCGAAGTTGATAAAGCCATTCAAGCAGCCGATGTAGTCTTCAGCGCTGTTGGCACACCTCCCGGAAAAGGTGGCGAAGCTGACCTGGATGCCGTCTGGAAAGTTGGTGAGACTTTTGCCAAAAATCTCAACAGCTATAAAATTTTTGTTAATAAGTCAACCGTCCCCGTAGGTACCGGTAAAAAAGTCTATCAACTAATTTCTGAAAAGAAAAATAACACTGTTGGCTTTGATGTGGTGAGCAATCCGGAATTTCTGCGGGAAGGCTCTGCCGTCGGTGATTTCCTTAGACCCGATCGTGTCGTCATCGGCAGCTCGTCTGCCAAAGCCGCTGAAATCATGAAAGATGTCTATCGCCCTCTCTACCTGCGGGAAACGCCCGTTGTAGAAACCAACATCGAAACGGCAGAATTAATCAAATACGCCTCAAATGCCTTTTTAGCAGTAAAAATCACTTTTATCAATGAAATTGCTAATCTATGCGATATTGTAGGCGGAGATGTGCATATTGTCGCAAAAGCAATGGGCCTCGACGGACGCATCAGTCCGAAGTTTCTCCACCCGGGTCCTGGGTACGGTGGAAGCTGCTTTCCAAAAGACACACTCGCCCTGACGCAGATTTTTCGCGAACATGGCATTTCCACAAAACTGGTAGAAGCCGCCGTTGAAGTCAATGAAAATCAGAAACGGCTTGTTGTAGGAAAAACTAAACAGCTCCTTCCTGATCTTAAAGATAAAACTATTGCCATTTTAGGCCTGAGCTTCAAGCCCAATACCGATGACACCAGGGAATCACCGGCAAAGACCATCATTCCCATTCTTGAAGATGCCGGCGCTCACGTTCAGGTTTTTGACCCGGTGGCTATGGAAGATTTCCGCCGTGATTTCCCCAAGCTGGATTACCGCATCAGCCCCTATCACGCCGCAGAAAACGCCCACGCCATCGTTTTGCTCACCGAATGGAATGAATTTCGCGATATGAATCTTGAGAAACTGAAAAACACGATGATTGAGCCAAATTTTATCGACACCCGTAACGTCTATAATAAGCGCATTATGAATTCCCACGGCTTTCGCTATGTCGGTATGGGCCGGAGCTTGATAGACTGATGCCATTTCATTTTGAATCAACACAGATTCCCGAGGTTATTCTGATAAAACCGAAAGTTTTTGGCGACGAACGAGGCTATTTTCTCGAAAGCTATCATGCCAAAGATTTTGCAGCGGCGGGGATTCCCTACGCCTTTGTGCAGGATAATCAGTCACTTTCCAAAAAAGACACACTTAGGGGACTGCATTTTCAGGCGGCCCCCCATTCGCAGGGAAAACTGGTGCGGGTTGTGCAAGGCGCCATTTGGGATGTGGCTGTGGATATCCGCCCCAATTCGCCCCATTTTGGGAAATGGACGGCCCACGAACTCAGCGATAGCAATCACTGCCAGTTATTTATTCCTGAAGGTTTTGCCCATGGCTTTCTCGTTCTCAGCGATACGGCTTTGGTGCAGTACAAAACCAGCAGCTTTTACGCGCCTGATTTTGACCGCGGCATCGCTTGGAATGATCCAGAAATTGCCATTCCCTGGCCGGTGAAAAATCCCCTGCTTTCACCGAAAGACCAAAAACAACCCTTGCTGAAGGAGCTGAAATTTGACTAAGAAAAAACTCCTCGTCACCGGTGGCGCCGGATTTATCGGTAGCAATTTTATCTGGCAAACCTTAGAAACCAGGTCTGATTATGATATCTGGAACCTGGACAAACTCACTTATGCCGGCAATCTGGAAAACCTTAGCGGCATCGAAGAAAAATATCCCGGCCGCTATCATTTTGTGAAAGGTGATATCGCTGACGAGAATTTCATTCATCAGCTATTTGAGAAAGAAGCATTTGATGAAATTATCAATTTCGCTGCCGAATCGCACGTTGACCGTTCTATCCATTCTGCAACGCCCTTTATTATCACCAATGTACTGGGCACGCAGATATTGCTTGATGCTGCTCGCAAATTTAGCGTGAGAAAATTTCTCCAGGTAGGTACCGATGAAGTTTATGGCAGCTTGGGTGACACGGGCTATTTTACCGAAGAGACACCCCTCCAGCCCAATTCGCCCTACTCCTCAAGCAAAACCGCCGCAGACCTGCTGGTGCGAGCCGCTTTTCACACCCACGGAATGCCGGTCCTCACCACCCGCTGCTCTAATAATTACGGACCCTACCAATTCCCGGAAAAACTCATACCGCTGATGATTTCCAATGCCCTCGGCGACAAAGCGCTGCCCGTTTACGGTGATGGAATGAACATTCGCGACTGGCTCCACGTCAAAGACCACTGCGATGCCATTCTCACCGTTTTGGAGAAAGGACAATTCGGTGAAGTTTATAATATCGGCGGCAATAACGAATGGGCCAATATACACATTGTCAAAAAAATTCTGGAACTCCTCGGCAAGTCAGAATCACTTATTACTTATGTCAAGGACCGTCCGGGACACGACCGCCGCTATGCCATTGATGCTTCCAAAATCAAACGGGAATTGGGCTGGGAGCCGTCCTACACGTTCGAAACCGGCATTCAGGAGACGATTGACTGGTATGTGGAACATCACGATTGGTGGCTGCGTATCAAATCCGGTGAGTATCTTAATTATTACAAACAGCATTACGAGATGGAGCTGTGAGCTCTTTTCCTATAAAAAGATTAATACACAAAGCTGATATGTCCAATAAATCAGGTCTTACAGACGTTCAAAAGCTGCCTTCCTATCTCAAGCCTAAACGTAAATTTCATAAAAAAGGGAATGAATTTGACCGGTCATAAGAAATATCTTTTCAAGTATGTGATACTTGCCGTCTTTATTCTTTGTAGTATAGCGCCGGCACAGGTTTCACGCATTGATTTTCTCAAAGAAAAAGAGGACGCCCGTGCTAGACAAAATACAGAAAGCGCCATACAGGAAAACGAATTTCAGAAGGCACGGCTTCAAGCCAGGAAAGATGCGGCCAAAGGACTAACAATTTTAAATGCAATTGGTGAACCCATTGATACTGACAAATACATATTGGGACCCGGTGATATTATTGGTGTTAATATTATTGGATCACAAGCCGCCTATTTTGAATTATTGGTAGGGCTGAATAATCACATAGACATTCCCGGAATTGCTTCTATCAACGTTAAAAACCTGACAATACGCCAATTGGAAACCGAAATCAAAACCGTTTTAAAGCGTCAGCTAAAGGTAGATAAACTCTCCGTCCAGCTCATTGATGCCCGGCTGATGAAAATCTACTTAAGCGGCGCCTTTGAAACACCGGGCGCATTTTCAGTAAAGGCCACTGAAAGGGTGATGGATGTCATTCAGCGATTTGGCGGTCTTGATCCGCTGGCACGTTTGGATAAGATTGAAATCCGTCACACCGATTCTACAACGACAACTATTAATGGCTTTGCCTATTATCTCGATGGCGATATGGCTGAGAATCCCTTTCTACAAAGTGGCGATTTGGTTTTTATTCCCAAAGCAAAACTTTCCAAAGAAACAATCACGATACAGGGTGCGGTCAAAGAGCCGGGTCTATATCCATTTATTGAAGGTGAAAAACTAAGTCAATTTTTCAAACGTTTTAACCATTTTGATTACAAGATTGATCCACAAATCGTCATCGTTTTCAGAAAGCAATATGGTGAAAATAAAAGTTACAAAATAGACCTTAGTGGTCGAAATGATAACTATCCAATGAAAGATATTGAATTACAAGCCGGTGATCACTTCGAGCTGGGAGCTCAAAATGAAGTTTATGTCCAGGGATTGGTTCAGCTTCCAGGCTCTTATCCTTTCATCAGCGGCTGCCAGGCTCTTGACTACATTGGAATGGCCGGGGGAAGCTCCATTGAAGGCAACATAAACAGATTAATGATTGTTCGCAGAAACGGCGATAAAAAAAGGGCCGACTTAGCAATTGAAATTCAGCGTGGTGATGTCCTCATTATTCCGGAGAAATTTAGCCATAAAATTATCGGCGATATGAGTCTTTTAGAAATTGTTGGCACTTTGATTTCCACAACTGTATCCATCGGCTTGCTGCAATATTATATGTCAAGGTAGAAATAAAAATGGATAATCTCATACTTCTCTATAAAAAACGGTGGTTTGTCATCGGCAACTCCGCTTTCATTGCCGTTCTGTCGGTAATCATTGCCTTAATGCTGCCGGTTTATTTCGCTTCCAATGCCACACTAAAGACATCCAGCGCCAGCTCCGCCTCCTTTCTCAGTATGCTTTCCGGCTTACCAATGGCTGATATGGGCTTCTCAAATTTAAATGACGAGCTAAATCAGTTTATTTCCATCATCGAAAGCCGCACATTTCGGGAGCACCTGGTATTAAGCTTTGACCTGGTGAATCGCTACGAGCAGACAGACATTGACCGGGCTATAGAAAAATTTGGTGACTACCTGCAATATGAAGTGACCGATTATGGATATCTGAAAATTAGAGCGATTGACCGGAACCCAGCCTTTGCCAAGATTTTGGCTGATACAATGCTTAGCCTCATGGATCAAATGTATAAAGAGATGAATCAGGAAGAAAACAGATACAATCGCCAAGCGCTGGAAAACCGCCTGCGCCAAAATGAAAAAGACTTGCAAATCGCTCAGGAGCGGCTACGGGATTTTCAGGCTAAATATGGCGTGGTGGATATTCCGGCTCAAACATCAGCGGCTATTGAGGTCTATTCCCAAATCTATGCCCAGATGGTGGCGGCAGAAATCGAGCTTTTTACCACCCGGCTCAATTTTTCTCCGGAAGCAATCCAAGTAAAAAATCTTGAAGCCCTAGTAAGCAATCTTGACCACAAGCTGCAGCAGCTTTTAAATAATGCTCAAGGTGAATCTCCTTTTATCTCTTTCAAAAAGCTGCCTGACTATGGCTTAGAATATGCTAATCTCTACAGGGAAGTGGAGATTCAGGCTAAAATTATGGAGCTTCTCTATCCCCAATATGAGCAGGCTCGAATGGAAGAGATGAAAACCGTCCCCTCGATTATTGTGCTGGACTACCCTAAAGAGCCACTGCATAAATTTAAGCCACGACGCGCCCTCATTGTCATCGGCACTTCAATGGCCGGCTTCATTTTTAGTCTGATCTTTGTTTATGCTTTCGAGTTTTTTAAAAATCTTTGGCTGGCATTAAAGACTCAGACTGGCGAATGAAGCGTTGGCATATTGCTCTATTTATTCTGCTGGAAAGTGTCGTAATCATCTATGGCATAAAAATTCACCCGATACTGCCTCTGGTACTGGCCTTTCTTATTCCGCTGGGGGTGCTCCTTCTATGGCTTCCGGAGCTGACCCTTAACCTTTTTTTTCTCATCGGTGTGATTAAAGGGTGGCTGATAGCTAATATCCCTCTCTTTCAGTCCCTTGATATCACCATTTTATTGGCAATGGCGCTTTGGGGTGGTGTTTTTGTCCGCTTTCTGCAGGGACGTGTTTTTTTAACAGAATCTCGTAAGCATTTTTATATTCCTTTTTTAATTTTTGGCATCATCATTCTTTTGACAGGTCTCTATACCCCTTCTAAAAATTATGGCAGCGAAAAAGTGCTGAGCTTCTGGGTATTCACCCACTCTATTTTTTTAGCTCCCCTGCTTCTGCTGCACACAAAGGAAGATTTAAAGCGGTTTTTTATGTCTCTGCTGGCTATCATTGCATTAACAAGCGTTATTATGGCGTATAATCTGGTGCATGCATTTGTCAGCGGACAACTTTTCGGTTATCTGGTGCGGCTCTCAGTTTTTGGCTCAAATCCTATAGGTGTGGCGCGTATTGTGGCCATTGGCATTGGTTTCGCAGCGGTTTACATCGTGCGCAAAGATAAAAATGAGCTGATAGCTTCTGTTATGATACTGCTAATCCTGATACCCACACTTTTCTCCACCGGCAGCCGGGGCCCGCTGGTGAGTCTCTTTCTGGCAGCTTTGGTTTATATTCTCTTTTTAGAACAGCAAAACCGCCAGCGTATTTACAGTCTTTCCATTATTCTCTTTCTGCTGCTGGCACTTTTTCTGCTGATACTACCGGAAAGCATCACCAAGCGCTTTCTGGAAATCTCCGGTGACACCATCGTGGTGACTGAAACCGGAATTGAAAGGGTCTCCACCATTGCCTCGCGGCTTCACTTTTGGGAAATGGCTTTTCAAAACTGGCTTTCCACACCATCGCGATGGCTCAGTGGTTTTGGCAGCGGCTCTTTTTCTAATCTCTTCGTGTGGCGGGATTTTCGCTGGTATCCTCACAATATTTTCGTGGAAATTCTTTATGAGCTGGGCATTCTTGGATTGAGCCTTTTTTTGCTAATGTGGAGCGCATTTGCCAAGGCAGTTTTCTCGCTGAAAAAAATAAAATCCATCATCTCAACCCAGCCTATGCTTATTATTATTGCTATGCTGATTCTCTTTTTTGCCAGTTTTTTCAGCGGTGATATCAACAGTAACCGGCTCTACTGGATGCTTTTTGCCAGCGCCTTTGCCGTCATCGAAATTGATACCATAACATGAATCTGAATTTCATTTCCAAAAAACTTTCCTTTACTCAGGACCTGCTCATCACCCTGATGAACGTCTTTTCTGTCATCCTCAGCACTATTTTTATCAATGCCATTATTTCCAGAAAATATGGACTTGATTTTGTGGGTGAATTTAATCTGGTGAAGCGGGTGGCTCTTTCTGCGGCGCCATTTATTTTGTTTGGCGCAAGCATTGTGATTCCCAAGCTGTTTGGTGAAATTCCCGAAAAAAATTACCGTTCTTTTTTTCGGCAGCTTATGCTCTATTTTCTCATTCTGCCACTTCCGCTGCTTTTTATATTTTTCCTTTTGATTCCTGCAGAAAAAGGCGGTATTCACTCCTTTTATATACCGGAAAATCTTAAACTTATTTTTGCCCTCGTACTTGCTGCGGACCTTGTTTTCCAGCTATTTTACAGTATTTTTCGCGGCATACGCCAATTTATTCCGGCAGCCCTTCTGAGCTTCTCGGTAAATGCCCTCATTCCCCTAATCTTTTTTCTGCTGTTTGGCTTTGCCACTTTTCATCAGGTTTACCTTATGATTGGCATTTTTATGCTGGCTACGGCTCTGTTCTTTCCGCTCTTGATGCTGCAAAAACAGTTTTCACCTCAAGCGCCGGCGCCGATTTCACTTCTCAAACCATTGCTGAGCCAATCTGCACAGCGGGCTCCTGGGATGTTTTTCCAGTTTTTGCTGATTTCAGCGCCGATTTTAATTATCAGCCGTTATGGCAGCCCGGCGGAATTAACCTATGTAACGGTGGGAATCACCATTTCCAGATTGCTGCTCTCCATCGTAACCCCCATCGGTTTTGTTTTTTTGCCACGGATTGCCGCCCAGCGGGAAGCCGGTTCATTAAGTGATGTATCGCAAAAGCTAATACAGATTTCTCAGTTTTTTCTCTTGCTGCTGGCGCTCATGATTCCCTGGCTGCTGATTAATTCGCCCTGGTTACTTAATTTGTGGATCCGCCTAACTGATACAGATGGCATTCGCCTGATTCATCTTTTTATCTTTGCCATACCAGGTATTGTTTTTTACGAAATGGTGCGCATTCCCATAGATGCTCTATACGACAGAGGTCTCAACAGCGTCATTTTGTTTGCCGGGACCTTGAGCTTTTTCATCACTGTCTATTTCATGCGCCACACCTATGCCGCCGCAGTTGCCGCTGCTTTTGGAGCAGCTTATCTCGTTATGACTTTCATCAGCTTAATTGCCCTTTCTCATCGGAAAATCTATTTGTTCAAAGGTGAAAACTTCTCCCACCTTTTCAGTGCCCTTTTGCTATTTCTGGGTGCTATCTATTTTATGCACCGCTATGATTTTCATCTGATTACAGAAAATGCTCTCTATTTTATTATGACAGCTCTTTTGCTTTTATATTTATGGAAATTCACAAAACTTGAGTTTATTTTGCTGATAAAATCAAAACTTCGCCTTACCGGAAACCGTCAATGAGCCGAAAAATCCTCATCCTCACAACGGTTCACCCTTGGAATGATATCCGCATTTATCATAAGGAGGCAAAATCACTGGCCAGACGTTGGCCTATTTACTTAGCTGCACCAGCCTCATTTTCCCAAAAAAAGGAAGGATATCTCACCATTCTCGGTTTGCGGCAATGGAACAAAAAATCAGACAGGCTTTGGAATGTACCTGCTGTGCTCAAACTCTTTTTTCAATTTAGAAAGGGAATTATTCACCTTCACGACCCAGAATTGCTCATACCCGGACTGATTTTTGCCCGCCTGTTTAGAACAGATATCCTTTTTGATATGCACGAGGATTTCATCAGAGACCTGGGGAAAGCGCATTGGCTGCCTAATTGGCTTCACCAGCCTGTTTCACAACTTAGCAGTTTTCTCCTGAATCAAAGCCGAAAACAGTTCCGCCACTTCTTTCTTGCTGAGGACAGCTATCAAAAATATTTTGAGAGAAATTTTACAATAATTCACAATTATCCTGATTTATCGGCTATTCCAGAGCCTTTGGCAGAGAAGGAAAAAGATAATTCCCGCCTGTATCTAGGATATATTGGCGGCATTACAGTCCATCGTGGCGTGACCCTTATGGGAGAGCTTCTGCAAAAGCTTGATCACTTGTGCATTCCCACCTCTTTGGAGCTGGTGGGCCCTTTAAAAAATGACGGCTGTTTGGAAATTCTTGAAGCTGTCGAGAAAAAACTTTCCCCAAAAGTAAAAATCAATCGCTATGGTCGAATGAATTTTACAGAAGGCATCGAAATCATCCGGCACTGTCATATTGGTCTCTCTGTCATTGCCAATCATCCAAATTATATTCATTCTTATCCCACCAAACTTTTTGAATATATGGCTTTAAAGCTGCCGGTCATCACCAGTAATTTTCCCCTATATCAAGACGTCATTGAGCAAAATCAGGCCGGATTTTGCATCGCTCCGGAAGATAGCGAAGCCCTGACAAGTAAGGTCCTTCAGCTCTGGCAAAATCCAAAACTGCGTGAAAAAATGGGTGAAAATGGCCATACAGCAGCGCTGAAAAAATATCAATGGGCCGCCGAAGCAGAAAACTTGAAGAATGCTTATGAATCTTATATTTAGGTCTTTCTTTTTGTTCTCTCTATTGGCTAAAATCACGATGAGCCTCACTTTAGAAAATCAGATGAATGAGATTATTGTAAGCAACGACTATTACCGGGCAGTCATTGCCAGAAAAACCGGTATGGTAGAATCTTTAAAAATGCACGGCAACGATTTTGAGCTGATTTCTGATTATCCCAGCTATTCCCTCTTTTTTGTAGAATATATGTACGAGCATCCCAATGGCATTGATTACCATTTTGATTGTCCGGCAGACTGGGATGCGCCGGTGACGGTCTCTGTCATTCATCACGATTCTCAATCTGCATTCATCAAAGTGCTCTATGAGCCGGGCTATATCAATTCGGAATGGTTTTTTCTTTTTATAGAAGATCAGCCCTGGTTTTCCGCCACCATCACCCGCCATGTGGAAACCGAAGGGGTTTACAGTAATTTCCAGCAGTGCACCATGTACAACTCAGATGTTGACAACTCATTTATTATCAATTATAAAGGAGAGATCGAACTGACAATGGGCGACTATGATGGCAATTATCCCTGGGTTTCACCTTATCTGGATGGCGTCAGCTACAGTACCCGAACTGCACAACATAATTTGTGGACGCAATTTGACTATGGTGAAGGAAGATTTTATCCAAGCATCGCCTGGAGCGATAATGAATCGGGCATCTGTATGGGCGCCATCGTCACCTGGACAAGCCCCAATCAACGGGAGACCATCAGCTATCATGGCGGCGGCAGCACAATGCAGCATCCCGGATTTGCCGAAGCCCAGTGGAATTGGTTTGGCAAATCCGACAGCGAAGCCCTATATCTGAAAAGGGGCTTGACTTTTTCAATGAATCTCATTTTCTACCAAAATATTTCTCACATTGACAGCCTTTTTGCTTTCATTAAATCCATAAAATCACCAGTTTCTCAGACAACCGAATCTGTCAATTATACAGCGGCATCATGGGCAGGTCGCAGCAGCTCCACAGAACGCTATTTCTGGCGCTTTCCCCAGGTCAGCAACAACAGCATCAATTCTCAAGAACTTTGGCGACATAAAGGATTTGCTGTTCCCCGCTCCCAAATTGGCACCCACGACAGCCAGCTCTTTAGCTTTGATATGTTTTACACTTCAAGTGGCGGTCTAAAGACATGCGTTTCTCCAATTTACGGAACCGCCCCCTTGTTCACCGAAATAGAAAATATCCAGACCGACAGCTCAATGACCGGCATAATGCACTGGAATGAAAACGGTATCGCCTCACAGCTTGCATTCACGGCTTTCCAAAACCACAACGACATCAAAATTGAGGGAAGCATAGAAAAACAATCCGACGGCACATACAGCATCGAACTGGACCACTCACCACGGGTTAGCGGGGTGAAATTTTACGAAGAAAAGGCAATCTTGACCATTTACAGCCTCGATGCATTGCTGGATACAGTGGCCATCGCTCTATTTTTAGAATCGGGAATTGATTCGGTTAACTTCATTGACAGCAAAAAAACTTGCCTTTTCCTCAATGAAGATGTGCAGACACCGTCTTTTTCCATCACTATGGCCGGAACCCATGGAATGGCCATTGCCAGTCAGAAAGATTTTTATGCTGCTTCTGAATCAAAAAGCACTTTTTATGAAGAAAATTTTCTTCAGCCCAATTCCTATCCCATTGCTTTTCAGGGCAACGCAAATTATCTCGTACAAGCTAATGACGCAGCACGTTTTACCATTTATGCTGCCAAAACATTTGACGAATTTCTTTTTAGTTTCCAGGATGGTTTCCAAAGCGCAAGAATCCAGACCGGCACAACAGTCACAAACGTATCGCTCATAAAAAACGCCAATGATTCTTATGGCATTCAATTCCCTTTTATTAAAGATCAGGTTTACACCGTTACGCTCCATAAAGAAAAAGCTATATCACCGCCGCCCTATACCATTACATTGATGAAAATATATCCATCACCGGCGATCAACTGGATTCAGTTAGACTATTTTTCATTCAGCTCACAAAATGTATCCATCAGTATCTTTAACCTCTTGGGACAAAAATATATAAATCGAAAATACTACGGTATCCCTGGTGTGAATCATGTCCCAATTGATTTGTCCGGAATACCGAGTGGTGTCTATTTAATCCAGCTGGAAACCGGAAACAATATTATCACAGATAAGATCACACGAATTCAGTAATTTTGGTTTACTTGGTTAAAAAAAGATTCGAACCTGTGACCTTCCCGATATGCCGGGACGCTCTATACAACTGACAATACTTTCATTCGTGTGGGCGATACGGGACTCGAACCTGTGACCTCTGGTATGTGAGACCAGCGCTCTAACCAACTGAGCTAATCGCCCTAATTTCCAAAAAGCGCACAAATATACTTCGATTTTAACAGATTATCAAAAACTTGTTTTTGTTTTTGAAAAATCAATAGCGATAATTTTCTGGATTGAAGCGCATCCAATAGATATCACTTTGCCCATTGCCGCAACTGTTATGAATTTTGTGTAAATCAGCAAGTTTGTTAATAGCTGTCCCCAGCAATGGCCTTCTGCTAGTGTAAAATAGGATATTTCCGTCGGGTGAGAAACTTGGGCAATATTCAAGACTTTCAGTATTGACCAGATTTCCCATATTTTTTGCTGGTTCAAATGCTCCACCAGCATTGCGAAATGCAATCCATAAATCTCCGCTATTAACCGGCGTCCGACCAGTTGTTGTATAAATCAAAAATGAGCCATCGCGGGAAATCGCCCCGTTAAATTCACCGCGGGGGCTATTCACATTTTCCCCAGCGTTTATAGGATCTATGTATTGCCCATTCTCAAATTGGCTGAACCATATATCTTCCCCTCCTAATCCTCTTTCCTGCAGATTGGCTGTAAACCAAATTGTGCCGTCATTTGTGAAGGATGCATAAAAAAGATCGGCGTCTTCAGTACCTGGAATTTTCATATTTTGTGGCTCACCCCAGCCTGTATTCTGGAGTGTGACCCGCCAAAATCTGAATCATTCACTCCCTTCATTATCAAGTGGCCGATTTGATGCAAAGCATAAGTCATCGGTTATAGGATGAAATACAGGCTCCAGATTACTAAACTACCTTGAAAAGGGAAGAATCTCCGGCAATGTCCATAGTCCGTCGTCAAAGTAACTGACAAGAAGATAAGCTTTGCCTCCACTGGAAATCGAATAAACAAAGGTTCTCAGATCATCAAAAAAGGCCATATCTCGCTCATTGAGCCCGGTACTGATTGTATTGGGTAGAAAAACCTGTGGCGTATCACTGACATTTTACCAATTGATATGGATTCCATTTTGGACTTGACGGTTGCAAGATAAAAACACCATTAACGAAAAGATAAAAGCAATATTCTTTTTCATATTGACTCTCCAAATTCACTATTTGAAGAGTCATCGCAATCTATTCAGGTTGTCATTTATTATTTCAAAAAAGCAGCTAAAATCAGGCTGTTGGCTGGTTTCCCATTTTCTGCAAAGACGATTTTCCCTGACTGATCAATGCCATAGACGCTTCGGCTGATAAAAAACTTGCCGGAAGTCTTGTAATCTACTGACACAGACTTATCCTCATCTATCAAAAGCGGAAATGGATAGCTGTATTTATCAGAGAACTTCATATGACTCTCTGCATCGGCGGGATTAACGCCATAGACCTGTATATTTTTGCCGGTAAACTCGCTCCAGTCATCACGAATAGCGCAGAGCTGACTGGTGCAGCCAGGCGTATCATCGCCGGGATAGAATACCAACACCACATTCCCTTTCTCCAGCGCTTTAGAAAGCGTCACTTTTTCGCCGGTTTCAGTCAGCAGTGTAAAATCTGGCGCTTTCGTCCCGACTTTCAGCAAATCACTGCCAAAGAGATTGGCTCCTAAACCTAAAATCATTATGCTCATCAGAATTGCTCCTTTCATTGCGTCTCCTTTTTTTCATACTGAATTATAGACTCATTATCTTGGAAAAGCAAGATATATACGATATTATTTGTCCGATTTATATTTTATATTAAAAAAAGAAAAACGGTTCAGAAACAATCTGAGCCACTAATCTTTCAGTATAT
>OMKS01002507.1_pt1 | contig 15307 bp, 13 predicted proteins | sample 1674721 | NCBI WGS metagenome assembly OMKS01 (sample SAMN06264996, study PRJEB25208) | sediment metagenome | isolation source: hot spring sediment | place: USA: California | collected 2014-09-02
TACGGCGACCACCGAGATCTACACTATCCTCTTCGTCGGCAGCGTCAGATGTGTATAAGAGACAGATTAAGAATTAGTAGTAGTAGTAGTTCTGTGGATTCTGTGGATAACACAAAAAAAACACCACAACTCAAAACACTACAAACACTTATAAAAAAAAGAAATCAACACGCCGACTGGGGACAACGAGTGGAAAAGTCGGACTTTTCAACATTTCAAAGAGCCTTGTGGAGAAGTGTCGAAAAGTCAACAAATCCCTAACAAGTCATAAACACCTTATTAACAGGTTATCAAGCTATGCCGAGAGGTCGGCGCGGATGCGCGCTATCTTGTCGGCAAGCTCCGAGTCGGACTTGAGTTTGTCGCGGATAATGTTTATAGCGTGGATGACCGTCGAGTGGTCGCGCCCGCCGAAAAAGAGGCCGATTGTCTTGAGTGAGTTGTCCGTAAGCTCTCTGCAAAGATACATCGCGACCTGACGCGCCAGCGCGAGAGGTTGAGTCCTGCGCGCATTCTGCAGGCTCCTCTCCTGCACGCCGAACTCCGAGGAGACCTCCCTGCAGATGTCCGAAGGGCCAATCTTTTTGCTCGAAGAGCCGTTGCTGTAATGGCTTATGACTTCTCGGGCGACGCTGATGTCGATGTCGCAACCGGAGATGGAGGCAAACGCCAGAAGGCGGATGAGCGTTCCCTCCAGTTCGCGGACGTTCGAGACAACATTCTCGGCAATGAACGCGAGAACCTCGTCGCTCAATGCGATGCCGTCGAACTCGGCCTTCCGGCGAAGGATTGCCATTCTGCCCTCGAGGTCCGGCGGCTGAATATCGACCACAAGCCCCCATTTGAACCGCGAGAGCAGGCGCTCTTCGAGGCCGGTGATAGTTGACGGGGCGACATCGCTGGTGAGGATAATCTGCTTGCCCTTTTGGTGAAGGGAGTTGAAAATGTGGAAGAACTCGCTCTGGATGGACTCCTTGCCGGAGAAGAAGTGCACATCGTCCACGAGCAGAACATCGACATTGCGATAGACGCGGTTGAACTCCGCGGTGGATTTGCCGATGAGACTTCCGATGAACTCGCTGGTGAATCGCTCGCTGGTCACGTAGATGACCTTGGCGCGAGGATTCTCCTCTTTAATAAAATGGCCAACGGCCTGAATGAGGTGCGTCTTGCCGAGGCCTGTGCCGCCATATATGAACAGCGGTGAATACTTGCTCTTGCCGGGTGCTTCGGCGACGGCCAGTGCGGCGGCATGTGCAAAACGGTTGAAATCGCCCACGACGAAAGAGTCGAAGGTGTATTTCGCGTTGAGGTGGCGGTCCTCCGATGCCGTGTCGGGGTCGTATCGCTTGTATTTGCGAAGCTCGGGCACGGCGTATGAATATGTCCCGTTGCCCTGCGGAATTGCGAAAGTCAAACGGAACGAGTCGCCCTGCGTGCGCGTGATGACATCGAAAATCATCTCGAGGTGGTGCTGTTCGAGCCAATCGGCGGTGAACTGGTCGCGGACTTTAACGACGAGGTTCTCACCCTCGGCGGCGACGCCCTCGGTTTCCTCGAACCATGTGGCGAAACTCTGTCTGTTAATTATTGAACGAAATTCGGAGAGACACTGATCCCAAAGCTCTTTATTATTGTATGCCATTTCGAAACTCTATAGTTATCTTCATGTTATCAACATTTAAAATGTTAATAACTGAAGCTTTGGTTGAAGGTTGTAAAAGTTTTTTGCGTTAAAATTTATCAACAAGGCAAAAAGGGCCTTGATGGGTTACGTCTTCGCCGCGGCTTCGCTTATGTAAAAATTCTGAAAGCACCGCCCGACGGGCTTTTGTCGTGGTTTGGTTTCGATTGAGAATTCCCTAATCCAAAGACAGATTCAAAATATGGGCGATTCGGGATATGTCAAGGGGGAATTTTCCACAAAAATGAATTTTTTAATAAGCTCTTAACAAACGGGAAGTTATCAAGGTTGGGCAATATTCCCCGAGAATTCAATGAAAAAAAATCGGCATTGAATTTCAACGACTTATAGAAAAGATGCAGATAGTGGGCAAATACCGTTTGACAAACGCCTTTTCGATTGGTAATTTTACTCTTTAAGGTTTGAAAACATGAAAGTGAAACGCCTACCAATAATTCCGCTCCGCGAGATTGTAGTCTTCCCCGAAGTGATAACTCCGATACTGGTGGGCAGGCTGAGAAGCCTGTCCGCAGTGCAGGAGGCCATGATGGAAGACCGCCAGATTTTCGTTGTGGCGCAGAGAGGACCTACGGACGAGGATGTCCGCGCCGACGATTTATATCGCGTGGGCACCGTTGCGAACATCGTCCAAATTTTGCGCATGCCCGACGGATCGATGAAAGTGCTCGTTGAGGGTATAATGCGCGGCCGTGTGAGGCGGTTTTTTTATGGCCGAGACCACATGGAGGCCGCGTTCGAGCCGATAACTCTGGACGCCGAATCGTCCTCCAGCCCGAGAAGCGAGGCGCTCGCCCGTAAGACACACGAGAAGTTCAGCATTTATGCGCAGATGAACGAGGACGTCCCCTCGGAGATTGCCTCCACAATCGAGACATATCAGGACAGCCCCGGGCTGTTGGCGGACATGATATCCGCGCATTTGCCGCTGAATTTACACGACAAGCAGAGGCTTCTTGAGACGTTTTCGGTGGAGGACAGGCTTGGGCAGATTCTCGCGCATCTTACGAGAGAAATCGAGATACTGCGCCTTGGGGCCGAAATCGAGAGGACGGTTGATAATCGTCTTTCGAAATTTCAGCGCGATACTTATCTTCGGGAGAAACTCGATACCATTCGTCAGGAGCTGGGCCCCGAAGCCAGCGAAGACCCCGAGATGAATTCACTTCGCCGCAAAGCCAGAACGCGCTTAAGTGGCACACAAGCCTACGATGAGGTTCTTTCCGAGATAGACAAGCTTGCGCGAATGCATCCGGCCAGCCCCGAGGCCGCCGTCTCGCGCAATTACATCGACTGGATGTTGTCGCTTCCTTGGAAGAAACAAAGCCAAGACAATACCGACATCGACCACGCGCATAAAGTTCTCGACGAGGATCATCACGCCCTCGACGAGATTAAGGAACGCATTGTCGAGCATATCGCGGTGATGGCGCTGTCGCCGAAAGTTCGCGGGCCGATACTCTGCTTGGTTGGGCCGCCGGGAGTGGGGAAAACATCGCTTGGGAAGAGCGTCGCCAGAGCGCTTGGGAGAAACTTCATCCGCGTGTCGCTCGGCGGGGTGCAGGACGAGGCGGAAATTCGCGGCCACCGGAGGACATACATTGGCGCCATGCCGGGGAAGATAATTCAGCAACTCAAGGCCGCGGGCACGAGGAACCCCGTGTTCCTTTTAGATGAGATAGACAAGCTGGGCAAGGATTTCCGCGGCGACCCGTCGGCGGCCTTGCTCGAGGCGCTCGACCCGGAACAGAACTTCGCTTTCGTCGATAATTACATCGAGATAGGGTTTGATCTATCGAGCGTGCTTTTTTTGACTACCGCCAACACCACCGCAGGCATTCCGCCCGCGCTGGCCGACAGGATGGAGATTCTTCGCATCCCCGGATACCTCATAAACGAGAAAGAGGCCATCGCGAGGGGATTTCTCCTTCCCAAACAGAAGCTTGAAAACGGCCTTGAAGACTTGCAGATTCGCCTCACCGGCGACGCCCTGGAGAGCCTCATTCGCGGATGGACTCGCGAGGCTGGTGTTCGTGAACTTGAGCGCAAGATTGGCAAAATTATGCGCGTGACGGCGAAGAAAATTGTGCGGAAACGCCGCAAGCCTACGCGGGTGGACATCTCGTCGGATGACTTAGAGCGATACGTCGGCGTTGCGCCGTTCAGAGGATCGCCTTTGCCGGAGAAGCTTTCCCCGGGGGAGGCGTTAGGCCTCGCGTGGACGGCTTACGGCGGCGAGGTTCTGCGCCTTGAGACAGCGATGGTCGAGGGCGACGAGGAGTTCGTTCTCACCGGCAGGCTTGGCGATGTCATGAAAGAGTCGGCGCGCACGGCGCTTACTTTCGTGAGAGGCCGACTTAGGCGCATCATGGGCGATGAGCCGGTTCCCAAAGGTTCGATACATATTCACATTCCCGAGGGCGCGGTGCCCAAGGATGGCCCCTCGGCCGGAATTGCCATAGCAAGCGCGCTGGCCTCGCTCTACTCGGGGAAAGAGCTTCCGAGGGACACGGCCATGACGGGCGAGATTTCGCTCACCGGCAGGGTTCTGCGCATTGGCGGGCTTGTGGAGAAGCTCGTCGCGGCCAAGCGCATGGAGCTTTCGCGGGTGATTATCCCCGAGGAGAATATGGCGGAGCTTTCGGAGATATCCGACGACATCAAGTCCGGCCTCGATATCCGTCCGGTGTCCCGCGTTGAGGAGGCGTTCGAGATTTTCGGCCTTCTCTGAGCGGAGCGCGCCCGACCCCCATCCGGCGCTGGCACGGGGGTTGCGGGTGCAACCCGCGCGCCAGCGCCCCCCACACCGACAATCGAGTTTCCGGATAGTTAATGGAGTTGTCATTTCGACCATAAGGGGAGAAATCTCGTCCGTTGGCGTAGGAGATTGCTTCGTCGTCCTTCGGAATCCTCGCTCGAAAAAATTTCGATTATTATATTGACTTGACCGTCGTTCTTTAGTATTTTAGGCGAGATGCGAAATCCGAGCCGAACCGCCGGCACGGTTTTCGGCGGCTTTTTGTTCTTTTGACTCGCGGGGGGTTTTCGCATGTTGTTTGCGCAATCCCACAGTTGCTTTCGCGGAAACTCTCCCGCAGTTTCACGGTGGGCATAGCTCAGTTGGTTAGAGCACTGGATTGTGGTTCCAGATGTCGGGGGTTCGAATCCCCTTGCCCACCCATGATTTTCGCGTGGCCCCATCGTCTAGGGGTTAGGACACAGGCTTTTCAAGCCTGCGACACGGGTTCGATTCCCGTTGGGGCTACCATTTCGAGGCGCGGCGTTGTCCGCGCCTTTTTTTATGGTGCGAGCCGCACCCCCTTGTGCGCCGGCGAGTTGTCGAACACCTCGATTATGTGATAGACGACCGCGATGAAAAGCTTCGAAAATTCCCCGTGAAAATAGCTGTGGATGAGGTTGATGTAATCCACTATGTGCTTCTCATATTCGCCGAGCGAGGGGTCGTCGGGATGGAGAAGTTGCGCGACGCACTTCAGCTCGTATGACGGAATGTCCATATAGACCAGTGAACAAGCGGGGTTCGTCATCTGGTTGATGAACGAGCCGGTCTCGAAATCCGGCGTGGCGTAAAGCTCCAGCGAAACCTGCCGTGTAATATCGAAAACGTCTCTGCCTGCGGAATATAATTCGAGAAGGACATCGAGTTTTTCCTCCATTGGCGAATCGATGGTATCATCGAGCCTCTGGATGACCTCGGCAATCAGCTCCGCCTTTGGAAGAAAGCCCGTGCCTTTGACGGCGTTGTTAATTTTCATAACAGAATCGCTACGCAATGCACCCCATGTCGCGACGGACGCGTTGTGCGGCCCGGCCATGGTAGTGGGCATTTGACCGGCTTTGATGCCCTCAATCATTTTCTTGCGCGCGCCGAAATTCCATTTGAGAAATCGCTCCGGCAGTTCTACCGGCATAAGCTCTTGCCATGCGCCGTCGATGAGCGCGCGAACACCGCCGCCCTCGGCGATTTCGACGCTCTTCTGGCGGAAAGTCCCGCCGTCCCAGTAGTTCCCATCGCCCTTAAGGGCTTTCGATTTGCTTGATTCTTTCACGGTTAACCTCCATAAAATTTTGTCATTAAGACTCCGCGGGAATTCGGTTTGGTTTTCAAGTCCAAATAAGATATTAGTAAAATAATACATATTTTGTTATGAATGCACATTCATTTTATGCGATTTCATTGTAAAAAATGAGTTTTACAAAAACAAATTGACATAGTAAAAAAATCCTTTATATTATAGCATAGTTGTTAATCTTAACCAAAGGAGTGAGATGGGTAAAGTGGAATACAACAAGGGAGACATGCATATTGCATTGGAGTCTTCCGATGAAATGCTGACCGAGGCATTTGAGAAGATCCTCTCCCTCGTCCAGATGGTTCCGTGTGATGCGCCAAAGGAGATGAAAGCCAAGCCGAAGATGGCCAAGCCGGTCAAACAGGTCGTGGAGGCCAAACCGGTCAAACAGGCCAAGATGGCCAAGCCGGAACAACCCAAATCCGATGTGGGATTTGTGGAACACCTCGATAGCTTCAATAAACTCTCGAAGCCCGAGAAGATACTGGCTTTCGCCGAGTGGCTGGGCAAGCCCTTCAAGAGCAAAGACTTCTACGCCGTGGAAAACAATAAAGAGGAGCGCGTGAATTTCCACCAGAGGGTGGCCAGTCTCCGGACGGCAAATAAACTGAAGAATATCTCCAAAGGCGTCTATCAAATTACAGACGTCGGCACGAAGACTCTCGATAAGAAGCGCAAGTAATTAGCGCTATTCGCTCGCGCCTCCATAAGCGTCAGGGTGAGCAATAATGCCCTTGTTTCCGATTTTTTCGGGCAAAGGGCATTTTTTGTCTAATTGGTTTTGGTTTTACACAACTGCTTGTGTTGATTCCACGGCTATGGGGTTGGTATTTCGCTGGATCTGAGGCCGTTAGTGGGCGCGACTCGTGTTCTGCCGTCAATCGAGCCGTCCCCCGGCTCAAAAACGAAGAGATTGCCGTTGTAATCCATTTGAAGCTCGTATCCGGCCAAGGAACCGTCGCCCCCGATTGAAGGCCTTTTAGGTTCGGCGATATATTTGGGAGATTCATCTAATACGATTGAGTATATGAATAGCGGGTCGCCGCTTAGGGGGCTGAATCCGATTTCGGAGAGGCCTTCCTCGCCTATGTCGTATTTGGGGCCGAAGTAGCGTCCGTGTTCGGAGTAATACAACTCGTTGCAATTCCAGATTTGCTTGAGGGCAATCTTCGCCTCGCTGAGCTTCGCGCGCCGGATAGCCCTCCGGTATGACATCAGCGAGAGGCTCGCGAGTATGCCAACAATCACGACGACAATCATAAGCTCAATGATTGTGAAGCCGTTAATATGTCGCGGTTTGCTTCTTACAGACATAGCGGTATTAACTTGCAGGGCGGCGAGCGTCTTCAGCATAAGTATATGTTCACGCAAGGCCCTTTGCAAGTTATATTTTGAGCGCGTTGCGACTCTGCCTGCCGTGATTTATTCTATTTGCGGTTTCTTCAGGGTGAAAAGCGCAACAATAATGCCGATAACCGCAAGCCCCATAATGGGATAGAAAGTATAAATGTAATTGCCGAAGGCGTCTTTGAGGCCGCCGGAGATGGGCATTCCGATTAGCGCGCCAATTCCGTATGCCGTGAACATGAAGCCGTAGTTCTTCGAATAGTGCTTGAGGCCGAAATAAGCGCCCGTCGCGGCGGGCGCGATAGCGAGCCATCCGCCGAGGAGCATCCAGAAAATGGCGCAGGTCGCGTAGAACACGGCCGGACTGCTCCCCGTGGTGAGCACGAGTAGCGACGCAATGATAATCAAGATGAACGACAGAACGGCCGACCGCTTCGGGCCGAATTTGTCCGTTAGTGCGCCGAAAAGCGGTCTTCCGATGCCGTTGAATATGCCGAAAATTGATGCCGAGAGCGCCGCCGAGATTGCCGACAGCTCGACGACCTCCTGCGCGAACGGGCTGGTAATGCCGATGACGGTCAGGCGCGGGCCGAGCCTCTCGATGAAAAATCCGGCGAGCGGCATCGAGAAGGCGAACGCCGCCAAGAAGACCATATATAGTTCTCCCATCGGTGTTTTATCTTTGAATTTAGGGTTGAAGTTGGAATTCGCAAGCGGAAAATCGCAGGCTGGTTGCTTTATCGCGACCCCCTTCCCCCATCCGGCGCTTGCATCCGTGGGACGCCAGCGCCCCCGGAGCATTTGCAAACAACTGAAGTCGGAAGGCATTGGCAGAAGATTCGCCTAAAGATTGCGCTGAAACTCTTCGAAGCGCTCAGTGGCCCAGCGGTGGAACTTTTCGCGGAACACGGCGGCGTCGAACCTATACGCCGAGCGGACGATTGTGTCTGTATCGAAGTCCATCTTATCAAACGCTTTGACGGCCTCGATAAGCGATTCGGGGCTTTGCTCCGGGAAGAAGATGCCGGTTTGGCCATCGATGACGCTCTCGGTCGCGCCACCAGCGCCGAACGCGATAACAGGCCTTCCTGCGGCCTGCGCCTCGACGGGGACGATGCCGAAATCCTCTCTTCCGGGGAAAACGAATGCGCGGCACTTTCGCAACAGCTCGCGCTTGTCATCGTCGCTGACCCATCCGAGGAATTTCGTTCGCGGGCCTGCGATTTTCTTAAGATCGCTCATCTGTGGGCCGTCGCCTGCGATGACGAGCGGCAAATCCAGCCTGCGGAACGCCTCGACCGCAATGTCGAAGCGTTTATATGGCACGAGCCGCGAGAGACATAGGAAATAGTCCTCGATTTCGGAGCTTTTTACCGGCGAGAAATTCTCCGTATGCACCGGCGGATATATGACATCTGAGGGTCTGCCGTAGAACTTGGAGATTCGACGGCGCGTGGTCTCGGAGTTGCAGGAGAAGAAATCTACCCTGTCGGCGGCCTGCTTGTCCCACATGCGGATATAATTGAAAACTATGGGGTATAAGAACTTAAACAGCTCGCGCTTGGGCCTGAACCCAGTGCGCGTGTATCCGTGTTTGTAGTCGAAATATAGTTCCCATGCCTGCCGCATGGGTGTGTGGCAATAGCAAAGATGCGCGGTTTCGCTACGGGTGAGGACGCCCAGCGCGACGAGATAGCTACTCGAAATCACGAGGTCGAACTCGCGGAGGTCCATCTGCTCGATCATCGTGGGATACAGTGGCATGTAGTATTTATACCACTTGTGCATCCGCGGAAGCCTCTGCGACCAGCCCACCGGCTCGATTTGCCATTCGGTGAAGTCCGGCGGGACGCGCTTTTTATCATAGGCCAGCGTGAAGACCGGTGCGTCGGGAAACAACGCCTTGATTTCGCGGAGAACCTCCTCCGCGCCGCCAGACTGCATAAGGAAGTCGTGGACGATGGCGATATTGGGATTACTTTTCATCAATTCAAATTTACACTATGCTACGATAAATATCAAGCGTTTTTCGCGCGCAGTTTTGCCATGTGAATTCCTTGGCGCGGGCGAGACCTCTCGCCTTGAAATCTTCTCGCAATGCGTCGTCTTGGGCCAAGCGGCGCAGGCCATCTGCGATGCTCTCCGCGCTCGAAGGATCGACGAGGATAGCGCAGTCTCCGGCAACCTCCGGCATGCTCGATAAGTTCGACGTCACGACCGGCGTTCCGCAGGCCATAGCCTCGAGCACTGGAAGGCCGAAGCCCTCATAGAGCGAGGGATAGCAAAACACATCGGCGGAAGAATACAGCGCGGGAAGATCCTCGAACGGGACATATCCGATGAACATTACGCTGTCTTCGATGCCGAGTTGGCGGACAGACGCGAAAATATCGTCATATAGCCAGCCCTTGCCGCCAGCGATGATTAGCTTCTGCGGGACTCGATGGCGAATTTCGGCGAAAGCCTCGACGAGGCGCTGGACGTTTTTGCGCGGCTCGAGCGTGCCGACAAAAAGGATGAATCGCTCGGGCAGGCCGAATTTCACGCGTATGCACTCGATTTCGGATAGCGGAGCCGGCGTGAAGCGCTCATCGACGCCGTTATGGACGACGCGAACCTTGCCAGCGTAGCTCGGGCGGTATCGTGCGATTTCGTCCGCAGTGGCCTTACTGACAGCGATTATCGCGTCCGCGCGCTTAATCGAAGGCTTGAGGAAAGCCTGCGACAGCCTGTGCTTGAGCGAATGATGCGACGGGAAGAACTGCGCCGAGAGGTCGTGGACTGTGACCGCCGAGGGGGTTTTCCCGCGCAATGGCAGGTAGAAATTCGGGCCGTGAAGGACATCTATCCCGTTGTTTTTCAACAACTTGGGAAGTTCGAGCTGGATGGCGAAGTGCTGAACTCGGCTTCGATATCGGACGGTGCGCACTTTCGGGGAGGCGAACTCCGGGACATCGCCGATGGAGAAAAGGACAATCTCCTCTACATCGTCCAACTCGGCCATCGCGGAGACGAGGCTTCTCGTATAAACTCCCACGCCGGCAAGCGGCCGCGCCAATATACTGGCCTCGACTGCGAGCTTCATTTAATACCCTTCTCGTCGAGTCTGTGCAATGCACTGCGGATTGCAGATTCCCACGCGTCAATACTCGCGAAATCTTCCACTGTCTCCGCGCCGGTCTCCGGAAGACCGCCTACCGCAGAGGCTAAAACTGGAATTCCGCATGCCATGCCCTCGATAGCGACTCGCCCGAAAGGCTCCTCCCACTGCGATGGAACGATAAGCATCTTTAGCCTTGAGTAAAACTCCCGAGGCCTTGCCCACCCGACGAACTCGATATTGGGCGGAAGCCCTGTCGGCAGGTCTCTGCCCGCGAGCAGAAATCGCTCGTGAGGCAATCTCCGCGCCAGCTCGATGAAGATGTCGATGCCCTTGCTTTTCGATGTGCCCATCATGCCGATGAACTCCATTGACGGCTTGATGCCCTCGAATTGCGATAGGTCAACTTCGGGATAGCGAACTATCGCCTCGACACCGAACTTCTCTCGGCACCTTCGCGCCATGAACTCACTGTTGGCGATGACGACATCGGCTGTGCGGATAGCGCGCTTTTGCGCCCTCGCGTAAAATGCGAAGAACGGCTGATATAAGAGCCGCTTCACCCCTGAAAAATCTCTGCGATCGAAATGGCCGAAATTAGTCATGTCACGCAGATATAAATAAAATGGGACTTCGCGGTGCTCGCAAATCTTGGCGCAAATTGGCGCGAAGAAATGTTGCGAGTGCACCTCGTCCGGCTTACTCTCCGCGATGGTGTGTTCGATTTCGCGAATAATCTTCGGGATGACCAATTTCGCTATCGGGGCAAGGATGATTCGACTGAACGGGAGTTTGAAACGCATAACCGTCGGTTCGTGCCCCTCGGCCTTGGCGGCTAGTGCAACAGCTTCAAGCGATTTCTCCGCGCCGCCGCGCTCGTCCTCCATTATGAAGATTATTCGTTTCATCGCTTCAGAATTTGTTTCAACTGTGCGAGAGTTGTCGCTGTGAACATGAGTTTAGCTATCGATGCAGTCGCGATTGTCTCCCAAAGTCCTATCTTTCCTGCACGAAACGCCCTGGCAACTTGCCATACGTGTCTCGTAATTCGATACGGAAAGAACGCGATAGTCTCCAGCGCGGCTATCCACTTCGAACGATGCATGAGCATGGATTGGGCCCTTCCGCGCCCCAGCCTCCGCGCCTTCTTCAGGTTTTCACGAATCCCTGCTCTTGCCGGATGCTGAACGGTTGCTTTTTCGCAATAATACGGCGCAAAGCCCTTGCCGGTAGCACGGATACACCACTCGGTATCCCCTCCGGAGATGAAATTCGATCGGAAATCCCCTGCAGTTTCCATCACCGATTTAGTAACAAAAAGGTTTGCGGTGGCCGCGACGCCATATTTTGTGGTCTCCTGTTGATTCATGTGAAACAGAGTATCGTAAATTTCCGAAGGTCTTCGCGATGGCGAAATTTCGAAGACTATTCTACCTGCGACAAGAGGGTGGCCGTTGTTTATACAGTCAATGCCCTTTTCAATCCAATCTTCGAGCGGTGTGCAGTCGGCATCGGTGAATGCGAGAATATCGCCCCTGGAATTCGCTATTCCCTTGTTTCTCGCCGCGTATGAACTTTGCACATCGTGTTCGAAGAGCAATTTTACCTCCTCGAAAGCGCGCACAATGTCACATGTCCCATCGCTTGATCCATTGTCGATTATGATAATCTCAGTCAGTTCTTCGGGATATGTCTGGGAAAGAAGGGCTTTAATGCACCGTCCGATTTCGCGCTCGCCGTTATAGACCGGAACGATAACGCTGACCTTATGTTTATTGTTGAGTTGACTCATATAAGCTCCATGTCCGGAAGGCGAACGGCCTCGTATATTCTTGCAGAACATGTGTTTATATCCGAGGCATTGCGAGACATAAGCCATGTCTTGCGGTCGATGCAATTATCAATTTGGCTTTGAACCCAACGCCGCATCTTTTTGTGCGGCTTTTCAAAATGGGTTTCAAAGCTACTAATTGCGAACGCGCACTCGAACCCGGGCGGATTATAAGGATAGCCGTATTGGCTCGAACCGATATTCGCCAGAAACTCGTCAGATTCGATGAACCTCAACGCTCTTTTGATTCTATCATCTTTCCAGATTGGGTGCTCGGGCATACTCTCATGCAAAATCCCGAACGCATATAGGTTAAACTGATGGTATCCCACTTCGCGGAGGAAATTGTGCGTTCGGATTTTTTTATTTGACCTGAGAGCTTGCCGAATGTCTTTCAATACTGCCTTGAGCTTTGAATCTACTGCGCTAAAAGGCACGGCGTGGGCAATTCTGCCTGTCTTCCTTATTAATAAAGTCTTGTTTGTCATCGAGAGAAACTCGGCGACATCGGTTGCGATTTCGTTATCAGCGTTCGATAGTAGCATTGAACACGCGGCAAACCATAGCTGGTGATTGAATGTTAGGTCGAAGTCCATCGGCTCACCGTCGATCTCAATTCTCCGCCAAAGCCCGAACTTTCTCTCGAACGGGTGACGGCGATATACATCGATTGCCATGGCAATGTATTTCTTGTCGCCGAGCAGTGCCGAAGCCATCGAAAGAGCCTCAAAGCACCACGCTTGGCCAATAAGGCCGTTAGTGGAGTCTTTATGGGGATCGTTTCTGCAATGGAAAGCCTTACTCTCGGGAAAGGCATCCTCTCCGACAATATAATTCGCGCATCGCTCGACGGCCACATGAAATTCGCTAACTCCAGATATTTCGTGTGCCTTCGCAAACATTATAAGCCAATGTGCTGTATTCCTCGTCGGTGTTTCCGCGTCGTGGTATGGACCGTTATGACCGGGAGGCAAACTGCCGTCCGAACGAAAAAGCTTAAGACCCGAATATGCCGAGCGCAATATGATATCGTAAAGTGTCATGGGTTTAACTTCTTATTTGCATGTAAACTTCCGATGAATGCCCCAAAAAGATATACAGAATCCACAAAATGCCTCATAAATCCGACTCTCACAACCTTAAAACTGTTCACGCTTAATTCTTCTACCTCTATTCGTTTCGCCCATTTTCTGAACCTCGGCGGACTGAGAAGTCCTCTGGCGAATTGTGCAAATGCCCGAAGCGGTGAGACACTCCCAATATTTACTTTTCCATAACCGGTTCTGAATGATTTCCTAACTAACTCCCTAAAGCGGCGCGCCGGATGTCCAACAACAGCCTGCGAACAAAAGATTAACTTTAACCCTTCGTCTGTTGCTCGTTTTGTAAATTCTACATCGCCCCCTGAACGGGCGGTAGAGAGGAATGAGCCGATATTTTCAAAGACAGAGTTTCTACAAAAGAGATTTGCCGTTTTGGCAACATTTCGTTCGCGAATATCCGTCTCGATTTGCATATTCGAGAAGCTGTCAATAAGCTCGGAAGCCGTGCATTTAGAGGAATATTTGAACTTTACTCTCCCTCCCGCAAGCTCGGCGTCCATTTCTTCAAGACATCTAACTCCCGAAGAAATCCAATCGGGTTCCGGCGTGCAGTCGGAATCGGTGAATGCAATAATGTCTCCTCTGGCAGAATCTAACCCCCGATTTCTCGCGGCATAACTTGAACGAATATCTGTTTCAAATAGTATTAGTAATTCATTAAAAGCGCTTATCTTTTCGATAGTTCCATCGGTCGATCCATTATCCACGACGATTATCTCGAATCGATCCCGTGGATAGTCCTGGCGGAGCAAGCATTCTATGCACTCGGCAACGAACTTCTCCGAGTTGTATGCCGGAACTATTACGCTCACAAAAGGCAGTTTATTATCCGCTGGGAGTTTTCCGTCATTACTGCTAAAACTTCTCATGGCTACCTAATCAATAATACCGCGATAAAGCGCTTCAATTTTTTCTATGTAATAAGTTATATCATATTTATCTTCGACGAATGCTCTGCCTGCAAGCCCAATTTGAGGCCAAAGTTCGCTGTTCTCAATAAGAAATTGTATTTTTTGGGCAATACTCTCTGGGTCTCGTTCTGGAACTAAATAGCCCGATATACCATCTATTAGTCCTTCAGGAATTCCACCAGTATTAGTTGCAACAACAGGAAGTCCTAAAGCCTGAGCCTCTTGTATTGCTAAACCTTGTGCTTCTTCTGCACCATCTTCGTGTATTATACTCGGATGAACATAAATATGGCATTTCGATAGAACCGATCTTACTTTATCGGCAGTCAATTCGCCATGAAAAATAATTGACTGATTTTTTAAGAGGCCTAAACTATCAGCTTGTGTTTGAAGCTTTTGTCTTAAATGGCCATCTCCAATAATGTTATATTTGACCTTGTAGCCATCGTTAACTAATTGAGCCACTGCCGAGATCGCAAATTCAGTCCCTTTGACCTCTGTAAGTCGTCCTACACTTGCCAACTGAACTACCCCCGAAATAGGAATACACTTTTCGACATAGTCAAACTGTTTAATATCTAATGCGGCAGGGATAGTAACTAACTTAGCCTGAGGACATCCAAGGTTAAGAGCTTTACTTCGTAAAAACTCTGTATTTACGGTGAAAGCATCGACCTTTTTGAACAATTCTGAATAGATATTTTCCTGATATCTAATTGGCAGGACATTAATATCAAATCCGTGAAAAGTGACCACAATTTTGGCGTTAAGCTTTAACAGTTGTTTAATCAAAACACCATCAAGGCCGTTCGGGCCGAAGTGACAATGAATTGCTTCGAAATCTCCCCTCCCAATGAAAGGTTCGACGAGATATAAAGGCCTCAAAGATAAAGCATGACGACCTAGTCTAAAATAATCTAATGCGCGGAAAGTAGAAGCAGGTTCTTTTAACAAGCCTTTTACTCCAATAAAAAAACCCTCTAATAATCTCTTTAAATAATTCCCCGGTGGAGTTTTAAAGTAAAAGGTTCTCTCCAATAAACGATATTGTTCAACAATTGGGTGAAACAAGGATGAGCGCCCAGTATTATGCGCGAAAATAGTCACATCATGGCCGCGATCAAGGAGCGCAATAATTTGATTCAGGATGAAAGTTTCAGAAATACAAGGGAATCTATTGACGATAAAAGAGATTTTCATTTCGATAATGCTCTATATA
>OMKS01002509.1_pt1 | contig 15275 bp, 15 predicted proteins | sample 1674721 | NCBI WGS metagenome assembly OMKS01 (sample SAMN06264996, study PRJEB25208) | sediment metagenome | isolation source: hot spring sediment | place: USA: California | collected 2014-09-02
CGATCTCCTGGGCCAGGTCACTATCCTTCTTGTTCAGGTGCGCCTCGCTCTTCTGTTCGCGATAGAGACGGTGCGACCGGTCGTAGCCGCGCACGACGAGGTGGGCGACCATGCCCTCCTGGAAGGCGGGCTCGAGCGCTGTGATCTCGCCCTTGATCAGGGTGACCCAGGTCCCATCCTCGGTCTGGGCGGAGATCTCGACCTCCTTGGTCAGATCGAAGGGCCCCCCGTCGATCAACTCGAAGTCGGGGTCGTGGAGGGCGATCACGAAGAGATCGGGCAGGTGGACGTGTTGGTCGACGTCGACCGAGAGCACGTGGCCCATCACCTCGGGATCGACCTCGGTCCCGTTGATCGTGATCTTGATCTGGCTGGCAAGCTCATAGGGCATGGTCATGATATCACGTGACCTGGTCGAGCGGCACGATCTGCGGCGGTCGTTCCGGCGTCGCGGAGCTGGTGCCTGACGGGATGATCAGCTGCTGTCCGGCGCGCAGATCGAGCGGGTTGTCGAGCCGGTTGTAGTCGGCGATGGTGCGCCAACGGGTGGCGTCGCCGTATTCCTCCCAGGCGAGGCCGCCGGTCATGCGTAACAGCATGTCCACGGTAATTGCGGAACGGGGGTCGTTTGGAGATTGAAAGAAAGGAACGGGATCGTTGATGGAGATTTTTCCATCGCGCGCAGCGACGCCGCAAAGCGCGTGTACCATGCTTTTTCCTAAAGACCAGCCCGGGAAAATCTGCCCGGCGTCGAAACCGTCAGCATAGCCTTCCGCAACAATTTCGTCCTTGTACAACACGACCACGGCGCGGGTGCGCCGTTTGCGAAAGACCTCGGGTTCCTCAAACATGCGGCCCACAGCGGCGGCCAGCCGATTCTCCCGGATGCCCGCGGGGCGCGGGTTGCCCGACGGCGCGTCTCCCATCGGCCAGGGGATGTCTGCATACTCTGCGTCTTCCCGGACAAGTTCAGGGCGCGCCTAATCGCGTAACGCCTCGATAGCGCCGTCATGAGCGATGGCCGCGCCCAACCCTTCCCTATACACGGCCGCCTTGCGATGGCGGCCCATTACCCGCGCTGTGACCGTGCCCGCGTCTTTATCAACGGAATATCTCAGAAAAGGGATAAGGCGCAACTCCTGAGAGACAAGCGATTCCGGTGCGCGTCCGGCAATAAACACCCCGGACGCGATTGTCTTAGCGCTGTATGCCGAGGCCACCTCCGTGCCCGCCCAGAAAAACCACGAAACAAACACCATCAAGAGAACAAAAACCACGGCAAAAACAGCAAGCAGCACCGGTAATAATGCCGCCCCTGAATTATGCCTGCTCTTCATCGGCACGGTTTGTTTCCTCAATGATGGCTGCGGAAGCGTCTTCCTGTATTGCTGCTCCTGAAGTATGTGGTTGTGAAAGCGTCTCTGCCGACATGTTACGCCGCTTGCGACCAAAACGCATGAACGTGTAAGCCGTCAGCAGTATTATAGAACTGTGGTCGGATATGACTACAGAGTTGTGGGGACTTGACATCACTATGGAGGGATTTCCATCTGGCGGGGACAATTCAATTGCATTAGGGTCCAATTCATGAGACATAAAAGCGTCTATATCCTCTTGACTAAGATGTCTATAGGCGTCGGTTTCCATGTCAACAATCGTTAAGGCAAATTGGTTGTTGACAGTCGGATACGGCATGCTGTTAAATGCGATGCAACACAATGCTGCCGTAATTGCCAAACGACCCTTGCTGGCAAAAAAGGCAAAGGCCCATAAAAGGTATACTGCGATGATTAATGCTGGTCGGGAAAAAGCATATACTCTTGTAAAACCAATGTATGGAGGGGGATCGGATGCATCGGTTGCCAGCATGAATACTCCAAGAATGCCAAACACAACCGCCAGTACGGGCAGAAGTGCGACGGCCTTGTCAACCCTGCGATAGATGCCATCCAGTTGTTCAGGGGTATGGTAAAGGGGCCAGACCAATAATGCAACCCCCTCAACGAGCCATGTCGTTGGTATTTGGGAACGATCCGCAAGAGAGATTTCGTAGTGTAGAGGCGCTTTGCGGTATTGTAGTGTATAGTACTCATCAGGATTTCACGCATCAAATGAGCAAATACGAGAAAACGCTGCAATATATACTTGGCGCCAGAATGGATACGTCAATAAGGTTTTCAGATGTGGTATCCTTGTTAAAGAGACTTGGATTCAACCTGCGCATTCGCGGCGATCATCATATTTTAGTTGTGAAGGCATTGAAGAGATTATCAACATTCAGTCCAAAGGCGCTATGGCAAAAGCATATCAAGTCAAACAAATTCGTGAGATTTTATTGCGATACAAAATTGGGATAGAGACCGATGAGCAAATATGAAATGATTATATACTGGAGCAAGGATGACAACGCTTATGTTGTTGAAGTTCCTGAGCTGCCCGGCTGTATGGCAGACGGACCCACTTATGTTGAAGCGGTGCAGGAAGCAGAGAAGGTTATTCAGGAGTGGATTGAAACCGCCCGCGAACTGGGAAGAACCATTCCAGAGCCACGCGGACGACTTGTGTATGCGTGACGCGGCGTTGTGTGGTGTTCACGGCTCGTAACGAAATTGGATTCGTAACACCCCCTGCCAGACAGACACTGAAATTCAAGTTCCAACACGGGTTTGCAGTCAAAACTTCCTGAAGCGTATTATAATCCATGTGACGTTGGGCTACAATATGCATAGGAGTTCAGGGCATGAAGCATACAACATGGGCGCCGCTGTTTATTTGTGTGATGATGCTGGCGGCAGCCTGGGTTGCTGCGGAACCGACCGACGGGTTTACTTTCGAGCAGGGACTTGATGTACAGTTGGACGGCAAGACATGGTTGCGCACGGTTACAACCCCCTTTGACAAAAACAATCCCGAACTGACCTACAAGGTGTACACCCACCTCTATGATTTTGCGGGCGCGTTTCCCATCACCAAAGGCGCGGGCGGCAAGTATTCCCATCATCGCGGGCTGTTCATCGGTTGGAACCACACCCATGTGGGCGGCCGCGTGGTGGACACATGGCACATGCGCGCCGGGCGCGGAGGCCCCGCCAAGGAAATCTATGCGCATCAACAGGTGGCGGAATGGTTGTCTTTTGAAAGTGATGGGAACCGCGCATCACACACGGCGCGCATCCTCTGGGCGACGGAGGATTTGCCGCCTTTTATCGAAGAGGAGCGCACCATCATCGCCTATCCCGGCGAGGACGGCATGCGCATGGTGGACTTCATTTCCGAGTTGAAAACGCTCGCGGGGCCGATTCGGCTGCGCGGCGACGCGCACCACGCGGGTATGCAGATTCGCATGTCGAACGAGGTGGCGGAAAATGAGGAGGAAACGGAATTTATCCTGCCCGACGGCGCGGCGTTCATCGAAAACGACAATGTGGAAGGCGCATGGTGGCTGTGCGGCAGCATGCCCGTGGGCGGCACGCGCTACTGGGTGATGCATTTGACCGAGCCGGATTTGGCCACGGGGCAGCCGATATATTCCACGCGCCGTTACGGACGCTTCGGCGCGTTCTTTGAACCCGACCTGACGCCGGACGCGCCGTTGCGCGTGGCGTTCCGTATTATCCTGTCGGCACAGCCGCTGGATCAGGCGCGTTGTGAAGCATTGCATCAAAAATACAAACAGGAGACCGCACGCAACCAATGATCCTGGGCGTAATCAGCGATACTCACGGCAACCTTGAGTTAATGCATAAAGCCGTGGCTTTGTTGGAAAATCGCTTTTATGCGACGCGCATTATTCACCTAGGCGACGACTACGCCGACAAGGAAACCTTGGAGCGGGAAGGGCACCCGATGTCGGGAGTCCCGGGCTTGTGGTGTCCCGAATACAACGACCCGCGCATTCCCAATCAGGTGGTTGAAGAGGTGGAGGGAATGCGCGTGGCCTACGCCCATTCAGACAACGATTTGCCGCCGCTCACCGGCGACTTGGGTTTGTGTCTCGTCGGACACACGCACCGCTACGGCATTGTAATGAGACAGGGCGTTCCCTTTATGAATCCCGGACATCTGAAAAGCGCGCGTGACCGGACGCGTTTTCCGACTTTCGGGCTGGCGCGCGTTACGGGCGCATTGCTTTATTTGTCCGTTCATGATCTTGATGGCGAGGTCGTCCTCGAGGAACAATACCCAAGATAAGCCCCTTATTTCAGCGCGTCAATAAGCGTCTCGACCGCCCGTCCCCGGCGCGAGTCTCCGGGCACATCCAGCAGGCGTAATGCAGCGTCTCCGGTGATCAAATCGCCTTTCCCCATCTGCAGGGTCTGTCCCATGCCGTGCTCAAGGATCAACCGGGCTACGCGCTTGCTGAAAAAACGGTTCGCAATGCCGCTGGCGACGGGGCCGCCCACCCGCAACTGCACGTTGTCAAGCAGTACGTCGTCGGGGCGATTCTCGGGCAACATGTTGAGATCGAAGCCTTTTCCCAGCATGGGCAAAAAATCCACGGGCAGTTTTCCGTCTTGAAACGTCGCGCCCAGCGGAATGACCGCCCTGCGCGTCTTTGCCTCCGCGGCAATCCCGAGCGCGCCGAACTCGATGGTTGTGGGCACAAGCGGGCGCTCTTCGGTCCAATGCGCCGTTTTGTCGTAGATAAAATTCAAATCGCGAAACTGCAACTCCTTCAGATGAATTTCAATGTTGTGTTCGCGCAACTCGTCCGCGCTCTCAATCATGCGCATCGGCAACGCTTGCAGTTCTTTCGGGACTTTCACCGTCAAGCCGCCGACCCGCGTTGCCAGAGCGAACATATCCAGCGTGTTCAACTGTTCGAATACGGCGCGAATCGCCGGCTGCCATGCGTCCCGTTCCGCCGGCGCCGTCGCCGCGGCGTCGCCCGCGCCGCCCATGATCATCCCCAAGGCAATAAGTAATGCAAACATGTAACGCATCCTCCAATATATGCGCGCGCCCTGTATATGGGGAACGCTGTAGCAGCGTCATTCGTTTACGACACGCGGCGCGCCACCACTTTTATGCCATGACCGCCGCCTCTCATTCGCGACCAAAAATACACAGCCGCAAGCGCGGCATTTGCCGCGAATCCGTGGTTTAACTCGGCAAGACGGAACGTGCGCCAAGGGAGCGGATCAGGAGCAACAGTCAACACCTCAAAACCTGTTTCCTCGAGCAACATGCGCAGGCCCGCCTCGGTAAAAAAGTAAATATGCTCGGCATGGTAAATGGTTTGCACCGCGCGTTTGTAGCGTCCGAAGGTAAGTTGATAGCTCAAGTCGGCAATACGAAAGAAAGGCGACGCAAGCGACGGTGTTCGCAGGAACACAACGCCGTCCGGCTTCAGCAAACCGTGAACGGCCTGCAGCGCGGCGGCGGCGTCCTGAAAATGCTCTATGACATCCATCAGGGTGACGGCGTCGAAAAAGTTCCCGCCAAAATACCGTAGCGCTGCAAACGCGTCGCCTTGACATAAACGTTCTTTATCGAATTTTGCGGCGGTGGCATTACAGGCGTCGGAAGACACGTCGCATCCATAAGGTTCAAAGCCCGCCCGCGCCAGTTGCTCCATGAGCAATCCAATGGAGCAGCCTATGTCAAGCACGCGTCCCGTGTTCAGATAGCGACGCAAAAAATGAACCCGTTCCGTCAGTTTTTCCGTATGCGCGACAGCCAACTCTTGTGAACTTTCACCGTAGAATCGTTGGTAGCCCTCATCATGCAACTTTGCGAGGGCCTCGTTCGTGGGCGGTATCCGAAATCGCGTGCCGGTAACAGGGCATTCAAGAAGATGAACGGAATACGTAGGCACGCCGCAGGAAGAATATACCGGCGTATCCGTTTCAAAATCGTAGACCGCGCGCGGTTGCAGATGGCGCAATGACGGCACGGGGTTCATTGGATTCGTTGTCCGTTGGTTCACGTTGCGGCCTCCCCGCCCTGGTGTTCTCCGGCGGTTTCCTCTTCACGGTCGGCATTGCTTGCGCCGCGGCGCAAATACCAACAGACAAGGAGCAACGCCGCAACAACACCCAGCGCGACGATGGAAATAAAGAACGCCCGCCATGTCAGGTTGTGATGGAACACAAAATAGACGCGATGCGTTCCGGGCGGCAGCACAACGGCCTTGAACTGTTCATTTGCGCGCAGAATGGGCGCTTGCTCGCCGTTCACAAACGCGTACCATCCCGGATACCAAGAATCGAGAAACGTCAGGACGCGCGGCGCGTCGAGGGGGCCGACCTGCAAGTCAACGGCGTTCGCGCTGCGCTCAAGTATCTGTATCAACCCATCTTCATCATGATTGTCCGACTTGACCTGAATGCCGGTAAACTGAAATATGCCGGGCCCTTTGTTGTCAACCGTGATGGTGACGCGCATCTCCGGGAAATCGGGCAAAGGCACCTCGACAAAGACGTTGCGATCGTTTGTGGCGCGGATGTTATGGCGTATCCCGTGTTCGGAGCGATCAGTCCCCGGCTCCTGAATCCATGTGTCAACCTGCGCGTTGCCCGTGCTTTTGTAGCTGTAGATCAAGGCGCTGTGAACGCCGCCGGCGCTTCCCGGCGGCAGTCCCGGCGCATGATCCGGAAGCGAAACCATAAAAACCATGTTGCGTTTTTCGCTGCGCTTAACAGGCGTAAACAGCGATGGCGGGCCTGTAACCTCATGGACGGTGTTGTTTTGAGAGACGGCGGAACGATGCAATTGACTCCGTTCTATTTTGGGTATGGACTCGTCAATCGGTTCTTCAAGAAAGACCGTGGTCGCCGCGGGCCAGTATTCGCGTTTGCCGGGCATGGCGCCCGCAACGTATTGCCGGGCCAGCCAGAAGGAACGCTTGAACACCATGTTGCCCCGCAGATTCTCGCGGGTGGATTCCCAATTCTGCACCCCCCGGTAGGGATGCTTATCCCGCGGCGGCCCGCTGAGCATGTCGCGCACGGCGCTGATATGCAACGGGTCAACACCGTTCATGGCAAAGCGCAATGAATACAAAAAGCGGTTGCATATAGGATCGTTCTCGCGGAAATTGTCCGTCGGAATGCGAACATCTTCCCGCTTTATTTGCGTATAATCCCGTATCTTCCGTTTGGCCATGTACGGCACATAGGACTGATTCCATGCAACGGTCTCGCTGAAGACCAACACGGGCAAAAGAAACATAAGCGTCAATCTTACCGGTTTGGGATACCGCAGCATTCCCAAGGCGAGCATGACAATCAGGCCCATGACGGGAATTATCCGGACGGCGTTGTTGACGTGAATAAAATCAATCCGTTCGACCCACCCATTCAGGGGCGCAAGGCATATATACGCCAGCATTGCCAGCACAAAAGCGCGTGCATAGGAATGCCCCCTGTTGGCCATGGGTTTGCTTAGGGCGTCAACGCCGAAACCGGCCAGTAAACTCAAGGGAAGCAATCCAAAATCGTAAGCGCGCGAATACGCCGACAAAGAAAAAGGCGTCAATTTTTCAAGCAACGCGCCCAGGGGCAGGGGCGGACCGAAGCTGCATTCGAAAAGCAGTAAAAACATGCCGAGGAAAAGATACACATCGCGCCGTTTGGAGTGGGTCAGCCCCGCAAACGCCAGCAACAAGGCAATAATGCCTGAATTGCGAATGGTCTCCGCTTCGTATTTCATGCCCGCGTACACAATCAGTTTCTGATAAAAATCCAAGGGCGACCACGCCCACAAGTCGGAGTATTTGTTCGAAGGCAGTCCTGTGGTGCGCAAGGTGAACGAGGCAAGTTCCCACGCTGGCAACAGCAACACCGCCGCCAGCAGCGAGCCAAGAACGAAAAGTGCGGCCATGGCAATGCCGTTGTGAACCCACGGACGCGCCCAGCGCCATAAACTGCCGCTGTCAGCCTTCCAGTCTTCGTTGAGCAGGAAATAAAAGAAGGCGTACACGCCGGCAACGAGTCCCATAAGATTCACGATTTGAAGGAACCCGCCCAGAATGCTTATGCCCAGCGTGAGCGCGCCGCACAAGGCAAATGCGATTTTGACGGGGAAATCCCGCGCGTCAACAGACTTCTTGATAAGCAGCAACAACAGGGGCAGCCATGCAATGGTCGTAATGATGTGATATTCGCACATTCGCCGCACAATCAGCGCGCTAAATGCAAATGCAACGGCGGAAGTCAGCCCGCCCGCAAGGCTCATGCCATGCGCGCGCCCGAGAAGATAGGTGCAGAACGCCATAAAAACAAAATGCAGCCCCATCATAATCGCCAAACTGATATTGGAACGTTCAGGCGTAGGGTCAAAGGTCAACAGCGAGCGAATCAGGTGCGGCGGATAGAACAAAAAGGACTGGGGATTGCCCGTGTTGGGCAGGCCGCAATACGTCAGCGGGTTCCATAAAGGGAACTCGCCTGCGTGAATGGAAGCATCCAGAAAAAACGTCAAGGGAGCATAATAGCGGTATATATCGTACATGCCGCCCAGACCCGTTTTTGGCAACTCAATGCCCAACAGATTGCACACGGGGCGAAGCGCTTCAAAAGCGCCGCCCATTTCATTCACCGCGGCCAGAACCACATAGTTGAAGGCAATCAATGTGGCAAGCGCCAGCAGCGTTGGCACGAACATTATTTTCACCGTCTTAACCAGCGTGCGTTTGACAGACATAAGGCTTTCACTCCGGTTTTCGCGCATAAACAGTCATAAGATCAAATAAATTCAGCGGGAAATTAAAACGCAGCAGACCAGTGTGACGCAATGCCCGATAAACCGGCCCGACCACGACTTTCCCCGCAAGCAGTTTTTCCGCCACCGTATCCATGCTGCGCCAGAAAGGAGGGTAACGAAACGACACGGCCGTATACCCCAACCGGTTCAACAAGACGCTCATGGAGTGGCGCGTGAAATAATGCACATGGGTCGGCGGATGAATCTGACGCCACCGCGCGCCGCGCAACCTCGCGCATAAGGAGCCGATATCCCCCGTGCTCAACGCAAGGACGCCGCCGGGGCGCAAATCGGCAAAGGCTTTTTCCAGAAACAACTGCGGTTCAGGCAAATGTTCAATGACATCCCAAAGGCAGACCACGTCACAGGCGCGCTCCGGCTGCCAGGTCAAATAGTCTAGGCAGCGGGCGTCCACCCCCTGCTTTTCCACGGCGGTCGCAACGGCTTCCGCTGCAACATCGCATCCCGCCGCAGTGAAATGATCGGACGCTTCCTTCAAGAAAAAACCGTAGGCGCATCCGATTTCCCACAAAAAACCGCCATCGGGAAGCAACACGGCGAGATCGCGGACCCGCCGTCGAAAATTCAGGCGCAACGCCGCCGCCTCTTCCTCGTAATCGGCGTATTCACCGCCTTTGAAATAATCCCGGGTGTATAGTTCGTGAAACATTTCCGGCGGCCAATCGAGATCGGCGCTGACGTGGCCGCAACGGGCGCAACGAGACAATCCGGGATGGAACGGCGCAAAGACCGCGCCTGCGCAACAAGTGCAGCGCCTGTCCGAAGGCACGGTTTTGTCGTTTATTTGTTCTTGCGTCACAACCGACATGAGTCCATTCTCCTGATGCAAGAAGGCTGCAATTCGGAACCTCGTCCTTTGAGATTCCCTGGAAATGTCGTCAAGTGTAATAGGAACACCGCATCCCGAGCAAATCGGCGCATCATCGCGTCAGTTTGCCGGTATGCCCGTAATCGGGTATACTAAAACAAAACGGGGAAACAAGATGGAACTTACGCAAAAACAGGAACTCTATATTTCGCGGTATATGCGCGCCGTGGCGGACGCCTTGTACGGACGGCTAAACGAACGTCAATGCGAGCGCGCCTTGTCCCGATTGCAGGGGCGGGTGCGCGAACAGATCAATGCCGCGGGAAAAGCGCGTCCTGAAGATATTGACGTGCTTGACGCGTTGCGCAAGCTGGGCGCGCCGGAGCGCCAGGCGGATATTCTTGCGCGCATATGGGGAGGTGAATCCGGCGCCGCCGAAAGCGCCGCATCCGCAACGCCTGCGCAGTCTTCGCCTCCTGAATATGATGCGCCTTCCCCTCGCAACACAACCGATGCGCCCGCCAAGACGGCAATGGACGCGCCGCTCCGGAAAGAAACGCGTCCGGCTTCGGTCTGGCTGGGCGTGCTGGCATGGTGCGCGGAACAATGGGACCTGCCGGTCTGGGCGTTGCGCGTTTTTGTCGCGCTCATAGGCGCGGTAACGTTTCCCGCGGCGTTGCTTGTCTACATGGCCGTCTATTTCCGGTTGCGCGTAAGCGGGCGGCTTGGTACTGTTCCGCCTTTGCGCTGGTTCCAGATGATTTTTCGTCCGGCGCTGACGGCGCTTATGCTCAGCGTCATTCATTTTGCGGGCGTCTACGGCGTCAAAGGGGTATGCCTCGCCTATGACACATGGCTTAAACGGGACATGCCTGACATATCGGAATGGGCATGGTTTGAAACCGAAGCGGGGCGCATGTTTTTCTGGGCGCTGACGCTGCTTGTCCCGCTGTCGCTGTTCAGCGCCATGCCCCTGGCAAACGCGTGGGACTACAGTATCAAAAGATTCACACAGGCGTGCGTCGCCCTCTATGCCATAGTGGTGTCTTTCGGCATAGCCTCGTATGTCACCGGCATTATCCTGGCGTTTGTGCGCGAGTTTACGGGCGGCTGAAAGACGCGCCACTACCGAACGCGCAACGTTACCACCACCACGCTTTTCGCGCTCGCCTCAAATATGTCGTTTTTCATGGGGGGCGCTTCTTCGGCGGTGAAGTAGTCTTCCGGGGGTGGCGCGGCGCTGTTAATACGCACATGCCAATCCCCTCCCGGCAATCGAAATCTGACGGCTGCGTCGGAGGCGTTAAAAATCATGAACACGCCCGTGTCTTCATTTTCCTTCGGATGGATACGGCACGCGATGGCGCTGGCCGGCGACGCCCAATCCACGGTCTCGCCCGAAGGCTCATACCAGACCAAATCGGCGGTGTCGCGCGCGGCGCCGCCGTTAAAAAAGGAGTTGCGACGAAATACGGGGTTCTCGCCGCGGAAAGCAATCACATTTTTATAAAACAAGAATAACTCCCTGTTTTTTTCGAGAAGCGTCCAGTCATACCAGGATATCTCGTTGTCTTGGCAGTAGGCGTTGTTGTTGCCCTGTTGTGTCCGCCCCATCTCGTCGCCGCCCAGCATCATGGGCACGCCCAGCGAAAGATACAGCGTGGCGATCATGCTTTTTTGCAGGCGAATGCGCAGCGCGTTGATTTCAGGATCTTCCGTTTCCCCTTCGTGCCCGCAATTCCAACTGAAATTCTCATCCACGCCGTCGCGGTTGCCGTCGCCGTTCGCTTCATTATGCTTTTTGTTGTAGGACACCAAATCGCGGAGCGTAAACCCGTCGTGGCAGGTGATGAAATTAATGCTATGCTCGGGGCTCCTGTCGCTGCGCATATACAGGTCGGCGCTGCCTGTCAGCCGCGTCGCGAAAACGCCCCGCATTCCCGAATCCCCACGCCAGAACCGGCGCGCATCGTCACGATACTTGCCGTTCCACTCCGCCCATCGGGCGTCGCCGAACCCGCCGACCTGATACGCGCCGCCCGCGTCCCACGCTTCGGCGATAAGTTTGACGTCCCGCAGCACCGGGTCCTCGGCAATGCGTTTTATGAGTGGCGCCTCTTCAACGATATTGCCGTTCTGATCGCGCCCCAATATCGAGGCCAGATCAAAGCGGAACCCGTCAATATGCATTACCGCCACCCAGTAACGCAGGCAATCAAGGATAAAGTCGCGCACCAGGGGATGGTTGCAGTTGAGCGTGTTCCCGCATCCTGAATAGTTCAGGTAGGCCCCTTTTGACAACAGATAATATACGCTGTTGTCAATGCCGCGAAACGACAGCGTGGGGCCGCGCTCATCGCCTTCGGATGTGTGATTGAACACGACATCCAGAATGATTTCGATGCCCGCCTCGTGCAACGCTTTCACCATGGAACGAAATTCATCCAGATGTTCAAGGCGCGTGGCGCTTATGGCGTAACGTCCTGTGGGCGCAAAAAAGCCGATGTTGCTGTAGCCCCAGTAATTTGTCAGCTGCTTGCCTGCCTTGATGCTGCATCTGCCGAGGAGCGTTTCGCCGAATTCCTGAATGGGCAGTAATTCGACGGCGTTCACGCCGAGTTCTTTCAAGTGCGGAATTTTTTCGATCAGGCCGCTGTAGGTGCCGGGATGCTTTACCCCCGAAGACGGATGGTTTGTGAAGCCCCGCACATGGGTTTCATAAATGATCAGCTCCTTCAGCGGAATATGGGGGCGCACATCGTCGTTCCAGTCCATTTTGTCATGCACCGCCACACATTTCATCGTGCCGTTGTGAATATCGCCGACAAAAGCCTTTGCATAGGGATCGAGCAAATATATGCGCGGGTTATAGCGATGGCCTTCCCGGGGCGCATGCGGCCCGTCCATACGATACATGAAATACACGCCTTCTTCCGCGCCGCGAACGAACAACGACCACACGTCGCCGATGCGATGGCGGTTCGGATCAAATTCATACTCCCAAGCCGGCTGTTGATCCTCGATCCTGTCGAACAGCGCTATCCATACCCGCGTCGCGTGGCGGCTGAATATAGTGAATCGAATGCCCTCTTCGTAAACAATCGGCCCCAGCGGATAGGGCCGCCCGACGGTAACCTGCAATATTGACGGGTCTATGGGATTCATAAAACTCATCCGGTTAAAAACAATACAATCGAAAATTACATCAAGCGCAACAGAGGACATTTTACAGACGGGACAATCGAAACACAAGCCTGACGCCGCGAGAGGCCGCATGCCGTTGGGTCATGCTATACTGTCATCGAAAGGAATTGTCGGATATGAAAGTCTTGATTGCACCTGATTCGTTTAAGGAATGCATGGACGCCTTTTCTGTCGCCGACGCGCTGGCCGCGGGCTTGCGTCGAAGCGGCGTCCCGGCGCGATCCATTGTGCGCCGGCCGCTGGCCGACGGGGGGGAGGGGTTGTTGCATGTTTTGCATCATGCCCTGGGCGGCGAGATACGGTTCAGGCGCGTTTCCGGCCCCTTGGGACAGAAGGTTAAGGCGGCGTTCGGCCTCCTTGACAACGGACGCACCGCGGTGATAGAAATGGCTCAGGCCGCAGGACTGCACCGGGCGCCGCCGCATAAACGCGACCCGCGTGTCACCACGACCGGCGGAGTGGGGGAGCTTATGCGTCATGCCCTCGATTTGGGGGTTGAGCGTATTATCGTGGGACTGGGCGGCAGCGCCACCAACGACGGTGGCGCGGGCATGGCCGCCGCAATGGGCGCGCGTTTTCTGGACGCCGCAGGGCACGAATTGCCACCGGGCGGCGCGGCGTTGCTGCAGTTGGCCGAAATAGACATGACCGGACTTGATGCGCGAATACACGACGTGGAAGTGGTGGCGGCGTGCGATGTGTCAAACCCGTTATGTGGCGCAAACGGCGCGTCCCATGTCTATGGGCCGCAAAAAGGCGCCACACCGGAAAACGTGGATGAACTTGATGCGGCGTTGCGCCATTATGCCGCCAAGATAAAAGCGCGACTGGGCGCAGACGTGGCCGCGGTGGCGGGCGCCGGTGCGGCGGGCGGATTGGCAGCCGGATTGGTGGCATTCGCCGGCGCGAAATTGCGTTCCGGCGTGGAACTGGTGTTTCAGGCCTATGGCGACATGGATACAATTATCAGGGAAGCCGACCTCATTGTCAGCGGCGAAGGGGCTGTGGACGGGCAAAGCGCGCAGGGAAAGGTCATCGCCGGGCTGGCGCGAAAAACAAAGAAAGTCGGCAAACCGCTGATTGTAGTGGCGGGAAAAGTCGGTGATGATCTCGACAAACTTTACGCTGCCGGAGTCGCCGCCGTACTGCCCATTACCGCCGAACCGACGACGCGGCGCGCCGCACTCGAAAAGGCGCCGCTTTACTTGGAACAAATCGGCCGCGCCATTGGAAACCTTGTGCCATTCCTGACGTCCGGCCTCTGAGATTTTTCTCACAAACGCCTTCGCGTATCTGTTCGCTCTTCCGCGCCGGGTTTCCAGGAAGTTCCGTCGGGCAGCAGCGACACCCACTCCAACGCTTTACGCGCCGGGTCAAGAGTATAGAGTTTTGCGCCTTTGGCCACCTTATCCGCGCCATACCCGTTGTGACCGGTGGCGCGTCCGTATATCATATCCACCCCGTCCATAACGCCGCTGTAATCGTTTACATGATCATGTCCGCAAAACATCGCCTGAATGCCTGCGGTGCGCGCTATCGGCAGCGAGGCGCCGTCTTCTTGTTCCATGCAGACGTTTTCGCCAATCACGCCGCGCGCAATGCCGCCGTCCCAAACGTCTTCGTATTGCTTGACGGGTATGTGAAACGCGGCGACCCGCATAACACGGTTTCCGCGTTCATCAAGGACGGCAGCGGCGTCGCCAATAAATTGCCGCGCTTCGTCATGGACCCCTGTGGCGCGCGTATTCAAACAGAAAACCTCGGCGAGACGCGCGCCATTGCCGTCTTCAAGGGCAAGCACATAATTGCCGTCGCTTTCCATGCCGGCATACAGGGTGTTTTTCGCCTCTGCCAACGCTTTATGCCCCATTGCGTAGTCGTCAAGTTGATCATGGTTGCCCCATGTGAAAGCCCAAGGAATCCCCAGCCCGCCGCACTGCTCAACAGCATAAACCATAAACTCCGCGCCGCGTCCGTCCGGGTTGTCATGCCACAAGTCGCCTGTAACCAGCAATACGTCCGGTTTCGCATGGTCAATGAGCCGGCGCATATCGTCAAGCGTCTTCAGGCGTTGCTTTTCTTCTCGTTGAGGCCATCTGCCTGTGCCATTGAAAAAATGAACATCAGTAAACTGCAAGATGCGGATGGCCGATGAATCGGGTATGTGTAAGCGCTTTTCCCAGGAAGGTGATGTTTGTCCGGCGCTTTCGCCTGGCGCCAAGGACGCCATAAGTAACCCTGTCGTTGAAATTCCCAAAAAATTACGCCGCGTCATTTGTTCTCTTTTCATTGCCATTTGATCCTTCTTTTACTCATGCGTTATTGCTGGTGGGAATATCGGAACAATACACGTAATGTCCTTTGCTATAACAATTCTATTCAATGAATAATTCCCAACGCGGGCGTTGCCCGCAACCCAAGAAATACACACTGACTTGATGTTTCCCGTCATTCCCGTAAAAACGGGAATCCATCTGGCGTTAACAGTTCTTCTTGTATCTTCTGGATTCCCGTTTTCACGGGAATGACGGTAGTC
>OMKS01002510.1_pt1 | contig 15272 bp, 12 predicted proteins | sample 1674721 | NCBI WGS metagenome assembly OMKS01 (sample SAMN06264996, study PRJEB25208) | sediment metagenome | isolation source: hot spring sediment | place: USA: California | collected 2014-09-02
CTTCAGCGGGCGCGACTCCGTAGCGTGGGCGTTGACGCCCGCGCGTGGGCGGTGAACCCGATTACCGAATTAAAATGTTAATCTTCATTAGCCCTGGGCCTGATTGCTGCCGAATTAAATTTTTAATTCTCATTCAGCTTGCGCCACAGTCTTTTTGGGAGGGACTATGCTCCAATCTCAAGCTGTTTTTTGTCCTGCATCTGCCTATCCTTCGTGCCACGCAGCCACGCTGGTAGAACTCTCTGACGGGCATTTGTTGGCGGCCTGGTTCGCCGGGACGCGCGAAGGGCATCCCGACGTAGCGATCTGGCTGGCGTACTTTGACGGTGCCGCTTGGAGCGAACCGCTAAAAGTCATTGACGAACCTGCGGTTCCCTTGTGGAATCCGGTGCTCTTCCGCGACCAGGCGGATACGCTGTGGCTCTTCTACAAGGCCGGGCCGAACGTGCCGGCCTGGACGGGAATGTATACCAAGTCCGTGGACGGCGGGCGAACGTGGTCTGCACCGGTGGCGCTCCCGGCGGGGCTTCTGGGACCGGCGAAGAACAAACCGCTCATCCTGAGCAATGGCGACGTGCTGTGCGGCACTTCCAGCGAAACGTGGCGCTCCTGGGCTTGCTGGGTCGAGATCAGCGGTGATGGCGGTGCAACCTGGTCGAAACACGGACCGGTCGCCGCGCCGGGTTATCCGAGCGGGGAGCGCGCGGGCGTCGCAGAACCGGTCAGCGCCACCTGGGATGCCCGGTCGCACGCACGCGTCGTGCCACAGCAGCACTTTGGCGTCATCCAGCCGGTTGTGTGGGAGTACGCGCCGGGACGCTTGGAGATGCTGATGCGCGCGACGCAACGGGTGGGTTTTGTGTGTTCCGCGCACTCGGACGATTACGGTCGCACGTGGTCGGCGGCGGCGCGCACGGGGATTCCGTGCCCCAATAGTGGCCTCGACGCGGTGCGGCTGGCGGATGGGCGGATCGTCCTGGCCTGCAATCCGACCTCGGAGGGACGCACGCCGCTGTCGCTTTTGATGTCGGAGGACAACGGCGATACCTGGCCGTGGCGTCTGGATTTGGAGGCCGAACCGGGCGAGTATTCCTATCCCTCAATCATTCAAGCATCCGATGGCAAGATACACGTTGTGTATACGTACCGGCGGAACCATATTCAGCACGTGGCGCTGGCTCCAGATAGGCTAGAGCATTGAGATTTCAGGATATAAAGGGGAAACTATGAGTTCGTATAATCGCACCACGCGAGAGTGTTTGGTCCGTCAATTGCGCCCGGAGTTACACCAGGCCATTCGAGATTATTTTCAAGAGCAGCAGTTAGGCGATCCCGAAGCCGAAGCCCTCATCTGTTGTGAAACCATCTCCAGGAAGAAGCCCGCTGGCCGGTTGGCCTCCTTTTTGGATGGCGCGGGAGACGTAACGGTCTATACAGGGATGTTGCTTACCCCGCAGCGACTCATCTGGGTGCGCAGTGCGAGCGGCTCAGATGTGGTGTTGACCGTCGCTGACTTGAAAGATATTCGCGTCAGGGCTTATACTTCCCCGCTTACGCGCGATACCGGTTTGGAAGTCTTTGGCTTCATCGGGAATTCCAGGGGCCGGGTTCGGGGTTACATTGGGATGGGGCCGGAAGCGGCCGCGCAGAAGTTTTGCGAAGCCGTCGTACAGGCGGTTGAGACGGTAAATCCACCGGTCAAAAGAGGGCTACCCAGGTGGCTGAGGTTTGGCCGGTGAGGCTACCGTCGACAGGTTTTTGATTCACATTTGCATGACAAAAACGGAGCGCGGGCGTCTCGCCCGTGTCATACTCGCGGGCGAGACGCCCGCGCTACATCTACGAAGGAGTGGTACAAACAGCATGATCACATCATTGTTTTCTCCACAGTATCGACGGAAAATGCTCTGGGCATGGGCACTGTGCCTGCTGGTGTTGGTCAGCGCGGTAGTGCTGGCCTCGCTGGTACAGCAGGACTTCGGACGGGTGGCGGTGCGCAACGTCACCTACGACAATTACAACGGCATTCGTATTCGCGCCAAGCTGTTCCAACCCCGCGCGGTGACGGAGCAGTCGCCTGGTCCGGGCGTGGTCTACATCCACGGCTACCAGAACAACCGCGAGACCGCCGATCCCTACGCCATCGAGCTGGCACGGCGCGGCATCGTCGTGCTCAACATCGACGCCATCGGGCGCGGCAACTCCGGTGAACCCAACGCGCCAGACGCGCCCGATTTCGATCCCACGTATGGCGGGGTCGCTTCGCTGGCCTATCTCAAGGCGCTGCCTTTTGTGGACGCGGCGCGCGTGGGGATGATGGGCCACAGCCTGGGTGCGGAGATGGCGTACACCATCGCTCTCAACGACCCCACGGTGCAGGCACTCTCCATCTCCGGCTTTGCCTACGGGGAAGAGGCGACGCCCACGCGCCCCAAGAATATGCTGATGATTTTCGCCCGGTGGGATGAATATCGCGCGCGGATGACCGGCACAAACCACTTCGCGGGCGAGTGGATGTCCACGGCGCAAACACAGCGTGTCATGCCCGTGGCCGATCCACAGATGGGTGTCACCTACGGTAACTTCGCCGACGGCAGCGCGCGGCGCGTCACTATGCCGCACACGATCCACGTTCTAACGTCGTTCCATCCCGGCGCGATTGCCGAAGCGGCGGTGTGGATGCAGCAGGCGCTCCAACCTGCGCCGGACCTGTGGCGCGACCCCGCCCGCCAGATTTGGCAATTCAAAGAGACGGCGACCTTGATCGCCATGCTCGCCGGGTTGGCGTCGTTGCTGCCGCTGACCTGGCTCCTGCTGCGCACGCACTTCTTCAGCCCCTTGCAATCCACGGCAACCGGGCGCTATCACTGCACCGGGCGGCCTTTCCGGCGCGCCGTGCTCGCCAACGGCCTGCTGAAGTGGCTCTACATCCCGCTGATTATGGCGCTGTTTGCCATTCACATCTACGTTGTCCCCATCGACGGGCTGTTCCCGATGATGATGGTGAACGGCCTGGTGTGGTGGTTCCTGGTAATCAATCTGATCGGGTTGTGGCTCTTCTGGCGTTGGCGGCGGAAACAGGATGTCCCGCTGGATGACCTGGGCGTTTCCGACCAGCCAGCTCGTCTGCATTTGACCTGGTCGTATCTGGGCAAAACGGCGCTCCTGGGGATGCTACTCTTTGGTGTGCTCTACGTCCTCCAGGCCGGCCTGGAAGCGCTCTTTAACGTCGATTGGCGCTGCATCTTCCCCTATCTGAGCGACTTAACACCCTATCGCGTGGGGATGCTGGCGCTGTACTTCCCCTTCCTGCTGCTGGGCTTTTTGGGGACGGGAGCCTTTTTGCACGGCATGGTGCGCCGCCCCCCAAAGGCGACGTGGTGGCGCACTTTTGTCGATTGGACAGTGGCGAACGTGCTCATCCAGATCGTTCCGCTGGCGCTGTTCGTCGTGCTGCAATACGTCCCGTTGCTGCTGTTCGACGTCGTCCCGCTCGTCGGTCCCGGCGGCGTGATGGCGACCTTCGTGATGACGATGTTCCAACTGCTGCTCGTGTTGGCGCTGACGGCGGTCGTTTCGACGTGGTGTTACCTGCTCACCGGCAAAATCTACCTCGGCGCGCTCGTCAACGCTTTGTGGGTGGCGTGGCTGTTGGCCTCTTCGCAGGTCATCGCCCCGATTCCGGTGTGAGGTGATGCGTAGAAACATTGATGGACTTACCTATCACAGCAGCGTGGGCGCTATTTTGGGCCAAAATCACCTACCTCTTTATCGCGGCAACGCCGGTTATCTGGCTGCTCTTTGCCCTGCGCTACAGTGGGCGTTCTGCCGCGTGTACACCTCGGTGCATCCTGCTCTACAGCGTGATACCGGCCATCACGGCGCTGTTGGCGCTGACCAGCGATCTGCTGTCGGCATGTTCCGCTATCGCCTGTTCGACCTCATCCCTATCGTTCGTGATATTGTGTTTGTGCAGATGCCAGACGCAGTGTTGACCGTCGATTCCAGGCCAGCCTGCTGCCGGCCCAAGCCCCTGATTTCGCCGGCTACGAATTCGCGGCGACGGCCATCCCCACACGTTATGTCGGCGGGGAGCGGAGATGTTCATTCCGTGCTTTCGCGTGCATTGACTGCTTTGTAGACCCCGGTATACTCTGAGAAGTTTGACTGTGGATAGTGAAAGGATCGCAAAGTGAACGCGTCTCAGACTTCTCAGAGTATGCATCACCACAAAACGGTCGCCGCGGCACAGGGCGCGATTCCTGTAGCGCTGGTCACGGTGAGTGACAGCCGCACCGAAGCGACCGATACCAATAAGCACTACCTCGAAGCCGTGCTGGAAGCAGCAGGACATCGCCTGGTCGCTTACCGGCTGATCAAAGATGAGCCGGATCAAGTCGCGGTGGTGTTAGATGAGCTTGCCGGCAGCGAGGCGCGCGTGATCCTTTTCAATGGTGGCACCGGCATCTCGCGCCGGGATACGACCGTCGACGTTTTGTCCGCCAAACTGGAAAAACACCTGGTCGGGTTCGGCGAGCTTTTCCGCATGCTGAGTTACGCGCAGGTTGGCTCCGCCGCGATGTTCTCGCGGGCGCTCGCGGGGACGTACCGGGGAAAAGTCGTCATCTCCACACCCGGTTCACCGGCGGCGGTCAAGTTAGCCTGGGAGAAACTCATCGCGCCGGAACTACAACATCTGGCGTGGGAAGTTGCGCGTTGAAGGAGAAGCGAACGATGAAGCACGAACACGAACTGTATCCGATGTTGAGCGTCGAAGAGGCGCTGGAGAAGGTGCTGGCGATGTTCCACCCGCGGGAGGCGGAGCGTGTGCCGGTTTTGGAGACGTTGGGCCGCGTGCTGGCCGAGGACGTCATCGCCACAGGCGACATCCCGCCCCACGCCAACACCGCGATGGACGGCTACGCGGTGCAGGCCGCCGACCTCGCGGGGGCGGGGCCGGAGTCGCCCAAACGGCTGCGCGTCATCGAGAACCTGGCTGCCGGGTACGTCGCGTCCGAACGGGTCACATCCGGCACGGCGATCCGCATTATGACCGGCGCGCCGCTGCCGGAGGGCGCGGACGCCGTCATCCCCTTCGAGGAGACTCACCAGGAGGGCGCGTGGGTCGATTGCTTTATCGCTGTGCCGGTTGGGGCGAACGTCCGATTGGCGGGGGAAGACGTACGCGCGGGCGAACGCACACTGGCGTGCGGGACGCGCATCCGCCCGCAGGAAGTGGGCATGCTCGCGGCTCTGGGCTACGGCGAGATCGCTGTGATCCGCCGCCCACGCGTCGCCATCCTGGCAACCGGCGACGAGTTGGTGGACGTCGACGCGCCGCTGTCTCCCGGCAAAATCCGCAATGCCAACAGCTACTCGAATGCCGCGCAGGTGCTCCAGTACGGCGGCGTCCCGCTGATGTTGGGTATCGCGCAGGACACGGTGGACGATCTCACCGCCAAAATCCGCGCGGGCCTGGCGCAGGGCGCGGACTTGCTGATGACGTCGGGCGGCGTCTCGGTGGGCGACTTCGACGTGGTGAAGAAAGTGCTGGCTGCCGAGGGCGAAATCTCCTTCTGGCGCGTGCGGATGAAGCCGGGCAAACCGCTGGCCTTTGGCTACATCACGGCGGAGGTAGACGGCGCGCCGCGCACGGTCCCGATGTTGGGGATGCCGGGCAATCCGGTCTCGGCGATGATTTCGTTCGAGCTATTCGCCCGTCCGGCGATCTTGACGATGCTCGGCGTGCAGGAGTTGCGCAAGCCCACGTTTGAGGCGATCCTCGATCAGACGATCCCACGCAAGGACGGGCGGCGGCACTATGTGCGCGTGCGCCTCGAACGCCGCGCGGACGGTCTCTATGCTGTTCTTACCGGCGAACAGGGATCGGGCATCCTCAACTCGATGGTGCAATCCAACGGACTGGCGATCATCCCGGAGGACTGGGATCACGCTCCGGCGGGCGCGCGCGTCCAGGTGATACCCTTTGAGGCCGGAGCCTTGTTGGCGGATGTCGGTTGAAGCGTAACGCTATGGCTTAAAGCGTAGTTCCGGGCGGCGGCGCGGTTTCCGGGACGTTCGTGGCTGAGGATTGCAGTTCTTCCGCCACGAACTGCTCCATCCGCAGTTCCCGCTCGCGCTGGTACGTTGCGTAATCCGGCACGATCCGCGCGTAGTCCTGGTACATCAGCGGCGACGAGAACATGAAGTCCGCGGTAGCCCGGTTGGTTGCGGCGGGGATGTTCCATAACACCGCCAGCCGTAGTAACGCTTTCACGTCTGGATCGTGCGGCTGCGCTTCCAACGGGTCCCAGAAAAAGACGAGAAAGTCGATCTCCCCTTCGGCGATCTTCGCGCCGATCTGCAAGTCGCCGCCAAGCGGGCCGCTCTGCATGCGGTGGATTTCGATCCCCAACTCGCGCTGCAACAGCCAGCCCGTCGTGCCCGTCGCGTAGATATCGTGCCGGACCAGCGCGGCGCGATTGAAGCGCACCCACGCCATCAGATCATCCTTGCGACTGTCGTGCGCCACCAGGGCGATGTGTTTTTTGCTGCCCATCGGCAGTGTTGTCGATTCCATGGTTATCCTCCTTTCGTGGTCGCGTTATGCGCGACCGGATGCAGTATACCGGAGTCCTTGCAGTCGTCAATGAGGGATATGTTGCACATTTCGCCGCAGCACATAGAATAGAAGTAGAAGCCACTGCGCTTGGACTATTGCCAGGTAAGCGCTCGCCTGGTGACCCTGATCCGCACGAATTTGTGGAGGTTTCGGCTATGAGTGATCAACAAATCGAGTGTGTCGAATGTGGGCGTAGCTTCATCTGGTCTGCTGGCGAACAGCGTTTCTACTGAGACGCGCCAGCGCGTTTTTTTAGGGTTTCCGGTAACGTTGTCGGCAACGTTACCGAGAAATTAGTTTACAAATAGGATATTTTATGCTAAAATTAGTGAGAGAAATTCCTCGAAACATCACAGACAAGGAGGTGCCTATTGAGCATTGGGTGATACATTATCTAAACCTGATACCTTGATAGACCGTAACAAATTCTATTCAGCCTAAAAAAGGAGATGAAACCATGCAACAGAGTTCTTCGAAACGGAATTGGCGTGCGCGCCTCTCGTTGTTTGTTGTGTTGGCCTATCTGGTCGGCCTGCTCTCCCCGGCGATGATTCCCGCCGCCCCTGTGCTCGCGCAGCCCCTCGCGCCGCAGGCGGATGTGGTGATTGCCGAATATGACTTCGAGGATGGGACGACACAGGGATGGTATGGCCGTGGCGCTGCGGTAGTGGCTTCGGTGACGACGATGGCCCATGAAGGATCACGCAGTCTCGGCGTGACCGGGCGCCAGGATGGCTGGCAGGGGCCGGGTCTGGACCTGCTAGGCCTGTTGGTGGTTGGCGGCACCTATCGTGTCAGCGGCTGTATTCGTTTGGCGGCAGGTACGCCGGTTGCCCGGACGAACTTTGCGGTGGAGTACAAGCCTGTAGGTGGGACAACCTCGTATAACTGGCTAGGTGTCGAAAACAACACGACGGATAGCGCTTGGGCGTGCGTAAGTGGTTCTTTCGAATACACGGCAGAAGCTGAAACTCTCACCCTGTACGTTGAAAGCGCCGATACCACCGCCGACTTTTTCATTGATGATGTCGCTATCGTGATGACCGAGCCGCCCCTTATCGCAACCTACGATTTCGAGGATGGCGAGCAGGGCTGGTATGGCCGCGGCAGCGCGTCAGTGGCTTCGGTAACGACCGTGGCTCATGGCGGGACGCACAGCCTTGAAGTGACCGGGCGCGCGGACGGCTGGCAGGGGCCGGGTTTGGAAGTGCTGGACTTGTTGGAGGTCGGCGCCACTTATGAAATCAGCGGGTGTATCCGCTTGGCGGAAGGGCTAGGCCCCTTCCGGACGAACTTTGCGCTGCAGTACACCATTGGCGACTCATCCTCGTGGCCCTGGTTGGGTAGCGACAACAACACCACGGCCGATGCGTGGTCGTGTATGACCGGCTCCTTCAAGTATACGACTGAAGCCGATGCGCTGACTCTATACGCAGAATGTAGTGATGCTAACGCGAGCTTTTACATCGACGACGTCACGATCATTATGACCGAACCGCCGACCACCGCGCCGCCTCCCCCAATTCAGGACATCCAGTCGGTCTACGCATTCCACGAGGATGATTTCCTGGTTGGGGCGGCGCTCGAGCCGACGCAGCTTGCCAGCGATCGTCACGTCGAATTGTTCACCAAACACTTCAACAGCCTCACGGCCGAAAACGCGATGAAGCCCGGTTCGATCCAGCCCGAGGAAGGCGTCTTCAACTGGAGCGGTGCGGATGCGCTGGCCGACTTCGCGCGGGCCAACGACGTCGCGATCCACGGCCACACACTCGTCTGGCACCAGCAGGCCGCCGAGTGGATGTTCGAGAACGCTGCCGGCGAACCACTGACGCCGACGCTGGAGAACAAACAACTGGTGCTGGATCGCCTGGAAGACCATATCGTCGCGGTCGTCAACCGCTACGAGGACGTGGTCAACGTCTGGGACGTGGTCAACGAGGTCATCGATGCATCTCAGGATGACTGCCTGCGCCGCAGCCGCTGGTATGAGTTGACCGGCTCCGACTATATCTCGACCGCGTTCACCATCGCGGCCCGCGAAGCGCCCACCGCCACGTTGATTCTCAACGACTATGGCGAAACCAATCCGGCCAAGCGCGCGTGTATGTACAATCTAGTGAAAGACTTGCAGGATGATGGCGTGCCAGTTCACGGCATCGGTATGCAGATGCACATCAACATCCAAAATCCGCCGCTAAGTGCTATCGACCAGACCATCGCGATGTTCGCCGAATTGGGCGAAGTCCACATCACCGAGCTGGATATGAGCATCTACACCAACGATGTGGATTCTTACGATGAAGTGCCGGAGGAAGTCCTGATCAAGCAGGGCTACCGGTATAAGGATATCTTCGAGATTTTCCGCAGCCACGCGGCCGACATAGGTTCCGTGACGTTCTGGGGATTGGCAGATGATCACACTTGGCTAACCGGCCATCCGATCGACCGCATCAACCTGCCGCTGCTCTTCGACGAGGAGTTGCAGGCCAAGTGGGCCTACTGGGGTGTCATCGATCCCAGCCAGTTGCCGGTGCTCATCAAGGAACAACTCGTTTCCGAGGCCACGCCGGTCGTGGATGGGATGACCGAAACGCTGTGGGAGATGCTGCCCTGGATCGAAATCGGCTCTACCGGTGAGGTAACAGCCAGCTTCCAAACCCGCTGGGATGATGAGGACAACCTCTACGTGATCGTGAAGGTTGAGGATCCCACGGAGGATCCCGGTGACAAAGTGGAAGTCTTCGTCGATCAGAACAACGGCAAGACCGAGACCTACGAGGGCGACGACCGCTACTACACCTTCCCCAGCGAAACCTTCCTGGGGATGAACTTCGTCATCATCACCGACACCCAAGGCTACGTCCTGGAAGCGAAGCTTCCGCTGACGGCAACGCTCGCTCCCGGTACGCGCCTCGGCTTCGACGTGCGCGTTACCGATGGCAGCGACGGCTCGGTGCTCTCGTGGAATGATCCGACGCACAGCCAGCTCACGAATCCCTCCCAATTCGGCACGTTGGTGTTGATCGACGAAATCAAGTTGACGACGGCCATCGAAGGGACGCCGGTCATCGACGGCTACGCCGACGCGCTGTGGAACGACGCCACGGAGATCGAGACCGACGTCTGGGTGGAGGGCACCAGCGGCGCAACCGCGAAAGTCAAGACGATGTGGGACGCGGATCACCTCTATGTCTACGCAGTTGTCTCCGATACACTCTTGAGCAAGGAAAGCGCCAATCCCTGGGAACAAGACTCCGTCGAGGTCTTCGTCGATCAGAACAATGCCAAGACCACCAGCTATGAAGCGGACGACGGGCAATATCGCGTCAACTTCGACAACGAGCAAAGCTTTGGTGGGGCGGCTTCGGCAGACACGCTGACCAGCGCGACGCGCGTCATCGCCGGCACGCCTGCGACGCTCCTCATCGATGGCGCGTACATTGTCGAGGTAGCGATTACTTTGACCGAGGTGATGCCGCAGCCCGGCGTCTTCATCGGCTTTGACTTCCAGGTCAACAACGATGAAGATGGCAACGGCACGCGAGATAGCGTGGCGATCTGGAACGATCCCACCGGCCAATCTTACCAGAACACGTCCCGGATCGGCGTGTTGCAGTTTGTTGAGCGGCCTGCCCGCATGATTTACTTACCCTTGGTGATGAAAGGTTACACGCCGTAGGTAGTCAGTGTGCGGCTGAGTGTTCGCTCTGCCCGTTGACATCCTATTAACTTTTGCGCTCCCTCTTTCCCGTGCGCTTGGGGAAGAGGGAGCGCATTACCTTTGAAACCCTTGCGAAGATTGCGAATAGGAGCCTTTCTATGGACTTATCGATTAAAGAGGTGATCACGCCACGCGAACTGCGCGCGTTTATCCGCTATCCCAACAAACTGTACCGGGACAGCCCTTACTGGGTTCCCACGCTTTTTATGGATGATTACCAGACGTTCCGTCGTGATAAGAACCCGGCCTTCGACTACTGCGAGGCGCGCTACTGGCTGGCCTATCGCGGGCGTGAGATCGTGGGGCGGATCGCCGCCATTCACAATCGCGGCGCTATCGAGAAGTGGCAGCAGCCGTATCTGCGCTTCGGCTGGGTCGATTTCGTGGATGATCCGGCAGTGTCGGCGGCGCTCTTCGAGCAGGTAGAATCCTGGGCCAGAGAGAAAGGGTTGAGTGCCGTTCACGGGCCTCTGGGATTCACCGATCTTGACCACGAGGGGATGCTCGTGGAGGGTTTCGAGGAGTTGGGGACGATGGCGACGTTCTACAACTACCCCTATTATCCCGTCCATATGGAGCGGCTCGGTTACGTCAAAGATGTCGACTGGATGGAGTACGAGATTACCGTCCCGCCAGAGCCGGAGGCGACCATTGCCCGGATCGCCGACCTTGCCAAACGACGCTACAATCTACGCCTGTTGCAGGTCCAGAACAAGAAAGAGCTGCTGCGTCCTCGCGACGAGAAGGGGCGGCCTTCTTACGCGCACGAGCTGTTTGAGGTGCTCAACGACGAATACGAGCATCTCTACGGCGTCGTTCCGCTGACCGAACGGCAGATTGCGTATTACATCAAGCTCTATTTCGGCCTTATCTCGCTTGAATTTGTCCCTCTGGTGGTGGACGAGGACGACCGTCTGGTGGCCTTCGGGATCACAATGCCGTCCTTATCCAGGGCGTTGCAGAAGTCCGGTGGGCGGCTCTTCCCGTTCGGTTTTATCTATCTGTTGCGCGCTCTGCGCCAGGGGGAGCGCGGGGATTTGTATCTGGTCGCCGTGCGCTCCGCATATCAGGGCAAGGGTGTGAACGCGATTTTGATGGATGCCATCAACCGGCTATACGCGCGGCGCGGCATCGTCAAAGCCGAATCCAACCCCGAACTGGAGACCAACCAGAACGTCCAGGGGCAGTGGAAGTATTACGAAAAGCGCCAGCATAAACGGCGGCGCTGCTTCGTCAAACACCTTTCCTAGCTGTCACTCGCCAAGTAACCTCTTTGTGCTAAAATGGTGGCTATGAATTCTGCGTCATATCAGCCACAAGTTTCGGTTGTGATCAAGACCTACGACAACAGCCAGTGCGCGGTGCCCGGTACCCCCACGCTCAAGGAACTGCTGGTTGCGACGCTGCGAATGCTCGAAGTGCAGACGTTTTTACCTTACGAAGTGCTCGTGGTCGATTCCAGTGATGGCGATGGTATCGCCGAGGTGTTGCAGCAGTATGGCCCAGTGCAAGCCTATCACCTGCGTCACGTTCCCTTAGTGATGGCGTGCTTTAGCTATTGCCACGCGATGAACGTCGGTGTCCAGGAGGCGGAGGGCGAAATCGTCGCCAGCCTCAGCGGCGACGCGACTCCGGCAAACGAACGCTGGTTGGAGACGTTGATTGCGCCGCTGGAAGACTCCCTTGTCGCCGGGACTTTCAGCCGTCATATCGCTCGACCCGGTGTCCCGATGGCGTGGGCCGAGCGATTGCGCTTGTGGTGGCGCTACCGTTCCAAAGCGACGCTCGTGCGGCAGAACGACCACGTTTTCTCCAATGCCAGTTCCGCCTTTCGCCGCGTCCTGGCGTTGGAGGTCCCCTTCGATGAAAGCCTGAACGAGCTTGAGGACTATGCCTGGGCCGGCGCTATGCAACAGCGCGGCTATCGGATCGCCTACGTAGGTGCATCAGAGGTTTACCATTCGCACACTGTATCCAGCGTGAAAACGCTCTGGCGTATGGCGTATTACGTCTATCTGCGGGCCAAAATCGACGCTGCCAGGGAGCGCCGGCAGGGACCGGTTTAGCGGACTTGAAACGGCAAAAACTATTCGAGGTGCATAGTGCGCACAACTGTTTTTCTAAAACCACGTATCTAAATTAACGTTATCCATCTGTCAAGCCATTCTGAAAGGAGAGAATCACAATGCAGAACTTAAGACCTAAAGCGAGAAATGTCTCCGGTGTCGTCATTGGTGTGATCGTCGTCATTGGCGTCATCCTGCTCCTTAGTTTCGGGAGCCAATTTTTCTACTTTTTCAAAAAGGTTGACGCCCAGGAAATCGGCATCCAGTTTTCCAGCGGGCGGATAAAGGATGTTGTCGGTCCCGGTGTCTATAGTGACTTCGGCCTTTACGTCAGTATGGTCAAGGTTTCCAGCCAGGCCATTCCCTTCACCGTGGACGACGCTGAAATTATCACGAAGGACAAACAGCGCATGGGCGCAGTCGTCAGCGGTGACATTTTCCGTCCCGGCGAGACGGAGAAGGATGTGCTGCGCGAAAATTGGTCCAAATACCGGGGCCTCTACACCGACGATATGACCCTTGTTGCCAAGGTGCAGGATTTTGCCAGACAGGCAATGAAGGTCTGCATCGGCGGGCGCTCCTTCGATGACAACACCATCGGCAGCGCCCGCGATGAACTGCGCGCCTGTATCGACAGTGAGCTGAATGAGTTGGCGAAGTCGGTTGGTTTGATCATCCGCAATGTCGTTGTGCCAAACATCATCCTCTCGCCCGAAGCGCAAGCTGGGCTGGACGCCATCGTGCAGAGCCGTCTGGAAACCGAGAAGGCCGCCCAGGATGAGCTAAAGGCTATTGCCCAGGCAGAAGCCGAGCAAGCTCGCGTTGAGGGCGAGATCCGCGTAGAGCAGGCGCGTATCCAGGAGACCACCCGCCAACAGACCACCCTGGCCGAACTGGAGCGCCAGCGGGTTGCGGCGCAACTGGCCGTCATCGAGGCCCAGCGCGCCAATACGTTGGCCGAACTTGAGACGGAGCGCCAGAAAATCGAGGCAACCAAGGCTAACGAGATTCTGGCGGCGGAGCGCAACCTGCAAATCCGCGAACTGGAGGCCGACGCGATGGAGGCGGCCGCTCGTGGAGACGTTGCCTTGCGCACGGCGTTGGCGTTGCTCTACGCCGAACATCCGGAATTCCAACTGGTGACGATCGCCGAGGCCAACGCGGCGGCTCTTTCCGCAACCGACAAAATCATCTTCACGGTTGAAGGGAGCGCGCCGACCATCATCTTGCCCGGTCCTGGCATTACACCCACGGTGGATGTGACACAGCCGCAGTCGGAGCCGCAACCCGAATAAATGACCGGCCCGTTGTTCGACCACGTCCATGCTCTTGACGCGTGTAACCAGCGCGGCGGGCGGATGCTCTCGCTGATCGACCTGCTCGATGCCGGGACGGTGGATGTGCCTTTGGCAGCGTATCTCGCCGCAGCGATGCGTCACGGCGCATCGCTGCTGGTGGGGGCGCGGCCCGGCGGCGCGGGTAAAACGGCGGTGATGGCCGCTTTGCTCAACTTTCTGCCCGACGCGATGACGATCCAGGCTGTGGGAAGCCGTGCGGTGTTGGATATGGCTGCACTAGACCCCGCGCCCGGCGCAACGTGCTACCTGGCCCACGAAATCGGCGATGGCCTGTACTACGCTTATCTCTGGGATGACGAGGCGCGCGACTTCTTCGCACTCGCTGCGCGCGGGTATACCATCGCCACAAACTTGCACGCCGACACCCTTGAGGAAACCCACGACCAGCTTTGCCTGGAAAACGGCGTCGCTCCGGCGCACCTGGCGGCGGTCACGCTCAAGGTGTACCTGCGCGTAGATCGTTCAGATCGGTTGAACTACAAACGTCGTGTGAGCCACGTCTACGAAAGCGATGGCGTGGAGGATCGCCTGCTCTGGCGTTGGGACCGGCTTGGCACCTTTGAACGCCAGGCTGTTGAGAGCGCCGTCGTTTCTCCGGTGGAAGAAAACGCGTACGCCAGGTTCCTTACCGCGCTCCGTCGCCGAAATATCCGGCATATCGAAGATGTGCGCCGGGCACTGCTGGAAATGTGATCCCCATGTCCTTCTACGCCGAATTTGCCGAACACTACGAAGCCATTTTCCCATTTAGCGAAACGGTCTATGCACTGCTGCGTTGTTACATCTCGACGCGCCACCGGCGCTGTCTGGACATCGGTTGTGGCACGGGGCATTATTGCGGGCGGTTGGCGGATGACGGCTTCGACGCGGTCGGCATCGACCTGGACGCGGCGATGATCGCCCAGGCCAAGCGGCGCTATCCGCAAGCCACGTTCTACACGTTGAACATGCTCCACATCGCCGCATTGCTCTCGACAAACCACCCGACCACCCAGCCACCCAACCCCCCGCTTCGATGCCGCTTTCTGTATCGGCAACACCGCTGCACATCTGACACAGGTGCAGTTCGCGCAGTTCCTCGACGCTGTGAAGGATGTGCTCGAACCCGGTGCCCCATGGATTCTCCAGGTGATGAATTGGGATTACGTGTTGGCGCAGGGAGCCTTCACTTTCCCCGTTATCGAAACGTCGGAAGGACTGACCTTTCACCGTGAATACCGGGACATCTCTGCCGCGCAGGTGATGTTTCACACGCGCTTGCAATCCGATGTGGGCGTCATCTTTGAGGATGAAGTCCCGTTGTATCCGCTGCGTTCGGCGGACATCGCGCGATTGCATCGAGAGCGCGGGTTCACGCCCGTCGATCACTTCGGCAGCTATGCCGGCGATCCCTTCGATCCGGGGCTGTTCTCCGCCAACATCTTTGTGTTCACGGCCTAACATACCTGTAGTAGCGATTTCAATCGCTCTTTTTGCTCGAATACGGCTGCAGTCGTAACTAC
>OMKS01002511.1_pt1 | contig 15267 bp, 19 predicted proteins | sample 1674721 | NCBI WGS metagenome assembly OMKS01 (sample SAMN06264996, study PRJEB25208) | sediment metagenome | isolation source: hot spring sediment | place: USA: California | collected 2014-09-02
AGCAAACGTAAGTTTTGTTCCGGCCATATTCAGTATGAATTTATCCGGCATTTGTTTTTCCATCGCCATAATCGCTTATGCCTTAAGCAAACGTAAGTTTTGTTCCGGCCATATTCAGTATGAATTTATCCGGCATTTGTTTTTCCATCGCCATAATCGCTTTGCGACCTGTGCAGTGCATGGGAATCACATAATCTGGATTCATTTTTTTCAGCTCTTGGGTTGTCCGGTCTATGATTCCCTCAAACAACGGCCCGGAAAGATGAAACCCTCCCATAACTACGTGAATCTTGTTGATACCGGTCACGTCTATCGCGTGTATTACGGTATTTATAATACCCGCGTGCGCGCAGCCGGAAATAATCACCAACCCCTTATCTTTAAGATTCATGACAATGGAGGTATCGTCTTCAATGGCATCCCATAGTTCTTTGCCGTCTTTTTGCCAGTGCGCGACGGGAAACCCTTTTTCAAAATCCGTCCGGCGGGGAATTTCGCCCAGAAAAACAATGGTATCATCCAGAAGATAGTATGGCCTGTCACTTTCGACTACGGAAAAACCGGCGGATTCAACCATCTCGCGTGTCAATTTAGGAAAGTTTATTTTCAGATCTTCTGAGTATTTAATGTAACGCGGCGACTTAAAAGCGGACGGGTGCACAACAAAAGGGATATTCTTTTTACCGATTAAGGCGGCAAGTTTCGAAAGGCCTCCGGTGTGGTCGCTGTGGCCATGTGAAAGCGCCGCCGCTTCGACTTCGCTCATATTAACACCAAGTGTCTTGGCGTTTTGGGCCGCTCCTTCTTCGGAAAAGCCAAAATCAAAAAGCAGCGTGTGCGTTTTGCCTTTGGACGTGGTTTTAATCAACGCCGAAAAACCGTGCTCCGCTACAATGGATGCCCGTATCTCCCCTTCCTTAAGCGGCACGGCACGCGAGATAACCGCGCTGTTATCCATCGCCGTCATCTCGATATAGTTATCCTGTAAGGTCAGAATTTCAATTCTGTCCACAGCGTTCAAATTTGCTGAAGCCATAGCAATTCTCCTTTTAATGATCGCAGAGATTATCTCCGCCTTTCAACGTGCCGGCAAGATATTCATTAACAATACCCTCAGGCGTGTCTGCTGTTGCGCCGACAATCACGGCAATTCCCTGCTGTGCAAACAAATCCTGTGCCCGGCTGCCCATGCCGCCGGCGATAATCACTTTAGCGCCGCGCTCGGCCAGCCAAGGCGGCAGAAGGCCGGGCTGATGCTCAGGCGCGGCAATATCTTCTCGTTTGATTATTTTTTTTGTTTCCATATCCACGTCAACGATAGCAAAACTTGCACAGTGCCCAAAATGCTGGGCCAGCTTGCCTTCGGCTAATGGTATTGCAATTTTCATATTATTTTCCTCCTGATTTTATGAATTTAATTTTTTTGTTTTATCTGAATCAATTATCTGATCTATTATCTTCTGCATAATTATTGCCGTGGGAGTTTTAGATTCATGGTAAACAAAAACCTTCCCGGAATCGCCGGAACGTGAAACAGCCGGGTCCATGGGAATAGCTCCTAAAAAAGGCACGTTCATGTCAGAGGCTATTTTCTTACCGCCACCTTCAGGAAGAATCTGCGTTACCCCACCGCATTTTGGGCAAACAAAGCCACTCATATTTTCCACAACGCCCAACACCGGCACATCAAGCCTGCGGCAAAAACTGATGGATTTGCGCACATCTACCGCCGCCACTTTTTGCGGCGTGGTTACAATCACCGCGCCGTCGAGCGGCTGAATCAGCTGGCAAATTGACAGAGGCTCGTCACCCGTGCCGGGCGGCACATCAACAACTAGATAATCCAGATCACCCCATTGCACATCCGTTAAAAACTGTTTAATAACGCTCATTTTCATCGGCCCGCGCCAGATAACCGCGTCATCCGGGTTCTGCAAAAGGAACCCCAGCGACATTACTTTCAAACCACCAAATTCTACAGGCAAAAGACCGCCTGGATTGCCTTGCAGATGTTCATTTTCCAAACCCAGCATTGTAGGAACGCTGGGTCCATGAATATCAACGTCAAGCAAACCAACACTCAGACCATTAAGTGCCAGTGCCGTCGCCAGATTAACAGCAACAGTGCTTTTGCCCACTCCGCCCTTTCCGGAAAGAACAATAATTTTATGCTTGATGCGGCACAGCGTCGCCTGCAATTTGCGACGATCCGCGTATTCTTCCGGACTTTCGTCTTTATTTTGATTTTTCGCTGAGCAACTGTTATCTCCGCATGAATCGCATGTTTTTTTCTCTTCCATTTTTCCGTCTAAATCCTTTCCTGATTTTTTTGCTTTTTCAGATAATCCTCACAGGCGGCCTTCAGAGTATTTGCCGCCAGAAGAGCGCAGTGCTGAGATTCATCGGGCAAGCCTTCCAGTGCCTCTAAAACGTCTTTTTGGCTGATGGATTTTGCCTCACCTACTTTCTTATCTTGCGCCAAACAAGTGGTCATCGAGCCGCTGGCGATAGACGGGCCGCAACCATCAGTGATAAATGAAGCTTTTTTAATTGAGCCTTCCTGCACCTGAATCCAGAACTCCATAGTATCGCCGCAGGGGCCGGTAATTTTTGCGTGCCCGTTGAATTCTTGAAGAGGCCCCATATTGCGCGGGTCGTCTACATGTTCCATTGCGGTTAAATAAAGCTCATCCAACCTAATCACTTCCATGCTAATTTACTTCCTCCTGCAAATTAAGATTTTTCCAGATTTGTATAATATCCTCAGCGCATGCCGCTTGTATTTCCACAACCGCTTTTTGTTCGATCTGCGCGCGGGTGACGGCACTGTCGTATCTGATTCGCCCGGCGATTTTTGCTCCCGAAGCGGAAGCTTTTACTTCAATTTTTTCGGTCATCTCCGGATTGATATCCCACTTGTTGACACAAACAGCCGCGGGGATTTGAAAATGCCGGGTAAGAGAAAGCACTCTTCCCAGATCGTGTTCTCCCGAAACAGTCGGTTCCGTAACCACCAAAACCTGCGACGCGCCGGTGAGCGAAGCGATTACCGGACAGCCGATACCGGGCGGACCATCCACAATTACCAGGTTATGATTATGGTCTTCGGCCAACTGACGGGCTTCACGGCGCACAGTGGACACAAGTTTGCCGGAATTTTCCGCGGCCACCCCTAAACGCGCGTGCACCATCGGACCGCAGCGCGTCTCAGAAACAAACCATTTTCCGCACATCCTCTCGGGAAAATCAATTGCTTTTTCCGGGCAAAAATGCACGCACACACCGCACCCCTCACAGGAAACGGGGTCGATGGAAAACAGAATATTTCCGTTGCCGGCTTGCTTAGTCTTTACCGCGTCAAAACGGCATACATCCTGACAAATTCTGCAGCCGATACAGTCATCCTGGCGAATTACCGCTTCATGACCGCTTAAAAATTCATGTTCTTCAATATTTTTTGGCGCCAGCACCAAATGCAAATCAGCCGCGTCCACATCGCAGTCGCAAATAACCGGCCGCTTGGCCAGCGCTGCGAATGACGCCGTGACACTGGTTTTGCCTGTTCCGCCCTTCCCGCTGATAATAACAAGTTCGTTCATCAAACCCTCTTTTTCTTTGCCGTTAAATATCTTTTTCTTCAATTATTTTTTTCTTTTTATTTTTTTCCACGGGAGTCTCTGCAGGATAATAATTACCCCATATCGGATCGTTTCCGTACTGCCGCCACCACCATCGGTTATAGTCTTCCCATATATCGAGAACTCCAAATTCTTCTTTCATAAGCAAAGCATAAGCCTTGTTCAGCGCCTGCATTTTACCATGCGCTTCTTGGTTTTTATTAACATCGGGATGCCATATTTTGGCCAATTCCCGATATTTTTTCTTGGCATCTTCTGCCGTGCCTTTTTTAGTTATTCCTAACAAACGCCTCGCGCTGTCCACTTCACGATTTCTATTCATTTTTTATTATCTTTTCTTACCCAAAATAACGTATAGAGCCGCTTCATCCGGGGATTTGCTCACAAATATCTTTTCGTCTCTAACCCCTAGAATATACTCCGTTTTTATATCAAAAAACTTTCCTGCGGCATCTTCTATCTCACACAAGTCAGTATGCCTGATAAGATTTACGTACGAATCAGGCTCCAGACGTCTTTGCTTAAAAAAATCAGACTTAGGGTTAAGCAGCATAACTATAATCCTGCCTTCAGGCCTTAAAACCCTAAACGATTGTTGCAGCGCCTTTCGGTAATCCTCGATGAATTGCAGCGAGGCAACATAAATGACAGCGTCAAAAGAAAATTCCGCAAACGGCATTTCTTCAGCGCGCCCCGCGAATTTTCTGACACTGTCCGGCGCGCATTTTAGCGCTTCGGCGGAAACATCCAGACCGGTCACATTAAAACCGTATTCGCTCAATTTTCCTTCTATAGCTGCGGGACCGCACCCTACACTTAAAACATCATGACAATTCTCCAGCCTCGAAACAAGGTATTCGGCCTCGAAGCGGAAAATATTCTGCCAGAATGTTTCCTGGCATGTTTCTATGTATTTTTTCACATCTTCACTTGTATTCATGCTGCTGTTTTCAACCAATTTAACAAATATTTACATTGCGCATAATCCTGGCAAAGTGTTTTGTTTCATTATACCGATGCGCTGGAAGCTACAATGACATACTGCATTTCGCTGTTGTATTCTTTCATCATAAACCCGCGCTCGGTCAATTTTGCTCTGGCTTCATCTATTGTGCCGGTCACCTCATGCCTCCTGCCGTCAAGCGCGTGAATCTCATCGAGCAAAACAAATCCTCTGTCGTTAAAATCGCTCAGTATTATCTTCCCTTGTGGAGATAAAATTCTGATAAATTCATCAAAAACCTTTCGCACGGAAGAAAGGTGATGAATCATATTGACCGCAAAGATAACATTAAAAGAAGCGTCGTTATAAGGCAGCCATTCCGCATCAGCTATGTCGAAATGCACCCGCTCCTCCAAGCCATGATACGTCAGGTTGAGGCGGGCATATTTTTGTTCCTCGTCAGAAATATCAAAAGAGGTAAAAGTATAACCTTCCCGCGCCAGCGCCAATGTAAAATATCCTTTCCCTGTACCAGCTTCCAGAATTGCCCCGGATACAGGGCGAGCCTTTTCAATGATGAAAAACCTTTCTTTTTCAATATCGTATCCATATTCCTTATACAAAGCTACGCGTTCTAAAAAGCGGTTATGGTTTTCGATTATTTCTTTTTCCATCATTTTTTCATCATGGCTTTCCGTTTATTTCCCGACCGGCGTATAAAACAAATCATGGTCGGCACGTATTGTCGTGATTGCTTTTTCTTCAAGAAGACGCTGAAGCCTTTTGGCCGCGTCATGCGGGTGCAATCCCAATCCGGCGCAAATACCGGAAAGCGTGCTTGGTCTTCTGGTTAGCAGGGTTAATATATCCGCGTCTGCTGTATCCTGATACGTTTCTTCAGGAATGTTAGCGCTTTGCGCTCCGCCGATAATTTCTACCGTTTTCGAAAATAATCCGGCGAGTTTTTCCATCTGTTTTTTTTCCACGGCGCAGGCAAAATCTTCCACGGCCGGGCGGTCCACCGTATTTAGCTGAATCTTCTCTGCGCTGATTTTTTTTGCCCACGCGGCAATTTTTTTCACCTCCGCGGCCATACCCGTAACGCCGGAAATTAAAAGAATTTCTAACCATACATGGCCGGAAAATTGCCGGGTAAAATCAATCAGGCCATTGATCATCAAATCAAAAGAAATATTCTTGTGTGGACGATTGACATATTGAAATATGTCCTCATCCCCCGCGTCCAACGAGGGAATCACGAGATCCGCTTTCATCAGGCTATCGCGAACTTCGGGAAGATACAGTAAAGAGCCATTAGTCAAAACTGCGACAGGAATTTTAGTCATTTCTTTTATGTTTTCGATAATCTTGCCGATAGATGAATGCAAAGTCGGCTCCCCGCAACCGGCAAGACTGATGTAATCGCAGGGTACGCCTGCTGACAGTTTTTCGCGCAGCTCTTCCAGAACATCATTCGTCGGTACGTATTCACGTCTTTCAACGGTCTTGCAGGTGGTTCTGCCCAACTGACAATAGATGCAGTCATAACTGCATGTTTTATGCGGAATCAAATCGATACCCAGGGAACGCCCCAAACGCCGGGACGCCACCGGGCCATAAATATGTTTAAATTTTTTTGTACCCATATTTTTAATCTCCGCAGGGCGCGTCTGTACAGCGCTTATTAGCGCCGCAGCAGGTTTTTCCTGTTTCTTCAAACGCGCAACTTTTATTCGAATCACGCCGCGTGGCGCCCGATGCTTTAAAAATAAACCCGCTGCCGCCACTTATCTGCCTTTGCACTTGCGCTTTGCATTCCGGACATACTTTAACCGGTTCGTCTTTCATGCTTTGCTGCTTTTCGAAATTTAGACCACAGCCGGTACATTTATATTCATATGTCGGCATAATCCACACTCCCTTGATACTTATAAGTTTCCTTATATTTCTCCAACGTTCGCACTTCGATTGGCCGCGACCGCGGTCAACAACCACTTGTGCCTCACGTGAAACCACCACCGGAAGCTCCAAAGGACGAAGAAGACTTGGAGGCAAATACAGAAAGTATTTTCTTTGTATTTTTCCCGCCGCAATTGGGACAGACCTGCTTTTTGTCGGCCTCTGAAATTGAGATAAGTTTTTCAAATTTCTTACCGCACTTTTCACATTGATATTCGTAAAAAGGCATTTTTATACTCTCCCCTCATTTTGATAATCAGTTATTTTCACCGCAAGTTGCTCAAAAAGGTTTCTATATTCAGGCAAAGCATCCACCGTAAGGATTCCCCTGGAATAGGCCTCGGCGATTTTGCGGTCGTCGGGGATTTCCAAAACAATAGGAATATTTTCTTTCCGGCAAAAATCATGCACGCGGTTATCCCCGCTGCCCATCCGGTTAACAATAACGCCAAAAGGAAGTTTGAGCTCTCTGACCATATCCACGGCCAGGGTAAGATCATGCAAGCCGAAAGGAGTCGGTTCCGTTACCAGTAAAACAACATCCGAATCACGAATAGCGGCAATAACCGGGCAGGAAGTTCCGGGCGGCGCGTCAAGAATTGCCGCTTTATTTTGTGACAAACGATTTTTAACCTCACGGATTAACGGCGGAGCCATTGCCACGCCAACATCAAGCTTTCCGGTAATCAACGTGATATTATCCTCTTGCGATGTTTCGACAACACCAATGCGCCGGTCCTGTTCGACAATCGCGCCGGTCGGACAAACCTTGGCACATCCGCCGCAGGCGTGACACATTTCCGGAAAAACAAGTGGCGGCGCTCCGAATGTAACGATTGCTGAAAATTCACAAATTTTCGCGCATTCACCGCAGGAATCGCATAATTCCTCATTAACCCAAGGCACTAAAACAGACACAATTTCCTCGTTCAAAGTGTCTGTTTTTAGAAACAAATGGGCGTTCGGTTCCTCTACATCGCAGTCAGCCAGCACAACGGGCGCATTAAAAACTCGCGCCAGATTAACACTGACCGTTGTCTTGCCCGTACCTCCTTTTCCGGAAGCTACAGAAATTATCATGGAGTACCTCCTTTATCTTTTATCCATAGCAGCGGAAAAACAATGTCACTGGTACAGCAAGGCACCCAAACAGCCAGAAACAAAAACAATGCCGCTAGTATCCACGTCGCCACATCCACTTGCGTTCCTAAAGCCATAATCATATGAAATAAAGACGCCCAAGTACTCAAGAGAACATGACCAGCGTGCGGAAATTTAGTGCGCGGTAAATAATAACCCACGGCAATGCCCGAAAAAGCCAACGGGTTCACGAGCCACCATTTTTCGATAAAACCTAAATGCACTCCCATGTTCGGCAAATCAAGCATCCATTCCCCTAAATACGGAATCAGCGAATCACTGAGCGTGGCAATACCTACCGCGCCCAAATAGCCGATAATGATTGTGCGTACGGCGCCGCCTTCCCCATGAATTCTGTACATGGCAGTCGTGACCAATGCGCTCAAAAAAACATGCAGCGGATGCGTCAGCCAAAATAAGGTGGCGGAAATATCCTTGGATATCTGAAAATGCACGAAAACAGCCATAATCACGATTCCCGTCACTGTTCCAAAAGTGGTAAAGGGCGCGTGATGTCTGAGTTCGCTGGCGATAATTCCAGGTTTCATTTTCGTGTATCCAATCCTTTCCTTGTATAAAAATTTACTTATTTGGCTTCAGTCTGCTTGCCACATATGTTCCTACTGGCAATCCAGCGTGAGCACTAATTATCGGGCATTTTATCTTCAAAATAAAAAAAATGTTTTTCTCAACATCGCTTAACGTCTCATAATTACCCTGACCTTTGGAGATAATCATGTCGGCATAATCCACACTCCCTTGATACTTATAAGTTTCCTTATATTTCTCCAACGTTCGCACTTCGATTGGCCGCGACCGCGGTCAACAACCACTTGTGCCTCACGTGAAACCACCACCGGAAGCTCCAAAGGACGAAGAAGACTTGGAGGCAAATACAGAAAGTATTTTCTTTGTATTTTTCCCGCCGCAATTGGGACAGACCTGCTTTTTGTCGGCCTCTGAAATTGAGATAAGTTTTTCAAATTTCTTACCGCACTTTTCACATTGATATTCGTAAAAAGGCATTTTTATACTCTCCCCTCATTTTGATAATCAGTTATTTTCACCGCAAGTTGCTCAAAAAGGTTTCTATATTCAGGCAAAGCATCCACCGTAAGGATTCCCCTGGAATAGGCCTCGGCGATTTTGCGGTCGTCGGGGATTTCCAAAACAATAGGAATATTTTCTTTCCGGCAAAAATCATGCACGCGGTTATCCCCGCTGCCCATCCGGTTAACAATAACGCCAAAAGGAAGTTTGAGCTCTCTGACCATATCCACGGCCAGGGTAAGATCATGCAAGCCGAAAGGAGTCGGTTCCGTTACCAGTAAAACAACATCCGAATCACGAATAGCGGCAATAACCGGGCAGGAAGTTCCGGGCGGCGCGTCAAGAATTGCCGCTTTATTTTGTGACAAACGATTTTTAACCTCACGGATTAACGGCGGAGCCATTGCCACGCCAACATCAAGCTTTCCGGTAATCAACGTGATATTATCCTCTTGCGATGTTTCGACAACACCAATGCGCCGGTCCTGTTCGACAATCGCGCCGGTCGGACAAACCTTGGCACATCCGCCGCAGGCGTGACACATTTCCGGAAAAACAAGTGGCGGCGCTCCGAATGTAACGATTGCTGAAAATTCACAAATTTTCGCGCATTCACCGCAGGAATCGCATAATTCCTCATTAACCCAAGGCACTAAAACAGACACAATTTCCTCGTTCAAAGTGTCTGTTTTTAGAAACAAATGGGCGTTCGGTTCCTCTACATCGCAGTCAGCCAGCACAACGGGCGCATTAAAAACTCGCGCCAGATTAACACTGACCGTTGTCTTGCCCGTACCTCCTTTTCCGGAAGCTACAGAAATTATCATGGAGTACCTCCTTTATCTTTTATCCATAGCAGCGGAAAAACAATGTCACTGGTACAGCAAGGCACCCAAACAGCCAGAAACAAAAACAATGCCGCTAGTATCCACGTCGCCACATCCACTTGCGTTCCTAAAGCCATAATCATATGAAATAAAGACGCCCAAGTACTCAAGAGAACATGACCAGCGTGCGGAAATTTAGTGCGCGGTAAATAATAACCCACGGCAATGCCCGAAAAAGCCAACGGGTTCACGAGCCACCATTTTTCGATAAAACCTAAATGCACTCCCATGTTCGGCAAATCAAGCATCCATTCCCCTAAATACGGAATCAGCGAATCACTGAGCGTGGCAATACCTACCGCGCCCAAATAGCCGATAATGATTGTGCGTACGGCGCCGCCTTCCCCATGAATTCTGTACATGGCAGTCGTGACCAATGCGCTCAAAAAAACATGCAGCGGATGCGTCAGCCAAAATAAGGTGGCGGAAATATCCTTGGATATCTGAAAATGCACGAAAACAGCCATAATCACGATTCCCGTCACTGTTCCAAAAGTGGTAAAGGGCGCGTGATGTCTGAGTTCGCTGGCGATAATTCCAGGTTTCATTTTCGTGTATCCAATCCTTTCCTTGTATAAAAATTTACTTATTTGGCTTCAGTCTGCTTGCCACATATGTTCCTACTGGCAATCCAGCGTGAGCACTAATTATCGGGCATTTTATCTTCAAAATAAAAAAAATGTTTTTCTCAACATCGCTTAACGTCTCATAATTACCCTGACCTTTGGAGATAATCATGTCGGCATCTTCAAAACGCCGCCGAAATTCCAGGCCGCAGTTTTCCAGTATAGTACCTGGCGCATCGGAACCATTGTCGATAATTTCCGCGATTTCCCCAATACCCGCTAATTCCGCATCTTCACGCGTCGCGTCATTGATGACCGGCGCGCCGCGAACAGCGAGTGTAACCCGCGAAGCCGGAAGCTGCTCAATAAGGAGACGGTCAAAAAATATCTCTCCGGCATTATCAGCAAGGTAAAGTATTTTCTTCGCCTCAACCACCGCATTTTTAAAGGCGTTCAGATCACCGAAAAGTTGCTGCTTGTCCACGTTTTGCATTTCCACATAAATATCTTCACGGCTGATACCGTTTTTGGCCCCCAAATCTATCACGTTACCCATGATGGCATAACTTAGTGCCATAAACAGGGGTTCATTCGAAGCTCGCAGGCGCGACTTAAGCGAGTCAACAAGCTCACTGGCCAAATTATTATGGTCTTCCTTGGCTGCCTTGTAAGGATCATTTACCCCTGTTACTTCGCGCAATTTTCTGTGTAAAAGCTGCGCCACAGCCGGAGGGGAAAGCTCAATATTGAGCTCGCTTATCCACTTTAAACAATCACGCATCAAACGCTCATGTTCGGCAGCGTTGTCCGTTATCATTTTTACCGCATCCAAAGATTGCCGAACAAAACAGGGGATGCACTCCAAAGATGTTTTCATCTTGTGTAGTCCCTCTTTCCGCGCTTGCGCGCGGCGTTTTCTTCCACTTCATCCTGCCAGCCGCTTTTTGTGACATCGTGCAGGTCAAACTTCGCCGTGTAAGGTTTAATATCCAGAAGCGGCGTGCCGTCAAGAATATCAACATCCTCCACATGTAAAATATTTCCTTCACGTTTCAGCAATTTCACAATACTCAAACCGATGGCGTTGGGACGGCAGGGAGCTCTTGTGGCAAACACGCCTCGCTCCACATCCTGCAAAAAGGGCTTCACCAACAGCTTCGCCGGAGTCGCCTGATGAAAATGATACAGGAGATAGATATGCGAAAACCCATCCAGGTCTCTCAACCCGTCGGCAAATTCCGCAAATACTTTCACCTGGCCTTTGCAGCCTCTGGCATAAACCGGCTGAATCGGCGTTTCTTCCGCAATCGCATGCTCACTGTGGATAACACCTATCGACCGGTAAACAATCGGCCTGCTGATCATACCCAATGTCCGTCCACATCAGCTGACGATGCTTCAGTTAGTTTTCCCGCGCGATATTGCTCAAGCGCTTCACCTACAGTAGCAGCAGAGGCATTGTATATCTTAATACTCGCCTGCTTAAGCACGCGAAAAGCTTTCGGGCCGCAATGGCCCGTGATAAGCGCCCCAACACCCAACCGGGCGATGTTTTGCGCGGATTGAATTCCCGCTCCCTGCGCCGCGTTGAGATTCTGGGCATTGTCCACAATTTCAAATTTATCCGCTTCCATATCATAAATGAGAAACTTCGGCGCTCGCCCAAAACGGCTATCCAGCGGCGCTTTCAAATCGCTGCCTGATGTCGTTAATGCTATCTTCAATGTATTTTCTCCTTTTATATTAGAATTAATTAAACCAGATGACAGTGCGGTATTCGCTGACCGCACTGTCATCACCGGGCATAACGCTCTTCTTTATTAAGCTCTGCAACTTCTAGCTTAATTATTTGTTTTTAGGCTTAGCATCCAGCTCTTCTAATCGCTTTTTTATTGCATCCATTTCAGATTTTAAAGCTTCAGCATCTTGCTGAAGAGCTTTTTTTTCCATTTCCGGATCAACATTTTGATATGGTGCGTTATAACCACCGAACCAGGACCAGCCCGGAACACCTGTGGCAAAAAAACGGTTTCTCCAACCAAATCCGCCACCACGGCCTCCGCCGCGTCCCCAAAAACCAAATCCACGTCCGAAACCTCTTCCAAAACCGCGACCTGCGGCGTTATTTAAATAACCAGGCATATTATAACCTGCACAATACCCGGCTCCCCGGCCGGTCATTGGTCCCATACCCATGGGGCCTGTTGAATCTCCTCTAGGCATATCAAAATCCTCCTTTCTTTAATATCTTTTCTATTCCCTCATCATTGCTGTGCCGCACTGCGGGCATTTTACCTGTGTGCAGGGAACACCCCGCTCGTGCGGCTGACGATGACCACACTGAGGGCATATACAATTACCAACGGCTCCTGCCGCAAGCGGACCGCCCATACGGCCGCGGCCTCCGCCGCGCCCCTGACCTTGGCCCTGGCCACCTCCCATTCCTCTTCCGCCACGATTTGTTGTGATCATTTTATTCCTCCCTTTCAATGTCTCATCGCCCTAAAACACAAAGACCGCCGCCGCCAGCACGGTGGTGTAATCCTTATTTTTCAGGACGCTCGATTGCGTGATATTTCTTGTACCGACAATCTTCCCGCTGATTTTGAACAATTCTTTTTTTTCATCCCAGCTTTCATCTACGTTAAAATCAATTCCCAGCGTTGAGGCCAGCATAGCCGCCGCCAGGTCTTCCGCGTAATCACCGGTCTGACGTTCGGTAAAACCAAAGGCGTGGTGTTCGCTGATGTAACCGTACGCGCTTTTATCCACGGGTATCGCGCAGCCAATAGACGCGGAAATAAGCCTTCGCGGTTCGTTGCTGCAACAACGGCTCATAACACAAAAAGTTATGGCGCCTGGTTGCAGCTTTTTTAGGCCTTCCGCCCTGGAAATTACCCGGCAGCCGGGGGGCAAAATACTGGATACCTGCACAATATTGCACTTTTCGATACCGGCGTCGCGCAGCGCCAGCTCAAACGAATGAAGTTGTTCGCTATGCGTGCCGACACCTTTGGTAAAGAATAATTTTTTCGGAATATACTGATTCAATGTTTTATGCTCCTTTTTTCAAAATATTGGCAACAGGCCGGGAAAAGACGTATTCTTATCTCCAATTGCATCTTCTGCCGCGATTTCTACCCCTGCCTCCCGCCATAAGTCCTCGCCCACGGCAACCGGGCAGCGTATAAAGAGCGTTTCCTAATCTGCCGTTTTGATAGGCGGTTATCACATCTTCCACCGTACCGCGGACAAACGGATAAACAACAATACCCTGTGCCGCTATTGAAGCCTGCAGCGGCCGGGAAATAGCGCCGCAAATGAGAACATCAATTCCCTGATCTCTGAGCTGAACCGCGCGATTGACCGGATCACTTGGCGCAATTTTGAACATCGAGCGTTTCTGCCCGTTTGTTTTATCCATCTCCAAAATTAACAACTGTTCCGCCGCGTCGAAAACCGTAGAAATAGAATCCTTAAATACCGAAAGGGCAACTTTCATAAAATTATTTTCTCTGACGTTGTCTTCATAAAATTTATTTCCCTGCCGTCAAATTAGTGCAAGTGGAATGCCAAAAAATGATCAAAAATAATAGCTTGTATATTCAGGCAGTTAGGAACGATTGCTAACTAATATTGTTTTATCGTTGTCGCAAATATGCAACTATTTATGCGACTGCGTTGCATTTATGCGACATTATCGTGATGGAATTTTAATGCCGAGTGATTTGATTTTGCGATATAAAGTGCTTTTATGCATGCCGAGCTGCCGGGCTGTTTTCAAGCGGTCCCAATTATTTTGCTTGAGCGCGCCCAGCATATAGGTGGCTTCTACATCACGTAATGAAAACGCCTCGCTTTGCTTATTCGTTTCCATCGGCGCAAAAAGGTTTTCCGGCAGGTGCTTTTTTTCAATGAGTCCGGTCTTACACAAAATAAAAGCATATTCAATAATGTTTGCCAATTCACGGATATTACCCGGGTATTTGTAGCTCATCAATACGGACATGGCTTCTTCGCTTACATTTTCAATGTTTTTTTTCTGTATCGCGTTGAATCGCGCGATAAAATGGTCAACTAAAAGAGGGATGTCTTCCATCCGCTCCCGCAGGGGAGGCAAGCTGATTTTAAAAACATTTACCCGATAATACAGATCTTCCCGAAAACTGCCTTCCCTAACCAGCGCATCAAGGTTTTTATTGGTAGCCACAATTATACGCACGTTATGCTCAAGGCTCTCGGTCGCGCCCAGCGGCTCATAAGTTTTTTCCTGGAGTACGCGCAATAGCTTGACCTGCATGGAAGGTGTAATTTCGCCAATTTCATCCAGAAAAAGCGTGCCATTTTCCGCGAGACGAAATCGTCCTGGCTTATCCTTTCTGGCGTCAGTAAAAGCCCCAGCTTTATAACCAAAAAGTTCCGACTCCAGCAGGGTGTCGGGAAGTGCGCTGCAGTTGACAGCGACAAACGGCTGCTTCTTCCGGGGGCTCAAATTGTGAATGGCGCGGGCGAAAAGCTCTTTGCCCGTCCCGCTTTCACCCTCAATCAAAACCGTGCTGCCGCTTGCGGCAATGTCCGGAAGAATATCGAAAAGCTGCAGTATGCGGTGGTTTTTGGAAATAATATCTTCAAATGAATATTTGGCTTGGATAGCCTTGCGTAAATCTTCTTCAACACTGATATCACGGAAAGTCTCGACCGCGCCGAGAAGCTTTCCATTTTTATTGCGCAAAAGAGCCGTGGAAATACTGATGGGAATTCTTTTTCCTTCTGCATCGATGATATGAACTTTTTTGTCAACAATAGGCTTGCCGGTTTTCATGGTGGTGCGCAGACAGCAGTTGCGCTCACAAATATCCGCTTTCAGAACATCTTTGCACAGTTGACCGACTGCCTCTTTACGTGAAACTCTGGTAATTTCCTCTGCAGCGCGGTTGAAGGACGTAATACGCCAATCTTTGTCGACAGTGAAAACACCATCTGCGATGGAATCCAGAATAATGTTCTGTCCATCTGAACTATAAATATCTTTTGATTTTGCAGGCTTTTTGTTTTTCATGCAAATGTTTTTCCATATTATAATT
>OMKS01002512.1_pt1 | contig 15262 bp, 14 predicted proteins | sample 1674721 | NCBI WGS metagenome assembly OMKS01 (sample SAMN06264996, study PRJEB25208) | sediment metagenome | isolation source: hot spring sediment | place: USA: California | collected 2014-09-02
ATCCTCAAATCTCAGTTTTCAAGACACTGTAAATAAAGTGTTGTAATCAGCTTTCTAGATTATTTAGGACAGCAGTGTTTTTCGACCTTCATATTCTTATCGGGATCTGCAGACAGCCTAAATATTATTGAAGCAGCAACAAGAGAACCGCTAGGATTTTGCTATGGTTTGTGGCAGGGCATGATATTGCCCATTTCGTGGTTTATTTCTCTATTCAGCGATTCTACAGCCATTTACGCCATCTATAATAATGGCGGTTGGTATGATTTTGGCTTTGTTCTCGGTTGCCTGACTATTGGCGGCGGCTCGGCGGCAGCAAAAAAATAATATAGCCATAGTCTCAGGTTTATTCATTCCAGCAAAACAAACTCATTTTGCTCAGATGCCTGTAGCGGCCTGTTTTTTCTCTTGCTTCAATAGCTGAAAATAGAGATGTGGATGGATTCTGCTGAGCTGATAGGGAGTCAGCTTTTCCCATTTGGCTTGCTGGAGCATAAATTCAATAAAAAGGGCGGAAGCCACAGCATCAAAGAGCGCATCGTGAAAAGTGCGCCCAGGCAAAAGCTCTTTCAAGCGGGGCAGCAGGCCAAGGTTTTCGATAAGTACCTCCAGCCGATGCCGTTTCCATTCAGGAAAGGCGACTCTGGCGATTTTTACGGTATCAATCCACAAGGGTGGTTCAAAAAGGGGAAAATATTTTGCTAAAATTTTCTTTTCTGTGCCAATGCTATGGGCTGCCAAGGGCTTGTGAAGACGAGGCTGCAATTCTGGCCATAACTCTTGAAGAGAAGGCGCTTTGGCAACCTCTTCTTTTAGCTCGTCATAGCGGCCTGGCACATATTTATTGGCGGGTCGAATACCTACTTTCAGAAGAGAATCATACAGGGTTTCAGGAGCGAGCTTGCCATCAACGACTTGGACCAAGCCAATCTGCCAGGGCTCATCGGGATAGTGATAGACGGGGCCAGTAGTTTCAAAATCAATGACTGTGATAATGGATTTGCTGATGATAGTCACTTTTTTACCTCGTAGTAGACAGCATTCAGATATTGTCGTATCGTGAATTTCTGGGTATAAAGTGTAAGGGATTCTGAAGCGCCGACAATGAGTGCACCTTCAGGGTTTAGCTGCCCGGCAATTCGTTCAAAAAGCTTTATCTTATCCTGGTGCGTAAAATAGATTGCCACATTCCGAGCCATAATTAAATCAAATTTTCCCAAATGAGAAAAGGGCTCCAGAAGATTCCCTTTCTGGAATGAGGCCATATAGCGGATTTCATCCCGCACTTTATAGACATCAGCTTCCGGTATAAACCATCTGGACAATGCCTGCGGCGATAGGCCACGTTCCACTTCCAGGCGGGAATATTTGGCGTAGCTGGCTTTTTGAATGGCCGCGTCACTGATATCAGTTCCCAGGATACTGATATCCCATCGCTCGATATTGGGGATGATCTCTTTGAGAATAATAGCAATGGAATAGACCTCCTGTCCCGTACTACAGGCTGCAGACCAGATTCTTAAGGCTGGACGCGCAGCGCCTGCTGCTCGTTGTTTTTTAGCGATCATATCAGGAAAAATCTTATTCCGCAGAAGCTCAAAGGGAGAATTATCCCGAAAAAAATATGTTTCCCGCGTTGTGATGGCATCAATGACTTTTTTTTGCAATGCCGGATCCCGACTGAGCTTCGTATTGAATTCACCAAAAGAATTGATACCTAGCTCCCGCATCAACGGCTTAAAGCGGCTTTCGATTAGATATTTTTTACTCTGGTCCAAGTAAATGCCGGTAACGCGCTTCACATAGTCAGCAATGAAAGTAAGTTCCTGTGGCGTGATTTCGTTCAAGGTTTTCCTGGGGCTATTTTCTGGCTGGTGAGAGATAATTGATGAGACGTGATGCCATTTTCTCAAGGGGAACAACTTCATCCACGATACCGGCCTTGATGGCTTCTCCGGGCATACCAAAAATAACGGAGCTGGCTTCATCCTGCGCCAGAATATATGCACCTTGCCTTTTCATAAGGCGGAGTCCGTTGATGCCGTCGTTTCCCATACCGGTCATAATCACTCCGATGGCATTAGACCCGTAGATTTTAGCAACCGAGCGAAAAAAGTAGTCAACAGAGGGTTTGCAAAAGTTTTCCGGCGGATCATTGGTGATTTCAATTTGAGGCCAGGTATTGACTCCCGATTTTTGCAGACGCATCTGCTTGCCGCCTGGCGCCAGATAGATTTTATTCGCCAGTATCGTCCCACCGTGGGCAGCCTCGATAACATCTTTGCCGCTTTTTTTGCTGAGTGATTCGGCGAGTGCTTTGGTAAAGATGGCAGGCATATGCTGGACGATGACGATGGGCACCGGCACCAAAGGCGGCAATGAGCTGATGAGTGTGCTCAGGGCCTGTGGGCCACCGGTTGATATGCCAATGGCGATAATCTCGGGACGCTTGGCAAGGATTGGCTCGGTGGAGGGCTGTGTCGGCGCTGATAGTGTTTTTGTTCCAGCTTGCAGACCTTGAATAATATTGCGAATTTGAGACTCGATCTGTTTTCGGCTGTCCAGGCTGTCGCGCCCTTCTGGCTTGCTTACAAAATCGAGGGCGCCTTTCTGAAGGGCTTCTATCGTGATGCGCGCGCCACTTTTTGTAAGCGAGCTGATCATTATCACCTGAATGGCCGGATATTTTGTTTTCAGCTCTTCAAGTGCTTCCAGTCCACTCATCAGCGGCATTTCCACATCCAGGGTGATGATGTCTGGTTGGTAGTTTTTAGCTAAAATGATGGCATCCCGGCCGTTGGAAGCAGTGCCGGCAAGCTCCACACCAGGAATCTCCTTGATAATATCACTGATAATCTTGCGATAGATGACAGAGTCATCCACAACAAGCGCTTTAAGTTTGCGTGACTCTAAATTACCCGAGGTCAAACTTTTTCACCATATTTTGAAGCTCGTTGGCGGTTTGATTCAAAGTGTTGGCATTGTCATTGAGATGCGCTACTTTTTCGTGGATTAGAGAAATTTGATCAGTAACCTGGACGATATTTCCGGCGACTTCCCGGCTCACATCAGCGGCCTGAATGACATTTTTCATCACTTCACCGACGCCGTTTGTGGCTTCACCGATATTGTGGGCAATCTCATGCGTCGTTGCATTTTGTTCTTCAACCGCAGTGGCGATGGTATTGACGATTTCATTGACTTCATCCATCACTTCAGAAATACCGTTTATCTCTTCAACGGTGTTGCGCGTAGATTTCTGAATCGCTTCAATCTTTTGGTTAATATCTACAGTGGCTTCATTGGTCTGTTTGGCAAGCTCTTTGACTTCGCTGGCCACCACGGCAAAACCTTTTCCGGCTTCTCCCGCTCTGGCGGCCTCGATGGTGGCATTTAGAGCGAGAAGTTTTGTCTGCTCGGCAATTTCCACGATGGTCTTGGTCACCAAATTAATTTCCTGGGCAGCGCTGCCAAGCTCATTCACGCTCATAGAGGCGACACGGACTTTATCAACAGCATTATTAGTGATGCTGCGGGCTCTTTCGGTGCTACGGGCGACTTCGTCGATAGCGCCGGTCATCTGTTCGGTAGCGCTGGTAACGGTGCTGAGATTGGTTTGAGATTCTTCAGAGGCTGATGAAATACCGCTCATATTGGTGCTTAGCTCCTCAGTGGCTACAGCAATCATATTGCTTTGATCAACAATATTTTGTGATTTCTGTTCCAGGTCTGTCGCTAAGGCTATGAGCTCCGCTGCGGCATGATTGAGTGATTCGGCATTGAGCTGAACCTGTTTTTGTACATTTTGCTCATTCTCTTTGGCTCTTTTAATATTGCCGCTCATATTCTGCAGGGATGTCGCAAGCTGGCCTATCTCTTCTTTGCTGCGAATGTCAATCGCGCTGTCAAGATTGCCATTGCCAACCTGTTCGGCAAAGACAACGCATTTTCGCAGCGGTTCGGTGATTCCTGCCCTGGAAAGCTGGCGAATGGCAAAAACAGCTAGAATAAGAATTATCAGCATAGTAAAGAAATTTTTTATTCCGGCATTGCGGAGCTCGGCATCGAGACCATCTAGCGGCATAACAATTTCATAGGCGCCATGCATATCACCGGGTTTCCAGTCTTCCATTTGAAAATCGAGTATATCTTTGCCATTTCCAAAAGCGCTGGTGCTGGGATGCCCGTGACAGCCCATGCAGGTTTCATTAAGAACGATAGCCCGCATAAAGTGGATACTGTTATTATCCTCATTGATGCGCCAGAGTATTTCTTTTTTTTCATTTTTGAAATCAGCCCGCAAATCGGTGAGGAGGAGCGTTCGAAACTTGCCATTGACGGCATCGTTATTGGGATCCCGCTCTTTGTTCCTGGCATTAAAAGCGGCAATTCTAAAGTGGAATCCCTCTCTTTCGGCTACCTTTTCAGCAACAGTCCATCCGACCACAACCGGTACGGTGCTAATAATCTTGCTTTCTAAATAGTTTTTGCCGGCATCGAATGTATCCCGCACATCTTTCTCCAGCGCTTCTTTATCAAATACATTCTCTTTTTGCAAACGACTGGTGTAGTTTTTAGTCTCGTCAGCAGCAGCGCTAAACCAGGTGGCTTTCTCAATAAATCCTTCAATCTGGCTGGAGCGATAGTTGCTTTGATTCAGATAAAACATTATCCCCACACCAATAAAATAGACGACCATCGTAATCATTGTGATTTTGTTGCTCACTTTCATAGACATCAGGCGTTCAATCATTGATTTATCTCCTCTATTGATTTTTTCCCTTCGTTTCTGCTGCCGCCACTTTCTCGAGGTCTAATAGCATAATCAGCATATCAGGTGTTTTCATCACTCCTGAAAAATATTCGGCGCTAATCCCTTCCAAATGGCTGGGCTTCTTTTCAAGGCACTCTTTCTTTATCGGCAAAATATCGTGAATGGCGTCAACCAGCAGGCCGATGCTTTCCTTTACATAGTGAATGATAATTATCAGTTGTTTGCCACTTTTTTTTGATGGGGGAATCGCAAATTTTTTTGATAGATCGAGAATCGTGACGATCTGCCCCCGTAAGTTGATGATGCCGGCTATGTCAGGGGCGCCACAGTAAACCGGTGTGATGTATCCTGCACTTGTAATTTCCCTGATTGCAGAAATATCGAGTCCGAACCAGATGGAGTCAACTTTAAAGACAGCTATCTCATTCATTTAGCTTTGCTCCTTCCAGTTGGGATTCATATACTTTTGAATAGCCAGGGTCACCTTCTCCCTGTCCAGCTTCACCAGGTAGTCATCTACACCGGCTTCATAACCTCGTTTTTCCGCCAGTTCTCCCGCCAGCGAAGTGCAGGCAATAATCGGCAGCCCCTGAAACTTCTCCTTCAGGCGAATCTGACGACACATTTCCAGCCCGTCCATATTCGGCATTTCAATATCAGTTAGGACAACGCCAATGACAGCTTCATTTTCCTCAAGCTGCTTTAGACCGATTTCGCCATCTTCTGCAGTGATGGCTTCGTAGCCGGCTTCTTTCACGATATTGGCCATATTGTTGCGAAAAAAATTGCTGTCTTCTACAACTAAAACCCTATTTTTTGTTACTGCTTCCTGTTTTTTGAGCCGTTTCTGAAATTTTTCTGCCAGCTCAGGATTAGCTCGGTTCACGATTTCAAAGACATCTAAAAGCATGGTTGTGTGACCTAAAAGGATGGCGGAACCGAGTATTCCCGGCATTCTGAAAGTCTCCTCATCAATTTCCGCAGCCACATCCACAGCATCTACAATACGGGAGACAATGATGCCGAGCTCCCTTCCCAAATATGGAAAAACGATGATGTAGGGGCGCTCGACGTCAGCGCGAGGCGATACTTTAGCCACTTGCTCGATGGAAAAAAGAAGTAGATTGCCATCGCGATATTTGATGGAAACTTGTCCCGCAGGGTCTTCCAGATCATCGCGATGAATCCTCTCGATACGAGTTACCAGGCCAAGGGGAATGGCAAAGCGCTCTTTTTCAGCGTTTTGCACAATCACCAGCGATTGTGCATTTTTTGCTTTAGAAATCTGAGGTTTTTCATTTTCCGTTTCTTTGGTGATGGCATCGATCTTCATCAGGCGGCTGATATTAACCACATCGAGAATAAGTGCGGCGCGGCCATCACCTAAAATGGTGCTTCCGGCATAGAGTGAAGCGCCGCGAAGGTGCTTACCCAGGGGCTTGACGACAATCTCCTCGGTATCCAGAAGCTCATCCACAATAAGTCCGTATTGCCACTCGCCGGCGCTGATGATGATGACTTTTACCGATTTGCTAAGTTCCGGGGGTATAAATGGTGCATTTAGCGCTTTTCCCAGATGGATGACCGGCAGCAGTCGTCCCCGTAGCCGCATCATGTAATTGTTGTGTATTTTTTCCAGCTTTTTAGAAATCTGGGCTTTGGGAATGCGCACCAGCTCTGTCATATTAACCTGAGGCAGGGCATACCGGTCTTCGCCGAGCCCCACAATCAGTGAAGGTATGATGGCCAGGGTGAGGGGGAGCTTGATACGGACGCTGGTTCCCTTTCCCACTTGCGAAACGATGTCTACAACCCCACCGATCTGGCTTAGGTTTGATTTTACCACATCCATACCTACCCCGCGGCCGCTGACATCTGTCACAGCCTTAGCAGTGGAAAAGCCCGGCGCGAATATGAGCTGGATTAAATCTTTCTCGCTCATTTTGTTCAGGGTTTCGGCATCAAATAGTCGCTTTTCCTGGGCTTTTTCACGAATAACAGCAGGATCGATGCCTTTGCCGTCATCATTGATTTCAATAAATACCTGTCCTGCTTCATGGTAGGCTTTCAGGACAAGAGTAGCCGGATTGGCCTTGCCCTGTTTTGTCCTTTCAGCCGGACTTTCGATGCCATGATCCAGGGCGTTGCGCACCAGGTGTGTCATAGGGTCGCCAATAGCTTCAATAATGGCTTTATCTAATTCTACATTGCGGCTGTCAATAGTGAGGTTTAGCTCTTTGCCCAAATCCCGGGAGAGGTCCCGAACAACGCGTTGAAATTTATTAAAAACCAGGTCAATGCTCTGCATACGGGTCTGCATGATTTTTTCCTGGAGCTCGCTGGTAACTCTATCAATCTGATGAGTAATTTTCTCGATGGCAGCAAAATCATTTTTGGCCACAGCCTGTTTGAGCTGATTGCGGCTTAGTACCAGCTCACCGGCATTATTCATCAAGCTGTCAAGAATGGCTACATTGACCCGCAGACTCGATGCGGCAGTAGCTGATGTTTTGGGCTTTTGTCTGATGGGTAAAGGAGCTGGGCTTTGGGGGTGACTGCTATCTCGCTTTGCCTTTTTGCTGTTTGCAGGTGCTTCTGAGACTTGAGGCGCAGGCTGGGGAGCCGGAGATGGCAGTGGTGTATCTTCTCCAAGGGGCATTAGGCGGTTTTGATAATCAATTTGGATAATGCGCTGGGTATCGATGCGTATCACGGAATCAATGAGGTCTGGCTCCACGATGGAGGCAAAAACAAAATAGAAGGGAATCTGAGACATAGGATTAATGGCATCTAGAGTGCCTACAGCTTCCACATTGATATAGCTTTCAATAATCTCACCCATCTGGCAGAGTTCTTCAATAAGCTCACTAAGGGGTTTATCTTTGCCGGTTTCATCGGAAATAAGGTCACATTCGGCAAAATAGAGGGATTTTCCGGCGCGATGATAACTATTAAGACGGCTATAATCAAGGCTAAAAACCAGGTCGCCGCTGGCATTGCATATTTGGAGAATGGCATCTTCAGCGCTTTGCGTTAGTTTGGGAGCCTCTTCGGAAAACCAGTTTTCGTCCAGCTCATCCTCTTCTGCCGCGTTAGTCTCTCCGCTAAATTTTTCCAGCGCTTTCATGATCAGAGAGATATCATAGTCATTGCTATTGGCAATATCATTAATCATCTCTTTCAGCATATCAGCCCCATCCAAAAGGGCGTTGATCATCTTTGAGTTAGGAACTTTTTCTCCATTGCGCAACTGATTAAGAATGGTTTCCATCTGATGGGAGACGATTTTAATTTTATCGAGAGCCCAAAATCCTGCGCCGCCCTTAATGGAATGAATTGCTCGAAAAATTTTATTAACATGGGCATTATCAATGGCTTCACCCATAGCTTCCAGGTCGAGAAGATCACCCTCAATGCCGCCAAGATGCTCTCTGGCCTCTTCAATAAAAAGAATAAGTACTTCATCATCGAGATTGATTGTCACGTCTGACCTCCTGCCTGGCTTTCCGATTCGATGCTAAACTGACCAGTGATGCTAAGCCGGTGAAAAAGAGTCATTACCGATTTTGAGACATTCTGAAGAGTGAGGGACTCCTCCATTGCCCGGAGGGTGTTGGCAGTTCCCAATAAAACCTGAATACCAAAAGCAGAGATGGCGCTCACTCCTGCCATATCGAGGATCAGATTGCTAACGCCAGCTTTAATCCTGGCTAATATTTCTGTTTGTAATCGTTTGACAGCCGCTTCACTTTGCAGGTCGCCTTCACAAGACAGCAGATTATCGCCTTTTTTTAATCGCGTCATATGTTTTTCTCCCCGTCGGGCTTATTTGATAATCAGACCAGCTAAGAAAAAATTCTTTAAAAACGTTTCCCATTCGCAGGGAAGGTATAAAAAAAAAGATTTTTGAACAAATGATTTTTTAAGAAAGGCATTTTTGTTGTGAATTATGAGCAATTTTGCATCAGTTTATATCATTCTCCACGAAAGCGGCCATTAAGAATAGCCCAGATTCGCTTTCCGACCAACTGCTCTGCCTGCTCGAGAATCTTTCCTACGACAGTGAGAATCTCGCTTTCGCCGGCCCAATGATCCTGGGTCAGATTGGCATATTTTTTCAGCATCGAATTGATGACCAGAGCTGCCACCACGATATCGTCGGCATAACCGGCAATCCCAAGAAAGGCTTCCGGCAGCAGATCAATAGGCGACATAAAATATGCCAGCGCGCCGGCGATTTTCAGTTTATCTGCAACGGCCACTTCATGGCTGAAGAGGAGCTTTACCATAAGATGGAAAAGGTCTGGCGCCAAAAATATCAATTCGCTGATGGTTTTGTTTTTACCTTGCTTGGTGCTAGCCCTGCGGATTTTGTCTCGCAGCCTGGTATAATAATCTTCATACTTACGTATTTCTTCCATTTTAAGTCTCCTCTAAAATTATTTTCAAATTTCGTTTAAGCAGCGGCAAACGCTGCCGGGTCATCGCTGTAGGCTTCATGATTTTTTTTAGCTGATTGTGGCTACGGCTTTCCCATTCGCTGAAAGTCAGGGAATGTATCTCTTTAGCCGGCTGCAACTCCGGATTGGCGCTGATTTTGGCAAAGCGCATATTCCAGGGACAGTTTTCCTGACAGATATCACAGCCATAAAGCCAGCCAAAGAGTTTTATCTCTTGGGAAAAATCAGGGCTGCGGTCCTCGATACTCAGATAGGAGATGCAGCGGCGGGCATCGAGCTGAAAAGGCAATGGAAATGCCCGCGTTGGGCAGCTATTAAGGCACCGGGTACATTTTCCGCAGCGCTCCGGCATCGCTCTGGAATATGAATCAAAAGCCAGGTTGCTGGCAATACCTCCTAAAAAGAGCCAGGAGCCAAATTGTGGATTAATAAGACAGGTATTTTTCCCTATCCAGCCAAGGCCGGCTCTCACAGCCCACGATTTCTCAAAAACCGGCGCCGAATCGGTAAAAATCTGTCCCGTGATGCTGCTGTCAATCTTTTGCAGTCGCTCCAACAAACTTTGAAGCTTCATTTTTAGCACACGATGATAGTCCTTCTCGGTGACATAGCGACTGATTTTGGGGCTGGTGGCGCCTCGCTGGATTTCTCCATAGTAGTTCATGCCTATCATAATCACAGAGCGGCTTCCTGGGTGGAGCAAATTGAGATCTTGTCGCAAATCCTGATATTTCTCCATATAGGCCATCTCGCCATGAAATTCTTTTGCCAGCCAGTTTTTGAGCCGTAGGGCCTCATTTTCTAAAGGCTCAGCCCTGGCAGCGCCGATAAGATCTATTCCTAATTCAGCGGCTAATTTATCCAGCATATTTAGAGCAAGCAGCGGCAAAATTCAGGTCTTCCTCAGCTTACGCTCGGCCAAAAGAAGGGCCACCTGGGTTTTGGCATCCACAATTTCGCCGCGGTCAAGCATCGCCAGCGCCTCCTCCAGGGTGCAGCTAAATATTTCAAGAAACTCATCTGCGTCACAACTCTGTTTTAGCAGGCGGAGATTCTTTGCGATATAGATGTGAATCACTTCATTGGTGTAGCCGATGCCAGGGAAGCTTTTCCCCAAATAATCCCAGGACTCAGCAATGTAGCCCGTCTCTTCCAGGAGCTCCCGCCGGCCTGTGGCTGCTATTTCCTCGCCGGGGTCAATCTTTCCCGCCGGCAGCTCAATAAATATTTTGCCTGCCGGATAGCGAAACTGTCGCTCAAAGATGAGGGTTTTATCATCAAGAAAGGGGAGGACCACCACCGCGCCGGGATGAATGATAAACTCCCGGGTCGTCTCTTTTCCGTTGGGCAGCCGGACACGGTCTTTGCATACGTGAAGCAGCCGGCCCCGAAAGACTGTTTGGGAATCGATTTTTGTTTCAGTCAGTGTCATAAAAATCCTTTATCTATTAAATCTGGAAAATCTGAAAAGATGCCCCTAACGCCCTGGGTGGCCAAATCTTGCGCTTTCAGAAATTCATTGACGGTAAAAACCGATACCGGCAGCTCTTTCAGCCAATGCCTGAGATGGGGGTGCCCCAGCTCTAAATGCACTGCATCGGGACGCCGACGGCTGAGAAGGGCTCGGCGGCTCATAAACTGACCCCACTTATGCGCCATAAAAAGATAGGCTATGGAAAGACTTGATATTTTCTGCATATAAATCATTGCATCCAGGTGAAAAGAAGAGACGATAAATCTCCGGGGATTGGGCGCTTTTTCGAGAATAGCAACTAAACGGCGGACATTTTCCCGATAGCGGTGAGGATATTCAATTTTCAGCTCTAAGTTAAGAATGGGCTCTTGCGGTAGAGCAGCCAAAACTTGCTCGAGAAAGGGAAGCCGAGATTCAGTATTCCGTTTTTGATTAAGATGAGTCTCAATATCATGGCGAGACATTTTTCTCAAATCAAGCCGAGATTGCTTTTCATCGCTGATGTAAAAATCGTGATGAACGACATAATGAGCATCGTTGGTGAGAATGAGATCCAATTCAATGGCTTTGGCTCCCAGCTCCAGCGCCTTTTGAAAGGCTAAAATAGTGTTTTCCGGATAATAGGCTGAGGCGCCGCGATGGGCGTAAACTAAAAGCTCTTTCGCTGAACGTGATTTTGTGCTGCTCATGAATGGATTGCCCGTCTATTTTGCACCGTTGACCTTTAAGCTTGGGTGATTAAGATCGGCATAGCCAATATTAATACTTTGGTTTAGTGTGCCCATAAGAGCCCAGGCAAAGCTGGCATAAACTCGAAAGTCGGGAGAGCGGTAATCAAAAAACTGACCGGCCGGCGAAAATGGCGATCCGCTAAACTGTTTTATGCCTGTTCCTTTTCGACCCTTGTCCCACTGCCATTCAGTAATATCACTGCCCCTTTCTCTCGAGATGCTTTCCAGCGTCATTTCAGCTGCCTTGTCAAGCTGTAGCGCCATTGGTTTGGCAAGCTTCTTGCCGAGATCATCCCACCAGATGCTATATGGATTCGCCAGCATTCTCTGAATTAATTCCCAGGCCCACATGGGGTCTCTGCCAATAATCTCCATCAAAAAAGGAGCGATGCGCGCCATATCATCGGCAAATATCACCTCGAGAAGTGAATAAATATAGGTATGAAGCAATCTAGGAACAATACTGCCGGCTCTCTCCGTGAAATCCCAGGAAAGCAGATGGCTTTTAATGAGTGAATCGCTAACAGAATGTGAAAAGCTTTCTATAATTTCTGCGCATGCCGGATTAAGCTGCTCTAGCTGAAGCCGCTTTAACAACGTTAAGTCGAAATTCCCTTCATCAGCCAGCGCCTGATTCAGTGATTGTGAAAGGGGATTTTCTGCTAAGGATTGTGCGATATTCCCAGGCAAAATCAGCACTAATGGATTTTGTATTTGGCTGACTGGCCGAGAAATCATCTGATTTGAGCTGTCACTGGGGTCCAGTTTGCAATTGTAGCTTAAGACCTCTTTTTCGCTATCAAATACCCAGCCTGTAAATCTGCTTGTGAAATAGGAATTATCATCTTTATTTAGAATGCTGAAAGGCAGAATATTTGTATCATCTTCCGGATGCCAGCGCAGGAGCAGGCCGTACTGAGCCGCTTGATTTTCAGTATCCCACTGATAGGAAAGCAATGTACCATTTGCAGATTCTTTTCGGATTTTGTGTGAATTCTTATCTTGGATGATTTGAAAAGGACGCCATTCTTTATCAATCCAAAAATATTCCCCATCTGGAGAAATGAGCAGAGATTCCAGTTCCCAGTTGATATAACCCGGACTGATTGCCCACAAGCGGGATTCGCTTTTGCCACTCCAAAAGCCCGGGAAACCCAGCAGGCTCTTTCCCCATATTTTTTGTCCGTCAATATGGGTCTCCATAATGAGACTATGTTGATTGACATTCAATTTTTCATACTCTAAGTGGAGTATAGATAATCCCTGATCAATATGTTTTTTAGGGCTGAAAATGGTCCAAAACCGGATGGGCGGCTCAGGGCTGAGAACTTCTTCTAAAAACTGGCTGTTTTGCAAGCAGGCGCTGAGAATAGGCAGTGTATTTACTTTTGGAAAGGGCAGTGAGTCCAGCTCAGCGCCAATCAGTTCACCGACGGCATTTTTTCCATAATAGCGGCCAAGCTCGTTGATAAAGAGATCTTTTTCCATTGGCGCACTGTTTTGCCAACGTTTGAAAAGCAGGATAGCTAAACTGTGTTCTGCCTTCCAGGGCTCCGGCTGGATTTTTCGCAATCGAAACGAGAGGCGATTAGATTCGGCCCAGTGATTGACGCCCCGGCTGAAATCACTGAGAAAAGCCTGCTCATCTGGACTCAGCAGTCTCAAAATTTCCTTTGCCTTGTGACTGATATTCAGCAAAAAAAAGTTTTTATCAAGTGAAAGGTATTTTTCTGCTGCCATTTCTGAAAAATTTCCCTGAATAATCGCCCGCAGCTTTATCATTTCAGAATAACCATACATCGCATGGAGATATCCTTCTGCAAAATAGTGGTCTCTGATGCAATCAGCAGTAATTTGGGGAAAAGGGCCCCGCGTATCAATTAATATGGGGGACTGATAGACAATCTGCGCTTGATCAGGAATCTTTTCTCGCTGCCAGACTGTAGTAAACCCTAAAAAACTAAGGGCAAAAACTAATGTGAGAATCAATCCCCAAACCAGTAAAATCCGATCTTTTTTTGTCAATTTATTTCCTGATTATCTCGCGCATGCTCACTCATTAGTCTCATCAAAGGTATCGTTTGTCCAAATCTCTTCTCTGAGCATATATTCGTAGGGACTAAGTTTTGTATAATGTCCTGGCACGATAAAATGATCTTTCAAAATTTTATCCCGACTAATTGTAAGTGTATTAACAATATTGGCGGCAGGATTCAGCAAGTCGCCTATAACATCTATATAATCGTGGTCAATAATGATTATGCCGCGTTGGCGCAGCTTGTTGACCTCTGCTTCGATTTGGTCAGGAACAGTTATTCCCAGAGAATTTTTTCGGGCATCCGCCATGATATCATTCATTTTGCTTTCAATCTTATCCAGTTTGCCGGCGCCAAGCTCCTTTTCCACTGCTTTTTTCAGGTCTGGAGAAACCCATAGCTCCCGAGTCAGTTTATCTCCGAGATAGATTTTATATTGCTGCAGTGAAAATCCTGCTTCAGTATGGCTTTTTCCTTTCTCAATCCTGACCGAAAGATTAGATTCCTGGCTCATTCCCCCCTGAATCATCCGCTCTATCATTGCTTGTGCTTCTGATTGACTGATACCCTGCTCGGCTGCCACAACCTCTATCATTCTTGCTTTGACAGAAGCTGTATATTCGGTGATGGCTTTTTCATAATCAGCAATAGAAGCCTGGAAGTAAATTTTTAACCCATGGTGAATGCTGGTGAGGCTTTCTGCATGATAATCCATAATCATCGAGATATTTTCCTGGAGAGTCGCCATTTTGCCGTCTTTGATATATTGCTGAAAATCTCCGTACTCATCAGTATATGCAATGGTAAGGTCTCCCATAGCCTTTCCCCAAAAAACAGCAAACAGAATTAATACACTGATTGTCTTTCTCATAATCACTCCTTTTCCATCCGCTAAAAGTAAAGCGAAATAGTGACATTGTCCAATAACAAATAGCCGCAAAAAGCTCTTTTCGAAAAAAGCTTGAGGCTGGGCAAAATCAAAATTAAAAAGAGTTGGGTATATTCAGTCACGAAACCTCGAGTAAATTGGTGAAAAATCTGGCAAGAACAATTCACCATTTGACGATCCTCACCTTTATTCGACTGATCCCGTCAGGTGTATTGCCCTTCCAGCATTTGGGCCACTGCTTCGTCAAAGAGTTCTCTTTTCTGCACCCGGTCAAAAGCGGCATAGAGATCGGGAATGCGCACCCGGCGCTTCATATCACCGTGATAATCTTCCACAATCTGTCCCCGATGCATCATTATAATGCGGTCTGGCAGGTCCACTGCTTGCTGCATTGAGTGGGTAACCATCAGGGCCGTGAGCTTTTCCTGGTCAATAATCTGCTTGGTGAGCTCGGCCACTTTGGCGGCGCTTTTGGGGTCGAGGGCGGCGGTATGCTCATCGAGAAGAAGGAGCTTGGGTTTCAGCCAGGTGGCCATCAGCAAGGTGAGAGCCTGCCGCTGCCCGCCGGAAAGGGTGCCGATGGGATTATCCAGCCTATCTTCTAGTCCCATTTTTAAGGCGCGCACTTTATCTGCGATGGCTTCCCGCGCTTTTTTCGTGACAGCAATGCGCAGGCTGCGATGTTCGCCGCGATGCATAGCCAAAACGATATTCTCCGCGATGGACATCTCGGCGGCAGTTCCGGCAAAAGGATTTTGAAAGACCCTGCCGATGAGAGTAGCCCGTTTAAATTCCTGCCAGGCAGTGATGTCGTGCTCCGCTAACCCAAGTTGAGCAAAAATCCCTCAAAAATCAATAAAATGTGCTAATTTTTGAAGCATAAGTCTTATAAGTCATT
>OMKS01002514.1_pt1 | contig 15259 bp, 6 predicted proteins | sample 1674721 | NCBI WGS metagenome assembly OMKS01 (sample SAMN06264996, study PRJEB25208) | sediment metagenome | isolation source: hot spring sediment | place: USA: California | collected 2014-09-02
CATTTTTATAGGATACTGGGTGAGCTTTATAAAGAAAAGGGATGAGAATGAGAACCTGTTTCTTGCCGGTCATTCCCTGAAATGGCACAGCATCGGATTGACCATGTGGGGCACCAATGTAGGGCCTTCCATGCTGATTGCCTCGGCAAGCATCGGCTATACAACCGGTGTCGTTGCAGGTAATTTCGGCTGGTACGCTTTCCCCTTTATCCTTCTTCTGGCGCTGGTCTTTGCGCCCCGTTACCTCGGGGCAAAGGTTTTGACCCTGCCGGAATTCATGGGCAGGCGTTTTGGAAAATCCACAAGGAATATTCTGGCCTGGTACAGCCTGGCAACAATCCTGATTTCATGGCTCTCACTGACTCTCTTTGCCGGGGGAATTCTTGTCGGCCAGATCCTGAACCTGCCAGTCTGGGCATCGGTTATGGTTCTCATTCTGATCTCTGCATTTTTTACAGTTGCGGGAGGGTTGAAGGCGGTGGCATATACCAACGTATTTCAGATGCTTCTTCTTATCGGTGTATCCCTTGTGCTGACCATTGTCGGGATTCAAAAGGCCGGAGGAATGATGTCGGTTTATGAGCATACACCTTCCAGTTACTGGAACATGTTCCTGCCAATGGATGATCCGAATTACCCCTGGCTTGCCATTTTACTTGGTTATCCGGTCATGGGCATCTGGTTCTGGTGTACCGACCAGTCAATGGTACAATCGGTCCTGGGTGCCAAAAATCTCACACAGGGACAGCTGGGAGCAAATTTTACTGGGTGGCTGAAAATCCTGGATGTAGCCCTTTTCATCATCCCGGGGATTATTTGCTTTATGCTGTTCCCCGATCTTAAGGATCCTGATGAAGCCTATATGACAATGGTCACCAGGTTATTTCCACCGGGAATGACCGGGCTGGTGATGGCGGTACTGATTGCCGCACTGGTAAGCACCATCGATTCTGCATTAAATTCCCTGAGTACCGTCTTTACCATGGATATTTTTATTGAAAAGTTCAGACCCGGAGCCAATCAGAAGCAGATCATCAGGATTGGAAGAATTGTTACCGTAATAGGAGCGGTCATTGCCATATTCATTACGCTTGCCATTGACAATATTCAGGGGCTGAATCTTTTTGACGTGTTTCAGGCCGTGCTCAGTTTTATTGCCCCGCCAATGTCCGTGGTGTTTCTCCTTGGTGTATTCTGGAAGAAAACAACTACCCGGGCCGCAAATTTCATTCTTTCTTTCGGAACAGTCTTCAGCATCGGTACAGGTATTCTGTATCTCTGGGTATTTCCTTCCGACGTCTACGATTTCTGGCCCCACTTTCTCTTCCTCTCCTTCTTTATTTTTTTGTTTCTCATGGCCCTTGCAGGTATTCTGGTGATAACTGATAAAAATGCAAAGGAAAAGGACCAGAACCGGCTTGATTTTGGCAAATTAACCCGGCCGCCTAAAAAAGTTTGGATTTCCTGGGTTGCTTTAATTATTGTCATGATATTACTTTATGTGTTATTTAATGGACATTGATAATCCTATAACCCATATACCCGTATGAAAACCGGAATGAAACACAAAGACAGGTTTCTCGCCACCATTCATAATGAGGTTGTTGACAGGCCGGCCTCATGGCTCGGACTTCCGGTCCCGTCTGCAGAGCCCGCTCTTATGAAACATTTTGGTGTGAGATCGATGCATGAACTCAAAGTGAAGCTGGATGATGATATTTATCCCATTGAGGTGCCCTATCATTATCCTCCGGCCAATCATATTGCCTGTGCCTTTGATTTTGCTAAATCAGAACACAGGGGTAAGCCACACGAGAGAACTCTTACAACCCCGGGTTTCTTTGAGGATTATAACGATCCTTCCGATGTGGACAGGTTTGAATGGCCCGATCCCGGACGTTATCTCGACCGTGAGGAATCTGCAAGAACAGCACGTTCCATTGATGACAGCTATTGCCGGATGGGTATATTGTGGAGCGCCCATTTTCAGGATGCCTGCTCAGCTTTTGGAATGGAGCATGCACTGATGACGTTGATGATCAATCCGGAACTGTTCAGGGCGGTAATTGACAGGATCACCCAATTTTACCTCAGGGCTAATGAAATTTTTTATGAAGCGACGAAAGGATACCTGGATGCCGTATTGATTGGCAATGACTTTGGAGGACAGAAAGGACTGATGGTTGATCCGGAGTCTATCAGGGAATATGTTTTCCCGGGTACAAAACTGCTTGTTGACCAGGCAAAAAGTTATGGATTAAAGGTCATGCATCACTCTTGCGGATCGGTATTCCCCCTGATACAGGATTTTATCGATCTGCAGATTGATATTATTCATCCAATCCAGGCCCTGGCAGCCGATATGTCGGTTGAAAATATGCAAAGGAATTTTGCAGGTAAAACAGCTTTCTGCGGGGGAATTGATGCCCAGTACCTGCTTGTAAAAGGAACGCCCGGAGAGGTATTTGACAGGGTACAGGAGGTGAAGAAAATCTTTCCGACCGGTTTGATTATTTCTCCAAGCCACGAAGCGGTCCTTCCGGATATTCCTCCCGTGAATATTGAAGCGATGTATAATTCAATTAATAATTAAAATATGAAAAGATTCGGACAGATGATCAGGCTCAAACCCGGATGCGAGCAAAGCTATATGGATTATCATTCTGCTGTGTGGCCGGGTGTTCTCGCAAAAATCAAGGATTGTAGCATTTCCAATTATTCCATCTATGTTAAGGGACGTAATCTTTTTTCTTATTTCGAATATACAGGAGATAATTTTGAAAAAGATATGCAAAAGATGGCAGAGGATGAAGAAACCCAAAAATGGTGGAATGTTGTCAAACCGCTTATGGAACCGCTGGAGGACAGGAAAGAAGGAGAATTCTGGGCGGACATGGAGGAGATATTTCATGTTGATTAAACCGGAAGCAAATACTTAATTTAAACGTATAAATGATATCAGCAAACCCGATTATCGGAACAGGTCTGCACGCAATCGGAGGAATGTCGGCCGCTACCTGTTATACTCCTTTCCAAAAAGTTAAAGCATGGTCATGGACATCCTTCTGGATTGTGCAGGCAATTTTCGCCTGGTTTCTCATGCCGATGATTATCGGCGCCATAACCGTTCCGGATTTTTTTGGCGTGTTAAAGGATTCACCGCCAAAAGTTCTTTGGGGAGCATTTATCCTTGGAGGCATTTATGGATTTGGGGGAATGTCTTTTGGATTCTCCATACGCTATATCGGTTATTCGCTTACCTATACCATTGCGATTGGCCTTTCTGCGGTTATAGGCACCCTTGTACCGGTTATTATTAATGGTACCCTGATTGAGTTTTTTACCAGGCCCGGAAGCGACATTGTGATCATTGGCATGGTCCTTTCAATTATCGGAGTCGGTTTAACCGGCTGGGCAGGATTCCGAAAGGAAAAGGATCTCGTTGCCCTGAATGGTTCCTCCCTCAATTTTAATATGAGAACAGGACTGCTCCTGGCAATAATCGGAGGCCTCCTGTCGGCAGTGTTCAATATCTCCCTTGAGTATGGACAGCCCATTGCCGATCTTGCCGCTGAGCGTGGTGCCGGACATTTTCAGGGAAACGCCAAAACCATCGTATCCACTGCAGGATGCCTGGTGGTAAATCTTGTCTGGTTCGTGATACTCGGGATAAAAACAAAAACCATGAAGGAATTCATCCCGGGAAGAACCGTTCATACAGCCGGTTATATTAAGAATTTCCTCTGGTCCGCCCTGGCCGGTTCACTGTGGTTCATGCAATTCTTTTTCTATGGACTGGGACACGTCAAGATGGGTAATTTTCAGTTTATCAGCTGGGTTTTGCACATGTCCATGCTGATATTCTTCAGCTATATCGTGGGGGTATTAGTGAAAGAGTGGAAAAAGGTCACAAAAATTACCTATATTATACTGATAATTGCTTTGTTAACGCTCATTATCTCCTTTATTGTCATGACGGTTGGAAGCGTAATTGGAGAACGGGCATTAAATGCTTAAGAAAATGAATCATACCGGCGTTCCTTTATGGAAAATTTTTATTCCTGCCCTGTTGTTATGGATTGTTCCCGGAATCTGTCAGGGACAAACCGTTACGGGAGAACCGGCAGGGATTCCGCCTTCTCCGGAAGTTTACCGGTTCGTACCATGGCAGGATCCTCAGATCACCAGTCTGAACAGGGATCGTTCCAGGTTTACCGCTTACTCTTTCAGCTCAGTTGAAGACGCCATAACCTGCAATCGTGAATACACTGACAGGTTTCTGCTCCTTGACGGAGAATGGGATTTTTATTTTTCATCAGATGCCGACCGGGCCCCTGTAAATTTTCATGAAAACAGGGTAAGTAACTGGGACAAAATTAAAGTTCCTTCAAACTGGGAATTACTGGGATACGGAAATCCGGTTTATAAGAGTGCGGTCTATCCTTTCAGACCCGTAAATCCTCCATATGTTCCCTTAACGGACAACGGGGCAGGTTCATACCAGACCACGTTCACCGTTCCCGCCGGCTGGAAAGATATGAATATAACCCTATATTTTGGAGGCGTCAGTTCAGCTTTTATGGTATGGGTAAACGGGCATTTCCTGGGCTATGGTGAGGATAGTTTCCTGCCGTCGGAATTCAATGTAACCCCCTACCTCAAAGAAGGAGAAAATATCCTGGCGGTACAGGTATATCGCTGGAGCGATGCCTCATACCTGGAGGACCAGGATCACTGGAGATTAAGCGGCATCCAACGGGAAGTGATATTGCTTGCAGAACCGAAATTAAGAATCGCTGACATTCATTATCAGGCGAAACTTGATAAAGATTACAGGGATGCGGTATTGAGTATACGCCCCCGGCTGGATAACCTGACCGGCGATACGGTTAAGGGTCATGTAATTACGGCAAACCTGTACGACGATAATGGGCAACCGGTCCTCTCATCCTCCCTTAAAATAAATGCAGAGGCCATCATCAATGAAAGTTATCCCAGGCTGGATAATGTAAAATTCGGTATACTTGAAACAGCAGTAAAGAACCCGGCAAAATGGAGTGATGAAGATCCCAATCTTTATACGCTGGTTGTTTCACTGACCGACAGCACCGGGAATCTGCTGGAGGCAAAGAGCTGCCGTGTCGGATTCAGAAGTATTGAGTTTTCCGAAGAAACGGGCAAACTGCTTATCAACGGAAATGTCACATACCTGTTTGGTGTAAACCGGCACGACCATCACCCTGTAAAAGGTAAAGTCCTATCCAGGGAGGATATCAGACAGGATGTTTTGCAAATTAAGCAGTTTAACTTTAACTGCATAAGGACCAGCCACTATCCTAACGATCCGTATTTCTATGATCTTTGCGATCAATACGGCATTTATGTGATTGATGAGGCAAACCTGGAAAGCCATGGTCTGGGAGGAAAGTTAAGCAACGATCCGTTGTGGACCCATGCGCACATGGAAAGAGTAACCCGGATGGTCGAACGGGATAAGAACCATCCGTCTGTCATATTCTGGAGCCTTGGTAATGAGGCGGGACGCGGACCTAACCATGCGGCAATGGCAGAGTGGATCCATGACTTTGATATAACCCGACCGGTTCAGTATGAACCCGCTCAGGGGAACCATCGTGTGGAAGGTTATATCCCTCCGTCCCACCCGGATTATCCAAAGGACCATTCACATCGTATCCAGGTTCCGGTGGACCAATACTATGTGGATATTGTCAGCCGGTTCTACCCGGGATTATTTACCCCGGAACTGCTGGTCAACCAGCCAGGGGACGACAGGCCAATCCTTTTTGTTGAATATGCACACTCAATGGGTAATTCAACAGGAAATATGAAGGAGTTGTGGGATGAGTTCCGGTCCCTGCCGAGAATTATCGGGGGGTGCATATGGGACTACAAGGACCAGGGCCTGGTGAAGGTTGATGATGAAGGAAATCAATATTATGCATACGGCGGAGACTTCGGAGAGAAATTGCATGACAGTAATTTTTGCATTAACGGCATTGTTGCATCGGATAACAGGCCAAAAGCGGCCATGTATGAATGCAAAAGGGTTTATCAGCCGGTGGAATGTATCTTAACGGACAGGGACGCCGGATTGCTGAAGATAATCAACCGGCATGCAGTAAAATCATTAAAAGAATACCGGGTAATCATCGAATTCCTGGAAAACGGCAGGTCTGTTTCAAGAAAAGAAATCGAATCATTAAACCTGCAGGCAGGGAATGATACGATAATAGATATCAGGAACAGCTATCCGCTATTCAGGCAGGGGCGTGAGTATCTGGTCAATATTCAATTCTCACTGAAAGACCCTGCGTTATGGGCGGAGTCCGGACATGTTGTGGCGTCGAACCAGTTTGCATTGTCCCCGCTCAATACACAGTATCAAAAGTCAGTTTCATCAGGCGGAAAATTAATGATGAAGGAAGATGCAGAAAACCTGGTTATTGAAGGCAGTCAATTTATAATAAAATTCAGCAGGGATAACGGACTGCTCTGTTCCTACCTGTACAAAAATGAAGAGTTGGTATTCAGTCCGCTGAAACCCAATTTCACCCGCCCACAGACCGATAATGACCGAAGGGGATGGAAACCGGCCAGGAAACTCTGGGAATGGTATGAAGCTGAACCGGTTCTTCGTAATATTTCCGGTTCATTGCAAAACGACGGGACAGCGAAAATTCAAACCCAATTTGACCTAATAGAAGGGAAAGCCGGATTATCGATCAATTATTGCATCAATAAAGCGGGTGTAATCCGTGTGGATTATTTTTTGAATATCCATGGCGATCTTCCAGATATTCCAAGGATTGGAATGACGGTTGGCATCCCGGGGGAGACCACGCAGGTGAACTGGTATGGCCGGGGACCTCATGAAAACTATATCGACAAAAGATATGGGGCCGATGCGGGTATCTATTCATTGCCGGTTGATGCATTCATTGAACCCTATGTCATGCCGCAGGAAAACGGGAACAGGACCGATGTGAGATGGATGTTCCTCTGTGACGGCAACGATCAGGGGTTGCTGGTTGTGGCTGACAGCCTTCTCAGTATGAGTGTCTGGCCTTATACCCAGGAAAACCTTGACAACGCGAAACATACCATTGATCTTGCCGATCCGGGATTCCTCACACTGAACATCGATCTCATTCAAATGGGTGTGGGAGGGAACGATTCCTGGTCGGATGTTGCTCAGCCAATTGAAAAATACATGATCCCGGCAAAATCCTGCCATTATGCATTCTTCCTTACACCGCACAAAATCAGAAAAAATCAGCTTACCGAATTACCTTATCGTATCAGGTTTAATCTATAAAAATCTTTAAAAATGATGTTAACCGGAATAAAAATAAAACAACTGGTATTTGTCTCAGTTATGATGCTTGTTTCAGCAGTTTCAGCAATTTCTCCCACTGCCGGGACCTCAGCGAATGATCCCGGGACCATTACTGTGTATCTCTCGGGAACCGGATCCGACGATCCCGTTCAATGGGATTTTTACTGTTCGGAAGGAATGAACAGCGGATACTGGACTGTGATTGATGTCCCTTCCTGCTGGGAACAACAGGGTTTCGGGTCTTATAATTACGGGGTAAATTTTTACGCGAAAGCAACCGATCCGGCTATTCCAACCGAGTATGGGTTATATAAATATGAATTTGAAGTGCCTGCCGTTTGGGAAGGAAGAAACAACCGGATTGTCTTTGAAGGATCAATGACCGATACCGAGGTGAAAATTAACGGTAAAAAAGCAGGGTCTGTTCATCAGGGGGGATTTTACAGGTTTTCCTATGATATAACGAAGCTCCTGAATTATAAAGGGAAGAACCTTCTCGAGGTTGCTGTTAAAAAGGAATCGGATAATGCCAGTGTCAATCTGGCCGAGCGCAGGGCCGATTACTGGAATTTTGGCGGAATATTCAGACCTGTTTTCCTGGAATCAAGACCACCGGTACATATCATGCGGGTAGCGGTCCATGCTGGGGCAGACGGAACTTTTTACGCTGATGTCTTTCTCGGTGATAAGGCAGAAGGCAGGATGAACCTGGAATTAAAGGTCGAAGATATGTCGGGAAACAGGATTGGAGAGATCCGGAGTTTCAAAATTAACAGGGGAGATGAAAAGGTTGCTGTCGTAACCTCTTTCAATGAGATTGAACACTGGACAGCCGAAACCCCGTTTCTCTACAATGCCGTTTTTACACTATCCGGAAATAAAACGATACAACACCTGGTGACAACCAGGTTTGGATTCAGAACCATTGAGATCAGGGAGGGTGATGGCATATACCTGAACGGCACCAGGATTTTACTTAAGGGGGTTAACAGGCACAGTTTCAGACCGGAGTCGGGCCGGACCCTCAGCCCTGAGAAAAACCGTGAGGATGTTCTTTTAATTAAGGAGATGAATATGAATACCGTGAGAATGTCTCATTATCCCCCTGATCCTGAATTTTTGGATGCCTGTGATGAACTGGGATTGTATGTCCTGAATGAACTGGGGGGGTGGCATGGTAAATATGATACGGAAGTGGGCAAAAAGCTTGTGGAAGAACTGGTAACCCGGGATGTGAACCATCCGTGCATCATTTTCTGGGATAACGGCAATGAAGGCGGCTGGAACACAGAACTTGACGATGAATTCTCCAGGTGGGATCCGCAAAACAGGCCGGTACTCCATCCCCAGCAGGAATTAAACGGGGTGGAGACGATGCATTACCGCTCTTACGGGGAGACACAGGAGTACCTGAGGGGCAGGGATATCTTTTTCCCTACGGAAATCCTGCATGGACTCTATGACGGCGGACTGGGAGCCGGATTATACGATTACTGGGAGCTGATGCGTAATCATCCCAGGTGCGCCGGCGGATTACTCTGGGTATATGCCGATGAAGGAGTTATCCGTACCGATCTGGACGGTAAGATTGATTGCGACGGCAACCATGGTGCGGATGGGATTGTCGGGCCCCATCTTGAAAAGGAGGGGAGTTTCTATGCCATCAGGGAGATCTGGTCCCCGGTGTATATACCTCTGAAGGAGTTACCGAAAGGATTTGACGGATCCATCCCGGTTGAGAACCGGTATGATTTTATCAATCTTGATCAATGCAGGTTCTCGTGGAAACTGGGAAATTTTCATGAACCACAGGACAGGAAAACAGGTTATTCAACGATTGCATCAGGCCTCATGGCCCCGCCCAATATTCCGCCTCAAGAAGACGGGGAATTGAAACTGGATTTACCTGCAGACTGGCAAAATGCGGACGTACTCTATCTTACGGCAACAGACCCGTCAGGAAAAGAGTTATGGACATGGTCCTGGCTTACCGGGGAGATAAATTATGTTAAGCAAACTAACGCTGAACATTCTAAAGAGGTTAATTTTTATAAAAAGGATGGAGAACTGGTTGTTTCTGCCGATGACCTTGAACTGATTTTCAACCTGTCAGACGGTTACCTTAACCGGGTGGTAAATAATGGCAACCGGATTTCTTTCGGCAACGGACCCCGTTTCGTGGCTTTCAGGAGAGGGGACAGGACCCTTGACGGAACAATCGATCCAAAAGCACCACGCGGTGTTGACAGGATTTATCAGGATATCTCAGGAGAATCGGTACTGGATTATCTTGAAGTGAAAAATAATCAAAACACCGTACTTATTGAAGCCGGCTATTCCGGTCCTTTACAAAAGGTTTTCTGGACCGTGGATTCCAATGGCGGAGTGAGACTGGATTACTGCTATCGGTATGACGGGCCGGTTGAACTGATGGGGATAACATTTGATTACCCTGAACAGATGATGGAATCGAAAAGATGGCTGGGCGAGGGACCATACAGGATCTGGAACAACAGGGTGCATGGTACAACATTGAATGTCTGGGAAAATAATTATAACGATCCGGTCCCGGGAGAATCGTTTGAATATCCTGAATTCAAAGGATTTTTTGGAGGGTGGAAATGGGCGGAATTCAATACGCAGGAGGGAAAGATCCTGGTTGTTAACGAAACATTCGATAAATACCTGGGTGTATATGTTCCCCGGGATGGAAGCGATGCTCTGCTTTATACATTTCCCGAAACAGGCCTCTCCATTCTTGACGTGGTCCCTGCCGTCAGGAACAAGGTGAACGCAACCGACCTGATCGGACCCTCCTCCAGGATTCAGTTTGCCGAGGGTACCCGGAATGGAACCATTTATCTCGGATTCGGGACGGATTAGTTCGAATAGCAATGTCTTATCTGACATACATAAAAGATTAACCATATGAACCGATCGGGATTCCTTCAGAAAATGATTTTCTTATTGATGATACTTCTTTTCAGTTCTTGCAACAATCCGGGGTCTGAAAATTCTATCGGGGACAGATTTATTGATCCCCCGGAATCGGCCAGGCCATGGGTGTTCTGGTACTGGATGCATGGGGCTTATACGCGGGAAGGCGTTACGGCTGACCTGGAGGCCATGAAGGAAGCAGGAATAGGCGGAGCGTACCTGGTTCCTATTAAAGGCATCACGGATCCGCCGTTGTATGAGCCATCGATCCACCAGCTCAGCCCCGAATGGTGGGATATTCTGAAATATACACTCAATGAGGCCAGACGATGCGGCATTACCATAGCCATGCATGCCAGTGATGGTTTTGCCACGGCAGGCGGACCGTGGATTACCCCGGATCTCTCCATGCAGAAGGTTGTCTGGACCGAAAAAAGAGCCGGAAGCGGGGAGCATTTTGACGGGTATATACCACAACCTGAGGATTATGAGGGATATTACCGTGATCTGGTCGTGTATGCATTTCCGACACCGGGTAACGGCAATTTTCCGGAAGATCATGTACCGGTCGTTACAACCAGCATTCCCGGTTTTAATGGACAACTGCTCCTGGATAAAGAAAACAGGATAAGCTTCATGAGCCTGGAGAAAAGCTGGATACTTCTTACTTATGATGAACCGGTTACCTGCCGCTCCATTGAAATTTTCAGGCAGGGAGTTAATTTTCAATCCCTCCGGCCAGTGCTTGAAGTGAGTGATGACGGTATCCGTTTCAGGGAGGTTGAAAAATTGAAGCCTCCCAGGGCAGGATGGTTTGATTGGACCCTGGATGTGACCTGTTCCGTTAAACCTGTAACGGCAAGATATTTCAGGTTTGTTTATGATCCTGAAGGGGCGGAGCCGGGTGCCGAGGACCTTGATGCGGCAAAATGGAACCAGCCCTTGAATCTCAGGGCCATCCGGTTATCGGGATACCCCCGTATCGACCAGTTTGAAGGGAAAAACGGATCGGCCTGGCGGGTGGGACCACGATCAGACAGATCGGTAATACCCGACGACATTTGTGTGGATCCCATGGAAATAATCAACCTGACGGATCTGTTAAAAGAGGATAACAAAATTGAATGGGATATCCCGGATGGCGACTGGACCATCATCCGTATGGGATATACCTCAACCGGACGAATGAATGAAACAGGCGGTGCCGGTAAAGGGCTGGAATGTGATAAATTCAATCCCGGGGCCGTCGCACTGCAGTTCGAAAAATGGTTTGAAAAATCCATCAAAGTGGCGGGAGAAGATTTAGTGCCTGAAGTATTGAGTATTTTGCATGTCGACAGCTGGGAGTGCGGAAGCCAGAACTGGTCCCCGGTATTTCGTGATGAATTTATCGAAAGAAGGGGGTATGATCCCCTGGAGTACCTGCCTGTCATGGCAGGTGTACCTATCGGTTCTGCGGACCTGTCGGAGCGTTTTCTGTATGACGTCAGGTTAACCATCTCTGAACTGGTGCTTGATGCTTTCTATAACATCCTGAATGATCTGGCCCATCAATACGGATGCCTGTTCAGCGGAGAGTGCATTGCCCCTGTGTTTGTAACAGACGGGATGGAATTATTCGGCAGGATGGATATCCCGATGGGTGAATTCTGGTTGAGGAGCCCGTCGCATGATAAACTGAACGATATGCTCGATGCCATCTCCGGTGCCCGTGTTTACGGGAAAAATATTGTCCAGGCAGAGGCCTTTACTGAAATCAGGATCGACTGGGATGAACATCCCGGAATGATAAAGGCCCTGGGCGACAGAAACCTGGCCCTCGGGGCGAACCGGCTGGTAAATCATGTCTTTACCCATAATCCCTGGCTCGATCGTAAACCGGGAATGACCCTCGACAGGGTGGGCCTCTTTTTTCAGCGTGACCAGACCTGGTGGGGACAGGTGCATGGATATACAGATTATTTAACCAGATGCCAATCGTTGCTCCAATTAGGAAATCCGGCAGTTGATATAGCCGTTTTTTCAGGGGAAGAGATCCCCAGAAGGGCGTTAACCCCCGACAGGCTGGTGTCATCCTTACCGGGAATTTTTGGTACAGCAATTATTGAATCAGAGAAAGAACGGATTAAAAACACCGGAAGTCCTATGCGGGAATTGCCCGGAGGAGTCAGTACAACCAGAAATATGGCTGATCCGGAAGAATGGATCGATCCGTTGAAAGGATATGCCTACGACTCATTCAATAAAGACGCCCTGCTCAGACTGGCACAGGTAAAAAACGGAAGAATTGTTTTACCGGGTGGATCGAGCTATGCCATGCTGTTAATTCCCGGAACACGACCGTTATCACCGCATCCGGGGTTGATGTCGGTGGAGGTTGCTTCCAAAATCCTTGAGATGGTCAAGGAAGGTGCTACCGTGATCTTTGTGGAAAAACCACAACATACTCCCGGATTATCCGGATATCCGGAAAACGGGGAAAAGATCCGGAAGATTGCTGATGAGCTGTTTGGAGGAGAAAAGCTGGTCATCCCGTTGGATGATGATCATATAATCGACTATTATAAACTCGGGAAGGGAAGGGTTATTTCAGGTCCGTATTATGGCTCATCATTTGAACCGCTGGGTATTGAAAAGGATGTTGTTGTGGAAGATATGGAAGGAAATCCAGCGGATGATATAGCCTGGACACACCGGATTTACGGGAACACGGATATCTATTTTCTTTCCAACCAAAAACAGGAGGAGCGGGAGTTGACCATATCTTTCAGAACCGAAGGGAAATGGCCCGGGATAATCAATCCGGTTAGCGGGGAAATATATAAAGCCCTGAACTGGAAAGCGTCGGATGGAAGAACAGGTATCCCGTTGAAATTTCCGCCGGATGGATCATTGTTCATCATATTTTCTGAAAAGTCTGCAATCAAAGCTATGGACGAGGGAACAAATTATTATTCCTTCAAGAAATTGATGGACCTGGATGGTCCATGGGAAGTTCAATTTGACCAACGTTACGGCGGTCCCGGGCAGAGCATTACCATGGAACCTTTAACCGGCTGGACGACCATGGAACCGGAAGGGATAAAATATTATTCCGGAACCGCAGTTTACCGGTATGCCTTCCGATTGGAAACCTCCCCGGAGGATGAGGCAAGATACTGGCTCGACCTTGGAAAAGTTTTAAACATTGCGGAGGTGAGACTGAACGGAGAAACCTGCGGGGTGGCGTGGACAGAACCTTTCCGGCTTGAAATCACCGGAAAAATCCATTCCGGGGAGAATCAACTGGAAATATCCGTGAGCAATACATGGGCCAACCGGATCATGCTGGATCACCATAAACAGGAAGAAGAAAGGTTGACGTGGACGACGGCTCCCTACAGGTTAAGGGGCAAACCCTTGCTGGAATCCGGACTGATGGGGCCGGTGACCCTGTTAAGGCAATTATAGAAAAGAGTTAAATCAGAAAAACAATCTTATGAAAAGAACTTTTTTAATCCCGGTTTTCCTCATGTTATTATTCACAGCATGCCAATCCGGGCTGGAAAATATTCCCGTTAACTACAATGTGGTCTGGAAGTCGCAAAGTGAAAATTCCTCAGAATCGATGCCATGCGGAGGAGGGGATATCGGTTTGAATGTCTGGGTTGAAAAGGGCGACATCCTCTTTTATCTTTCAAGAAGCGGTGTATTCGATGAAAACAATACATTCCCAAAGCTTGGCAGGATCCGGGTGTCATTGGATCCAAATCCTTTTACGGGAGAGGATTTCAGGCAGGAACTGGTGTTAAAGGAGGGTTATGTAAAGATTTACGGGAACAATGCTTCCGGATCGGGAGAGGCGGTCATTTGGGTCAATGTGTCTGCGCCGGTGGTTCATTTTGATTTGAAAACTGCAATGAAAACGGATGTTGAGGTTGTGTACGAAAGCTGGAGGTACAGGGACCGTTTCATGAGAAGATCCGAAACCTTCCAGAGCTCTTACAAATGGGCCCCCATAGAGAACCTGGTAACCAAAAAAGATGAAATTTCCTTCGAGGATGAAGGGGTCCTGTTTTATCATCAGAACACCGGAGAGACAATTTTTGATGTGACGGTCCGTCAGCAGGGGATGGACAGTGTAAAGAAGGAAATGTTCAATCCGCTGGAAGGATTAATCTTTGGCGGTTTCCTTCGTGGAAAGGATTTAACAACTTCCGGGAGGGTAGCGGACAACTATCTCGACACGGATTTTATGGGATGGAAATTAATCAATAAACGCCCTTCCCGGAGGCATGAATTTCAAATCTTTTTCCATACGGATCAATCCGTTCCCGTGGAAAGCTGGCATGAGGCGCTGAAAGAAACCATTGCCGGGTATGCCAACAATTACAATAAAATATTCAGGAAAAACTGCAGATGGTGGAACAATTTCTGGGAACGCAGTTTTATCATCGTCAATAAGGAGAATAAAGAACCTTCAGACGAGGCCTGGCAGGTTGGAAGGAATTACCAGCTCTTCAGGTATATGCTGGGATGTAATGCATATGGCAGTTATCCGACCAAATTTAATGGCGGGCTTTTCTCCTTTGATCCGCGCTTCACAGATCCGGGCAGACCGTTCACACCGGATTTCAGGAACTGGGGAGGAGGAACATTTACCGCGCAGAATCAGCGCCTGGTCTATTTTCCGATGCTGAAAAGCGGTGATATTGATATGATGACCTCCCAGCTTGCATTTTACAGCAGGATGCTTGGCAACGCCGAACTCAGGAGCCGTGTTTACTGGAACCATGAAGGAGCCTGTTTCACCGAACAGATTGAGAATTTCGGCCTGCCCAATTGCAGTGAATATGGGTGGAACAGGCCTGAAGACCTGGATAAGGGCATCCAGCACAATGCCTGGCTCGAATACCAGTGGGATACCTCGCTCGAATTCTGCTGGATGGCTCTTCTGCAGGCGCAGTATACAGGAAAGGATATATC
>OMKS01002515.1_pt1 | contig 15258 bp, 11 predicted proteins | sample 1674721 | NCBI WGS metagenome assembly OMKS01 (sample SAMN06264996, study PRJEB25208) | sediment metagenome | isolation source: hot spring sediment | place: USA: California | collected 2014-09-02
TAAAAGAAAATAAGCGGCTATAAATATTTTGATATACTAAAATTATTGAATTGATTGAGAATTTTAACACAGCCTCTCTACCGTGAGGAACTTCGCGGTGACAATCCCAGCAATAACCCGGTCTTTGGTCTTCAACGCTTCTGTTATTGATTGCTCTTAATCCGATCGGATGAATTTGATTTGAATGGCATCGAACGCAATTTTGTTGTACTGCTTCCCTTCCGGCACTTTTAATTCTTATGACTTGCGGCTCCAATCTGAAAGTAAACATTGTAGCGTGTCTTAGTCCGTCCATCGCTTTAAAATAATATGTTCTTACAATATGATCTTGCGGAACATGACAATCGTTACAAGTTGCAACTTTCCCGTGACTGCTTCTTTCCCACGTAGCGTATTGAGGAGTCATAACATGGCAGTTTATACATGCCATCGGATCATCGGAGAGATAAGAAACGGCATTTGAAATATAAAATATATGAAGTCCTATCCCGAAAAAGATTCCAAGCAAAATAATAACCGGGAATCTCCACCGCGGCGGTGGAATAAAAACATGTAATAATTTAGATAGCATGCTTCTCTTTTCAATTTTTTGTTGAGACATTTTCATCTCCTGATTCTGAAATCTCATTTAGCTTTTTAATATCTGCCGTACTTCTTGGATGTCCTACGCTTTGAATGTCCTTATTATGGATTACGTACTGCTCTTTTGTGATATTGTTCTGCCAATTTCCCGTAAGCATGCCTAAACCAATAATAAAAATATAAATACCAACGACTCCAACTGCAACCCATTTTTTATTAAAGGTTTTTTTTGTGAATTGCGGTTTTAATTGAAGTGTATCTTTAACGGGACAAACATCAACACAACTCATGCATGTTGAGCATTCATCCGAAAAGACTGTCTTAACGCTGTCAACTTTTATAAAAGACGGACAAGCTTTATTGCACAATCCGCAGTCGATGCAAGAAACCGGGTCGCGCTTGATTTTATTGGGGCTGAGCAAAGTGAATATTCCAAGCAATGCACCGTACGGACATAAATACCTGCACCAAAAATTTCTTACAACAATAGAAAGAACAAAAAGAACTGCAATTACAATTAAAGCAAACCTTGAAATATCCGCAAAGAAATAATACATCTTTACATCGGCGACCATATTATAAGGACTGTCTAAAAAATATTTTAAAGATGCCGCAGTCATTGTAAAAAAAATTGCATAAACAAAATAAGCAAGCATCAAGTATTTTAAGCTTCTCAGCGGGTAGTCCAAGAGTTTCGGAATTTTGATCCGTTTCTTAAAAAGTTTTTGGGATACTTTGTCGCCGAAGTCACCGACGAGTTCGGAGAGAAATCCGATTGGACACATCCAACTGCAAAATGCCTTACCGAAAATAAATGAGACAGTTATTATGCCAATTAAAATTACAAATCCCGCCGGATGCGCTTGATGTATTTCCCCCGTTAAAAAGAAATAATATAAACTCATTAATGCACTGATGGGTAAAAAGCCTTCAACACCGGGCGGGCGATATCCGACATTTGACGGATTTCCGCCTTCTAATGATTCAACAAAAAAGTGAAATTCCACCCCAATCCATATACAGAGGAGCGCAATGCCTGCCTGCACCCAAAATCTATATTTTTGTACCGGTTTTTCCGTGTTTCGAATGAACTTCTTTTTATCTTTCATTTTATAAATCACCTATAATCGGAAATAAATTTCTGGTTAAAAATTATTATAAAAGGAGAAATTTGTCAATGAAAATCGATTAAAACGACTTGTTTTATGGATATAAAGTGTTTTATTACCGATTTCCCTTGCAAAAGACATGCGTGTTCTCTATTTTTTAATCGGAACAATATTTCTTTTTATAATGGTGAATGGAATGATTAGGGAAATAATTAAGATAGATGAGTCTCTTTGTGATGGATGCGGGGATTGTGTTCCTTCTTGTCACGAAGGAGCTCTTCAAGTAATTGACGGTAAAGTCAGACTAATTAGCGATTTATTTTGTGACGGACTTGGTGCATGCATCGGTCATTGCCCGCAAGGTGCGCTAACGATTGAAAAACGAGAAGCCGAGCCGTATAACGAAACTAAAGTTATGGAATATATTGTTAAAGGCGGACCGAATGTTATCAAAGCTCACTTAGAACATTTGATCGATCATAACGAATTGGATTTTGTAACAGAAGCAATTGAATACTTGAATAAAAATAACGTTCCAATTCCGGATTTAAGAAACGAAAAAGTTGAGCATGCCGGTTGTCACGGTTCAAAAGAGATGTCATTCGAAAATCATTTTGATTTAGATAATAAATCGGGTAAAAGACAATCTCATTTAACACATTGGCCTATTCAATTACATCTTGTTTCTCCTGAAGCGAAATATTACAGAGACGCACATTTATTGCTTGCCGCCGATTGCTGCGGTTTTTCTTATCCCGATTTTCATAAAGATTTTCTCCAAGGAAAAAGTCTTGCAATCGCCTGTCCAAAACTAGACACCAACAAACAAGCTTATTTTGATAAGCTTATAACAATGTTAGAACAAAACAGATTAAAAGCTATTACGGTTTTAGTTATGCAAGTTCCTTGCTGCAGCGGTTTGGTTCAAATGGTTCAGCAGGCAATTGATTTTACCAAAAGCGAAATTGAAGTTAATGTAATTGTAATCGGTATTGACGGAAAAATTTTAAAAGAAACACAAATAAATTAGAATAAATAAGATGGGGCTAAAGCCCTCACCTTTTTTGCTTTTTTAGTCGGCAATTTATAAATAAATTTTTATTGCCGATAATTTGATTCAAAAATATTTTGGGCTTCAGCCCCATCAAAATGAAAGGTAACAACATGAGTGAATTCATAAACAACAGCGAACACAGAGTAAAAATTCTAAAAGAGCTTATACTCAAATTACACAAAGGAGTTTCGGTTGAAGAGACTCAAAAGGAACTAAAAAAAATTATGGGTGAAGTCCCTTACGGCGAAGTAGTTCAAGCCGAAGAAGAATTAATTAGAGAGGGATTAGACCGCGAAGAAGTTTTAAAATTTTGCGACCTTCATTCCGATGCACTAAAAGGAAATTTGATGAGTAAATTCTCAAAAGAAATTCCCGAAGGTCACCCGGTTGATGTTTTCATAAACGAAAATCGTGAAGTAGAAAAAGTAATCGAAAATATTCGCAAACTTTATCCGACTGAAAATTATAACGAAGCACCGACTGAAACATTAAATGAAATCAATAAACAATTTAATTTATTGATGGATATTGAAAAACATTATGTAAGAAAAGAGAATCTTGTCTTCCCATTTTTAGAGAAACACAATATAACCGGACCACCAATGGTTATGTGGGGAAAGCATGATGAAACAAGAGCTTTATTAAAATCCGCCTTTTCCGTTTTCGATGAAAAAGAAAATCTTGACTTAGAAACTATCAACGGTTTCAAAGAATTCATGTTTGAGCCAGCGCTTAAATCAATCGAGGAAATGATTTACAAAGAAGAAAATATTCTCTTCCCGATGTGTATCGATACTTTCACCGATATAGAATGGTATGAAATAGACCAGCAAAGTGACGAAATAGGATTTTGTATTTACTATCCCGAAAAAAGATGGGAACCTGAATTTGATACAAAGGCAGATCGATCCGATAAAGAAGAATCCAAGTTCAAACTATCAACAGGCAGTTTATCTCCGGATGAACTTGAAGGTATATTCAACTCAGTTCCGCTTGATATTACATTTGTCGATAAAGATGATAAAGTACGTTACTTCTCACATGGAACCGATAGAATATTTCAACGCAGCAAAGCTATACTCGGAAGAGAAGTTCAATATTGTCATCCTCCTTCAAGTGTGCATATTGTTAATCAAATTTTGGATGACTTCAAATCCGGCAAGCAAGATGCGGCAAAGTTCTGGATTAATTTTCACGGCAAGTATGTTCACATTTCATATTACGCGGTTCGGGATAAAGACGGAAAGTATATAGGAACGGTTGAACTAACACAAGACATTGCCGAATTCAGAGAATTAGAAGGCGAAAGGAGAATTTTGCAGTATGACATTTAAAGAAGATATAAAATTAGTTGTGTGTCCGTCAAAAAACTTGATTTATGAAAAAGAGAAGACTATATTTAGTCCAAAAAAGGACTAACAATGAGATTAAGTGAATCAGTAAAATCAATAAGTTACTTAAAGGCTAATGCCGCCGACTTGGTAAATCAAATAAATAAAAACCAAAATACACTTATCATTACTCAAAATGGTGAAGCGAAAGTTGTGGTTCAGGATATCAAGCTATATGAAAAGACACAAGAAACACTGGCAATGTTAAAATTATTAGCAATGACAAGCGAAGAAAATCCAAATGCAAAAGGAATCAAAGAAACTTTTGGTGATATACGTAAAGAGTTGAAGAAGAAATCGCAATGAAATTTACTGTAAAGATTGATCCTCAAGCTCAAGAAGACATGAAAGAAATCTTCTTGTATGTTGCTATCAATGATTCCTTTGATATGGCAAACAAGCTTCTCGATAAAATTGAAGAAACTTGTTACAAATTAGAAAAACAGCCAACAAGAGGTCATATTCCTGAAGAATTAAGAAGTACGGGTATAAAAAAATATTTAGAAATTCATTATAAACCCTATCGCATTATATACGAAATTAAAAAGGAAATAATCTATGTTCACTCAGTTCTTGATGGCAGAAGAAATATTCAAGAAATATTAAACGAAAGAATATTGAGATAAAATGTCACATAACGCGGATATAACCCCGAAAACATTAGTGGGTGATTTACTTAAAAATTATCCGCAGTTGGAAGAAAAATTAATCGAGATTGCACCGGTTTTTAAGAAATTGAAAAATCCGGTTTTAAGAAGAACGGTTGCCAAGGTTATTTCGCTTAAACAAGCTGCGGTTGTTGGCAATGTCTCACTTGCAAAACTAATAAACGAACTGCGTAAAGCAGCCGGACTTGAAGAGGCTGATGAAGTGGAAGAGTTTTTCCAAAGTATAAAAGAAAAGCCAAATTGGGTAGATGAAAACAAAATTGTTAAAGAATATGAAGCCCGCGAAGATTTGGAAAACGGAAATCATCCGGCGGCAAAAGTCACGAAGGATATTCTTACATTAAAAGAAGAGGAAAACTATTTATTAATAACTCCTTTTGTCCCAGCACCGTTAATAAAAATTATGGAAGAAAAGGGATTTAAAACGTATACGGAAAAAGCCGGTGATGAAAAGTTCAAAACATTTGTGAAAAGAACATAATCAGTAGAGACGCAGCGCTTTCTTGGCGGCATGTATACTTGTTCCAAATTGGCTTGTGTATAAGTTGCTGCGTTTTTACCTAGTTTGAATAATCAATTACGATTAAATTTACACAGTTCTCAATTAAATCAGTTCGGATTTTTAGTTGGTCGAACTTTTTATATAAATCACATATAAAAGTAAATCAAATTAATTGTAAACCAATTACCGGAGAGAACCATGAAACTAACAAAACCCCTGTATTTGTTTTTATTATTACTCCCCTTTTCATTACTTGCTCAAGACTGTGTCGAATGTCACTACGAAGTAACCCCAAAAGCCGTTTCGGATTGGCAGATAAGCAAACACTCGGAAAACGACGTAAGCTGCGAAACATGCCACGGTAGCGCGCATACTACTTCGGAAGATTATGCAAAAGCCGAACTGCCGACATACGAAACTTGCAGCACCTGTCATTCAACTCAATCCGAACAGTATCAAAAAGGTAAACACGCATTAGCATGGATGGCAATGAATGCGATGCCAACAATTCACATGCAGCCGATGAGTTTGATAGAAGGTCAAAAAGGGTGCGGCGGATGCCATAAGATCGGCATTAAGACCGAGGAAGAGATCAAACAATTGAAAGCTGAAGGTTCCACATTCGGGCATGCATCTTGCGACGCGTGTCACACCCGTCACACATTTTCCGTTGAAGAAGCACGCCAGCCGCAGGCATGTCAAACTTGTCATCAAGGTTTCGATCACGCACAATGGGAAATGTATTCAACTTCAAAACATGGTGTGCGGTACTTATTAAAACAAAACGGAATTCTCCCCGAAAACACAGCAGCGCCAACTTGCCAAACTTGTCACATGCCGGATGGTGATCATGAGGTTAGAACTGCATGGGGATTCCTTGCCGTTAAATTGCCTTTACCGGAAGATGAGCAGTGGGCAAATGATCAAACAACAATTTTAAAGGCGCTCGGGGCTTTAGATCCGCAAGGCAATCCGACAGAATTAGTGGAGACCATTAAAGCAGCCGATGTTGCAAGATTAACCGCCGAAGATTGGCAGAGAGAACGTGATAAGATGATTGGTATCTGCGGCGACTGCCATTCCGAAAATTTTGTAAAAGAAGAGCTGCAGAAAGCCGATGACATGATTCGCGAAGCCGACCGGTTAATGGCAGAAGCAATCAATGTAGTTGCCGGTTTATACGAAGACGGTATTTTAAAGAAACCGGGAAGTTATCCCTACAATTACCCGATGCTTCTAACATTTCACGATGCTCCAACGGTAATTGAACAAGATTTATTTGTAATGTTTCTTAAACATCGTATGAGAACTTTTCAAGGCGCGTTTCATGCTAATCCCGACTACTCACTTTGGTACGGCTGGAGTGAAATGGTGCGCGACTTAACAAAAATAAAAGAGGCTGCCGAAAGCATGCGGATGGCAAAAAAGTAAATTGAACTGCAACAATAACTATTAAGAAAAATTTATGCCGCAAATGCCTGGATAAGAATTGGCATATCAAGCATTTGCGGCTGTAAAATACTACACAGTTTCTAATTCGTTGTATAAATCAAGTGTTTCTTCCACAATTATCTCAAATTTTCCGTGATTCATTATCAAATCACTATTTTGAAAGAATAAATCAACTTGGAATTAGGAAGGCTGTTTCGTAATTTTTTCATGCTGTTTTTATTAAAAAATGAAAAAATAATTACGTGAGCAGTTGAATTAAGTGTCATTTTCTAAACAATATAAATCTTCCCTTAAGGTAATAGAAGCAGAAGAAATAGTAGACTTGCTTTTCTTCCGTCCGTTAGCTTTTCTTTTTGTTAAGTTGATTTATCCAACCAACATAACACCAAATCAAGTTACCATAATTTCTATGCTGTTTGGAGTGATCGCCGGTGTTTCAATTGCTTATGGTACAATTAATTCCGTTGCTTGGGGAGGAGTTTTTTTTGCGTTAAGTCTTATTTTTGATTGTGCCGATGGTCAACTTGCTCGCATTAAAAAAAGCGGAACCCCGTTCGGCAGATTATTAGATGGTTTAATTGATTATATCTCCTCCTTTTCTGTTTTTATCGGAATAGGATTTTGGGGGATGGATTTGTGGGCAAATCCTTTTCAATGGTGGGTTATTGTTATAATTACAGGCTTGGCTTATGCAGTACAAGCCGGGTTGGTTGATTTTTATAGAAGTGAATATATTGCAAATGCAGAAGGCAAAGCCAATTTTGTTGAAAGTGAACTCGCTGAATTTCAAAAAGAATATGACGATGTAAAAAATGATGGAGGACAACCGGTTAAAAGATTTCTTCTTTCTTTATATATCAGCTATTCTAAAATTCAGAATGCAAAAAGAAAAATGACTGAAGAGGAAACCGCAATTCCACCCGAAGAATATGTTAAACAGAATACCTTTCTCGTTCGTCTTTGGAACTTAAACGGACTTTCAACACACGGTTTTGTTATAATTATTTTTGCATTTTTAAACCGGCTTGATTGGTTTATCTGGTACATTCTTTTCTTCGGCAATTTTTGGACGTTATTTATTTGGTTAGTACAAAAATCAAACGATAAAAAAGTAGAGAAATTATATCAAATAACTCCCGATAACATTCGTTAAAAAGGTTTCAAGAATTTTTATTTTTTTAATATGATAATGAAATAGTAAGTTCCCACAACCGAATAATTCAATTTGTCATTCCCCACTAATGTGGGTATATATTTACAACATATAGTGTTTTGGAATTCCTGTTTGAACGGGAAATGCTTCCTGGAGTTAGCCATGAAAAAAACAACGCAATTAAAAAATTTATTGACAAGTCCTGATCTTGAATTCATTATGGAAGCGCATAACGGTCTTTCAGCTAAAATCGCAGAAGAAGCCGGCTTCAAAGGAATTTGGGGTAGCGGACTTTCAATCAGTGCTTCCCTCGGTGTACGCGATAATAATGAGGCAAGCTGGACACAGGTGCTTGAAGTTGTTGAGTATATGAGTGATGCAACTACGGTCCCGATTTTACTTGATGGAGATACCGGTTATGGCAATTTTAATAATATGCGCCGGCTTGTAAAAAAACTTGAGCAGCGCAATATTGCAGGTGTATGTATCGAAGATAAACTTTTCCCCAAGACGAACAGTTTTATACGCGGTAAAAAACAACCCCTCGCCGATATCGAAGAATTTGCAGGTAAAATTAAAGCAGGTAAAGATAGTCAGCTTGACGATGATTTTTGCATAGTAGCACGGGTTGAAGCACTCATTGCGGGTTGGGGGCTAGCGGAAGCACTTAATCGCGCAGAAGCTTATCGTCTTGCGGGTGCAGATGCAATTCTTATGCACAGTAAAATTTCCAAACCTGATGAGATCCTTGCTTTTATGAAAGAATGGGGTAACAGGTGTCCGGTTGTCATTGTGCCGACAAAATATTATTCTACCCCGACACAGGTATTTCGTGATGCCAATATTAGTCTTGTAATATGGGCTAATCATCAACTTCGCTCTGCAATAACCGCAATGAAAGAAACAGTACAGAAAATTTATACTTCTCAATCACTAATTGAAGTAGAAGATAAAGTTGCGCCATTAGCGGAAGTTTTCCGTTTACAAAATGATGAAGAACTACAACAGGCAGAAAATATTTATCTCAAAACACCCGAGCACGAGAAAATAAGCGGGATAATTCTTGCAGCATCGCGCGGTGTTGAGTTAGGTGAATTAACGGAACATCTACCCAAAGCAATGATAAATATTAACGGTCAGCCTCTTGTAAAAAAAATGTTAGAACTTTTTAATGAGCGAGGTATAAAAGATATTTCAATTGTCCGAGGCTACAAAAAAGAAGTATTCACTTTCCCCAACATCAATTATTTTGATAATGACGATTACGCAACTACAGGTGAATTAGTATCACTCTATAAAGCACAAGCAAAAATCAGCGGGACATGTATTATAACTTACGGTGATATTCTATATCGTAAATTTATTCTTTCGTCGCTATTGGATGAAAACGGAGATATTGTTGTTGTTGCCGATGCTAATCTTGAGAGGCGCTGCTGTGGTAATCATGGTGATTTTATTATTTCTTCGCGTCCTTATACAAAAGAATTTTCCGAAGAACCGGTTTATCTCAAGCAAATTCAGTTTACAAAATTGAAACAGCCGGATCAGTTTGACGGTGAGTGGATTGGTCTGATAAAGACAAATCAAAAGGGTTCGGATTTATTAAAATCTGCACTGCAAGAAATGTCCCTAAAAGAAAATTTTAATAAAATGAAAATGCCCGACTTGCTAAATGTACTTATTGAAAAAGGATCAAAAATTAATGTAGTTTATATTGACGGTCACTGGCTTGATGTTGACAACCTGAAGGACCTCGGTAATGTTATGGCATATCATTAATTATTGCGAGGAATTTTTTAACACATTTTATAAAATCTATCCGGTAAATAAAATGATTAAAGCAAATGAATTTTTAGATGAATGTTTATCGCTTGGTTTTAATTTTTTTACGGGAACGCCATGTTCCTATTTAAAACCTTTTATTAATTATGTTATCGATCACGATGAATTTCATTTTGTTGATGCTGTTAATGAAGGTGATGCCATTGCCATTGCTGCCGGAGTTACGGTAGCAGGAAAAAGAAGTGTAGTAATGTTTCAGAATTCCGGTTTCGGAAACGCTGTTAATCCATTAACATCGCTAACTGATACTTTCCGCATACCGATGATGGTTATTGTTACTTATCGCGGAGAACCGGGCGGGCACCCCGATGAACCGCAACACGAATTGATGGGACAAATTCTTACCGATTTGCTCGACGCAATGAAACTAAAATGGGCTTTTTTCCCCAACGAAAGCGGACAAATCAAAAATGCATTAAAAGAAGCAAACGATTATATGCTTACCGAAAACAAACCATTCATTTTTGTTATGAAAAAAGATGACGTAAATCCATATGAACTTCAAACTAAGCGGCAGAATAATCCATTCCGGTTTTCTATCGCTCATAAGGATGAATTTAAGTTTGCATATAATGAAAGAAGTACAAGAACAGATGCATTAAAATCAATTCAAACAGTTGCCGATGATAAAGCGGTAGTTATTGCAACAACAGGCAAAACCGGGCGGGAATTATATGAATTGGATGATAAAGAAAATCAACTTTATATGGTCGGCTCGATGGGATGCGCTCTCCCATTTGGATTCGGTATAGCTTTTGTAAAACCGAATTTGCATATATACATAATTGATGGTGATGGAGCATTGCTTATGAGAACCGGCTCAATGGCTACTGTCGGTGCTTATCAACCACAAAACCTTACCCATATTCTTCTTGATAACGAAGCTCACGATTCAACGGGCGGACAAAGTACCGTTTCGCATAATGTTTCGTTTGCTTCCATTGCAAAAGGGTTTGGTTATAAACATGCTGTTTCTACGGATGGACTTCAAACATTTCAACAATATCTTTCTTCAAGTGAGTTGAAGGAAGGACCAACGTTTATTCACTTCAAAATAAAAAAAGGTTCGCCTAAAACACTGGGAAGACCGGGAGTAAAACCTTACCAGGTTAAAGAACGATTAGAAAAATTTATCACATCGAAATAAAGGAAACTATGAGCAGAATAAGATGTGCAGTAATTCTTGCCGCCGGAATCGGTTCGCGACTGCGTACTATTCATAATGATAAACCAAAAGGATTTCTTCGGTTGGGTGATAAACCGATTATTGAAGAATCAATTGCACGGTTAGTTTATGCGGGCATTAACAAGATAATTATTGTAAACGGTTATCAGAACCATTATTACGATGAACTGAAAAACAAATATCCCTTTGTGCAAACAATAAAAAATGAAGTATATGAAACTACCGGAAGCATGTATTCATTATGGATTGCCAAAAATTTAATCCACGAAGATTTCTTACTGCTTGAATCCGATTTACTATATGAATACAACGCACTGCAAACTCTTCTGAACGATGAACGAGAAAATGTTATTCTTCTTTCAGGTATAACTAATGCAGGGGATGAAGTGTACGTTGGTGTTGAAGAAAATCAAATCGTTAATATGTCAAAACAAATTGATGACATAAAAAATTACGGCGGAGAATTAGTAGGCATTTCCAAAATTTCTTTTGATCTATATATGAAAATGAATGATTTTGCCGTAACACAGTTTGATGAAAAAAAGAATTATCACTATGAAGATTGTCTAACCGATTTAGCAGCATCTTGTAAAATAAATTTTAATTTGGTTGAAGATCTCGCATGGATTGAAATTGATGACGAGCAGCATCATAAACGTGCTGTGGAAGTGATTTATCCTCTCATAAATAAGAGAGATAAGGAAATTCAATTATTAAAGAGAGTTGATAGAAATGTATTACTTAACCCGGGACCTGCAACAACAACCGACACAGTTAAATATGCGATGGTTGTTGAAGATATTTGTCCGCGTGAAATTGAGTTTGGCGAGCTTGTTGAAAATATCCGGCAGGATTTAGTAAAAGTTGTTCACGGTGAAGGTACTCACGAAGCAATATTATTTGCGAGCTCCGGAACCGGTGGTATTGAAGCATGTCTTACTTCGGTTATTCCGGATAACAAAACCGTGTTGATTATAAACAACGGTGCTTACGGTAAAAGAATGCAGCAAATTTGCGATGGGTTTGGTATTCCGCAGGTAAAATTCGATGTCACATACGGTGATGCAATTGATCTTATAAAATTGGAAGAAGAAATTCTGCGGCATAAAGAAGAACTTTCACATATTGCATTTATTCATCACGAAACAACGGTGGGAATTTTAAATCCTATTGATAAAATTTCCGCAATAGCACAAAAGTATAACCTCGAAATTATAGTTGATGCTATGTCTTCCTATGCCGGAATTCCTATTGATGTTAAGAAGGATAACATACACTTTTTAATCTCTTCTGCTAACAAATGCATTCAGGGAATGGCGGGTTTAAGTTTTGTTATTTGCAACAGCGAATCGTTAATTAAAACAGCAAATTATAAACGAAGGAATTTTTACTTCAATCTTTTTGATAACTACACTTTCTTTACCAAGAACAAACAGATGCAATTTACACCCCCGGTTCAAATATTCTATGCATTACGGCAGGCAATTAACGAATACTTCATTGAAACGGAACAAGGACGCGCAAAGAGGTATGAAGAAATGTACGATGTATTGTATAAAGGAATGAAAGACCTGGGATTTAAGTTTTTAGTTGAAAAAGAACATCATGCCAAATTGTTAACCGCTATAGTTGAACCGGAAGACCCGAACTATAATTTTAATAATATGCACGATTATTTATTCGAAAAAGGTTTTACAATTTATCCCGGCAAAGGAGCTAAAGTCAATACGTTCAGGATATCAAACATTGGACAAATTTATGTGGATGATATTCGGAATTTTTTAAACGAACTAAAAGAATATCTACAAAAAAATAAAATCACTGTTAATTAATTTTTGTAGAAATTTAACCCGCCTCGATAATAAAAATACAGTGATTAAATTAAAAGCGAAAAGCGTAAGCCGCTAATTCGCGCATTCGCGGCTAAAAAAAGGGGACTCGTTTGAGTGCTATGTTTTTATTAGTCCAATTCAAAAGCAAAAGCATAAGCCGCTAATTCGCGGATCCGGTAATTCGCAAATCAATCAACACATAGTTTAAGTCTAACAATTATCTAATATTTTCTTTAATTTATAATTAAACAAATATGTGAGATAAATGCCCGCACCGCAAATCATTTCAGAACTTGTTGAACGTTTTAAGTTCAATATCAACGATTACAAACAAGGCAGCTATAACGAAACTCAAGTCAGGCGTGAATTTATCGATCCTTTCTTTAAAGCACTTGGCTGGGATATTAGCAATGAAAAAGGTTATGCCGAAGCTTATAAAGATGTCGTTCATGAATATTCACTAAAAACAAAAGACAAAGCCGAAGCACCCGATTATCTATTCCGTATCGGTGGAACGAAAAAGTTTTTTGTCGAAGCAAAAAAGCCGAGCGTTAATTTGAGAGATGATATCTCGCCCGCATTCCAATTAAGACGATATGCTTGGTCTGCTAAATTGCCGTTAAGTATTCTAACCGATTTTGAAGAGCTTGTTATTTACGATTGCCGAATTCAACCGAAGAAAACGGATAAATCTTCTACCGGGAGAATTAAATATTTCACTTACGAAGAATACATTGATAAGTGGGATGAAATTGAAAGCATCTTTTCGCGCGAAGCTGTATTAAAAGGTTCGTTTGATAAATACGCCGAATCGAACAAAGGGAAACGCGGAACAGCAGAGGTTGACGAAGCATTCTTAAAAGAAATTGAAAACTGGCGGGAAATTTTAGCCCGTAATATTGCATTACGTAACGAAAATTTAAGCAACCGCGAACTGAACTTTGCCGTTCAAAAAACAATTGATAGAATAATTTTCTTACGCATCTGCGAAGACCGAGGTATTGAAGATTACGGACAAATAATGAATCTGCAAAACGGTGCAAATGTTTATCAAAGATTGCTGCAAATTTTTACACGAGCAGATGAAAAATACAATTCCGGACTTTTTCATTTTGAAGATGAAAAAAACAGAAACGAAGAACCCGATAAGATTACACCGGCAATTTCTATTGACGATAAAGTTTTAAAAGAGATAATAAAAAATCTTTACTATCCCGATAGCCCTTACGAGTTTTCCGTTTTACCTTCGGATATATTAGGACATGTTTACGAACAGTTTCTCGGTAAAGTAATTCGTTTAACTGCCGGGCACCGCGCAGTTATTGAAGAAAAACCCGAAGTTAAAAAAGCAGGCGGAGTTTATTATACACCAACGTATATAGTTGATTACATCGTTAAAAATACACTCGGCAAAAAATTAGAAGAAATTGAACAGAAATATAATCTTTCACAACGTCATTCCGAACGGAGTGAGGAATCTCACCTCAAACCATCTGTTTATTCCAATAACATTAATAAAGCAATAAAAACTGCATCAAAAATAAAAGTGCTCGATCCCGCATGTGGCTCCGGTTCATTTCTAATCGGTGCATACCAATACTTACTCGATTGGCATATAAAACTTTACACCGTAGAGACACAACATGTTGTATCTTTACGGAAGGACTCACCTGTCTATCAAACAAAAGATGGTGAATACCGTTTAACAACAACCGAAAAGAAACGCATCCTATTAAACAATATTTACGGGGTTGATATTGACAGCCAAGCAGTGGAAGTAACAAAACTTTCACTTCTGTTAAAAGTGTTGGAAGGCGAAACCGACGAAAGTTTATTCACACAGATAAGTTTATTCCGCCAAAGAGCTTTGCCCGATTTAAGCAGCAATATTAAATGCGGCAATTCATTAATCGGTCCTGATTTTTACGACCAAACAGAATTAAACTTGGACGAAGAAGAACGCTACCGAATTAATGTATTTGACTGGAATAGCGAGTTTAACGAAATAATGAAAGAGGGCGGATTTGATGTTGTGATTGGGAATCCGCCGTATGGTGCACTATTTAGTAAATACGAACTCAACTATCTAAGAGATAATTATAGAAGTGCTATCGCAGAGATTGATAGTTATATGGTTTTTACAGAAAAAGCTATTCATCTTTCAAAAAAAGATGGTCAAGTTTCTTATATAATACCAGACACTTGGTTGACGCTTATTAAAGTTGAAGACTTTAGAAAATTACTTTTAGAAGAGGTGAGCTTTGAAAAAATACTTGCGCTCAATGAGAGTGTTTTTAAAAACGCAACGGTTGATCCATTAATTCTTGTAATCAAAACTACCACCCCAGATTTAAAGCAAGAAGTTGAAGTTTATGCAGTTGAGAAATTATCGAAGTTGTCCACAGTTGATGAAATTGAAGAATGCGCATTATTGGGACATGCATTACAAAGTAAGTGGCTAAAAGAAAAACGTTCACAGATTAATAT
>OMKS01002516.1_pt1 | contig 15254 bp, 18 predicted proteins | sample 1674721 | NCBI WGS metagenome assembly OMKS01 (sample SAMN06264996, study PRJEB25208) | sediment metagenome | isolation source: hot spring sediment | place: USA: California | collected 2014-09-02
CTATCCTGATGACTCTGTTTCGCTCCGCTGAGCTGCAGGGAAAAAATCCGGTTGAGACCGTTTTGTCTCTGGCCAAAGCATCTATCGGAAAACAGATGTCACCAGAACAGGAGCTGAAACGAGCAGCATAATTTTTCAAAGAGCTAAAGTCTTACAAAAAATCTTATTTTGGACAGATATGCAAGAGAATTAAGAAATATAAGGAAGCGGGTCCGGCACACCGGCCAACCTGAACCCCTTGAGGCGCAAGATACAGGAATCGCATCGTCCGCAGGCCACATCTTCATTCTTATAACAGGACCAGGTCAGATGCAACGGGGCCTTAAGCTCCAAGCCTCGGCGCACCACTTCTTCCTTCGAAAGATCAATCAGCGGGGTCTCAATGCTTATATCTGTCTCAGGCCGCGTCCCCAGCCTTATTAACTTATTATAGGCGTCAAAATAGCCCTTTCGGCAATCCGGGTAACCGGAACTGTCCACCTCGGTGGCCCCGATGAAAATCTTCCTGGCGCCGATTACTTCAGCCCAGGATACGGCAATGGCAACGAGATGCGTATTTCGGAAGGGGACATACGTGCTGGGTATTTCTCCACCTTGAATGCGGGTGGCCTTGGGAACGGTCATATTCAGGTCTGTAAGGCTTGAACCACCTATCTGAAGAAGGTAGCCGATGTCAACGACCAGCCTCTTCTGTATCTCATAGTAATCTGCGATGGCCGAAAAGGCTACAAGCTCCCTTTTTTCGGTACGCTGGCCATAATTGACATGTAAAAACGCGAGCTCATATTGCTGGGCAGCGATAGCTACGGTCACACAGCTATCCAAACCACCACTTAGCAGAACGATAGCCAGGGCTCTTTTCACCTGAAAATCCCCCTGTATCCCCCTTTTCCAAAGGGGGAATGTAAGGGCTTCCTTTTTTTAAAGGGGGACTTGACGGATGCCCCCTTTAGCAAAGAGGGCATTGTTTTCATTGTTCTTCGTGTCTCTTTGAGGCATGAGTGTTTCATTACACCATCCGCTCCCGATCCGGCCAGAGATACTTATGCAATTGTATCTGCATCCTGGCCGGCAACCGGTCGGCCAGCATCCACTCCGCCAGGGTTCTAGCCTCCATCTTCTGCCAGGCTGGCGACAGGATAACCTGGGTATAGACCGGGATATGATGCTTCGCCATCTTTTCTCTTGCCCATTCGTAGTCACTGCTATCCTGGATAACGAACTTGACCTGATCTTTTATGCCGAGATAACGGAGATTTTTAAAATCCATATAATCAGACATCCCGCTCGACGGACATTTAAGATCCATGATTTTTACTACCTCTTGCGGCACATCTTTTAAAGAGCAGCTTCCGTTGGTCTCCAAAAGAACGGTGTAGCCCCTATCTGCCAGAGTGTTGAGAAGCAGTACGGTCTCCGTCTGTAAAAGCGGCTCACCGCCCGTTACCTCAACTATTTTAGACCCGCAATCTTCCACCTGACATAGTATATCTCCCCTGCTCAAAATGCGCCCTTCACTGTAGGCGTAGGTGGTATCACAATAACTGCATCTCAGATTGCAACCACTAAGGCGTATGAAAAAACACGGCCAGCCAGCCAAGGTAGATTCTCCCTGGATGCTATAAAACATCTCGCAGACGGTCAGGGGCAATTCAATCCTCCCGGTAGCTCACGCCCGTCTCTGGTGTTTCGCCTACAGTCACGCGATGGAGCTGACACTGTTTCCCGTCAAAGTATGGCTTCAATCTCTCGTAGATATAGGTAGCAATATTTTCTGATGATGGATTCTTTTCCATAAAGTAAGGCAGTTCATTCAGGTCGGTATGGTCTAAATCTGAAAGTACCTCGGAGAGGGCCTTCTTAATCATTCTGAAATCCACGCCCATACCTATATTATCCAGGGAGGCGCACCTCACGGCAACCTCTATTGACCAATTATGGCCGTGCTGTTTCTCGCAGTTCCCCGGATAATCCCGCAGATGGTGAGCGGCCGAAAAGTGTGATCGGACGAATATTTCGTACATGTCAAAGCCTCCTAGTCAAAACTGGCCAGAAACATACCGCTTTTCTCATCAAACTTTCTCCTGGCATCAAGCCCTTCTATTTCCATAATCAGCGCCTCAATGACTAAAAAGGTGCGGGCATCGCGCCTGATACAACCAACAACCGTTTCATCCCCTCTGCCTATGGCGGTATGCACATGGATTAAGGGTTCCCGGTCATTCCAGAGTATGCTGCCCAGTCCGACGATCTCTCTGGCATCACCGGTAAACTCCTTCCACATGGGCGTAGGCGGAATAGCCGGCTTTTCCGGGCCGGTTACCACCCCGGCCTGCCGCAACCCTCCAAGCAGAAAAAACCAGGCCACCCTGATCCCCTTCTCTGTAGCCACCCTTTTGATTCCCTCCAGCGGATCGTCTCCATCGCTGAAGCGTATAGTAAATACTCGCCCCGTCCTGCCTTCCCTGCATTCCATTGGAAAACCTCCTAACCAGCCGCCAGCGTTCAGCTTTCGGAGTTACGAGTTGCCAGTTACGAGTTACGAGTTTAAAAACCCGCAGTCCGAAACTCATCACCCATCACTCATTACTCCTCGCTCTTCTTCTGACTCCTGTATTCTGTTTCTTATGCCTTTGCAGACCCCAACCTCCGTTCCATAAGCCATATTAAGAGAATGCTTAATTCATAGAGCACAAGAAGAGGGCCGGCCATAAGTAACTGATTTACAACGTCCGGCGTAGGAGTAAGCAGGGCAGCCAGGATAAAGATACCTAAAATAGCATACTTCCGGTTTCGTCTCAAAAATGAGACATTTACCACGTGCATTCTGGCCAGGAAGCACATCACCACCGGAAACTCAAAAACCAGACCAAAAGCCAAAAGAAGACGCGTAGCAAAGGAAAAATATTCGCCTATGGTAGGCACAGCACTCAGGTACTCAGAATTGTAGCCTAAGAAAAATTTAAAAGCCACCGGAAACACGACAAAATAGGCAAAAAGTAGTCCACAGACAAAAAAGAAGGTTGAGACCAAAACGAATGGTACGGCCGTTTTTTTCTCATGCTCATAAAGCCCGGGTTCAATGAACCTCCAGAGTTGATAAAGAATAACCGGGCTGGCCTCAACCACACCGGCAAAAAAAGCCAGTTTGAGGTAAAGAAAAAATGCCTCCGGATAACCGGTAAATATAAGCGCATCACCCGGCGGAAGCAGCCTATAAAGGGGGCGGGCTAACAGGTCAAAAATCTCCTGTGAAAAGGCATAGGAGAATAAAAAACCAATACCTATAGCCATGAATGAGATGACCAAGCACCTGCGCAATTCTTCCAGATGGGCAGTGAGGGGTAGCTGTTCTGTCTTCATTAGCTATTAGAGATGTGATGAGCTAATCACAAGTGTGGCAGGGAAACACCTGATATCCAGATAACAAAAAGTGGTACTTACCTTTTTACGCGGGTAAGTACCACAAGAAAATGACCATATAAAGAGGATATTATATTCCTCTCCATATCTCAAACTATCTATATTAAACTTATAAGGTGTTAGGATTTAAAGACCTGAACCTTTAAGTACTACTAGTGATGCGAGCCGCCGCCCTTTTTAAGGTCTTCGACCGTCTTCAGCACTACATACGTCAGGGCAACCCCCAAGACCACAATAACGGTATAAGTAATGCCGAAAAACACCCCGTGGCCGGCATTCCAGGGAATCCCCCAGGGCAGAAAATTATGCACATTATGAATCATAATCACACCTCACTACGTACTTGGTTATATTTTTTTGTAGCAAAACTCGCCGGTAAAGTCAATAATAAAGTGCCAAGAATAATTGCATCGGGAGTTTGATTTGAACTTTGAGCATTGTGCGCCTTGAAACTGGAGCTTTTTACTGTGCCGTCCCCAAAGCGGACTTTTTACAATACCATCATTTTTCTTGCAGGAAAAACAACGTTATGTTAATAAAATAGAGATGTTAGCCCAGCTTGTTGCTCCAGAAAGGACTGACCAAGAGGCAAAGATTACTTGAAAGCCCATCCCTCATCGCCGGTAGATACATCTACCCTTAAACTAGATTTTGAAGATAATGCCTTGGCCAGAGCGCTGTTTGGCGAACAAAACCAGAATCTCAAACTGCTGGAGCAGCACTTGGGTGTTCATGCCGGAGTCAAGGGTAATAGATTGACATTAACCGGTCCGTTACCAGACGTCCAACTAGCCGCGGAGATATGCCGGCAACTATATGATCTTCTGCGTTCTGGGTATCCCATATATCCTCATGACGCTGAATACGCTATCCGGATCCTGAGCAGCGAACCTTCCGTAAGGTTAAAAGATATATTCCTCGATACGGTATATATTACTTCTGGCAAGAGGGTGGTTACCCCCAAAAGCCTTGCCCAGAAAGAATATATCGATGCCATGCGCAAGTATGATATTGTCTTCGGCATCGGGCCGGCGGGTACCGGCAAAACTTATCTGGCCATGGCTATGGCCGTCTCCGCATTGGTGAAAGAAGAGGTCCTAAGGATTATACTGGCCCGCCCCGCGGTCGAGGCCGGAGAAAGGCTCGGATTTCTCCCCGGTGACCTCTATGAAAAGGTCAATCCCTACCTCAGGCCCCTTTACGATGCCCTGTACGACATGATGAATTTTGAGCGGGCCACTAAACTTATTCAGCGCGGGGTGATAGAAGTAGCCCCCCTGGCCTTCATGCGCGGAAGGACACTAAACGACTCTTTCGTTATATTGGATGAGGCCCAGAACAGCACCTCCGAACAGATGAAGATGTTCCTGACCCGGCTCGGGTTTGGATCTAAGGCCGTAATCACCGGAGATATAACCCAGATCGACCTTCCAGAAGGCAAACCATCGGGACTGATCGAGGCGCGTAGGATAATGGAGGGCATTCCAGGCATACGTTTTGTATATTTCTCCAAAAAAGATGTCATCAGACATAGACTGGTCCAGGAAATTATCCACGCCTACGAAAAAGTAGATGCCGAAAAAAGGCGTGCACATTAGTTAACTAACCCCCATGCCAAACAAAGAAGAAAAACCGGCTAAGCCTATATCTATCACCGACGTATTGTCAAGGCTGGGCGAGAAGATGCCGCAACTCCTTAAGGATGCGTCCTTTCAGCGCTGGTTCATGCTTATCACGTTTAGCCTTTTTATAGCCTTTCTTTTATCTCCAAGCTTGTTACAAAAAAATGTCCGGTACAAACTCGGCGATGTAGCCGAAGAAGATATAAAGGCTTCTCGCGATTTTTCCGTTGAATACTATCCGCCCCCGGAAAAAAACGAAGCTGAAGCAGTTCAGTCCGGCCTATCGCAGAATCTGGCACAAACCGAAGATCTGCCGGGGCAGACAAACCCCACCACTAACTACACAGAGACCAGAGAACCCCGGGAACGGGCTCAGTCCATAGTAAAGCCTGTTTATCTCCAGATTAAAAAGGGAGAGATAATCGTTCGTGAAGGAGAACGCATACAGGATACACATCTTATCAAATTAAAGGCCCAGCAAAGCGCCTCCCGGCAGGTGGATACGATCTCTATATTTCTGGGTTCAGCGCTTATTACCGCCATTATCCTCAAAACACTTTATAATGCTTCACTCAAGAGGGTTAAATCCTTCATAACCAGCAATAAAAACCTGCTTTTCTTCTGTATACTCTTGGCTCTCGTGCTTATTGCCGCAAAGATATCTCTGTTTGTTATTCAGGCAGTTACTGTCAATATCCCGCATCTGGATCCAGATGTCCTCTTATATGCCCTGCCCGTCGCTTCCGCGGCTATGTTAGTAAGTATGTTTTTCACAGCAGACATGGCCATTATATTCGCTCTGCCCGCCTCTATTCTGGCCGCCCTGCTCCTTACCAATACCCTGGAATTTTTTATTTACTTCCTGGTGGGCAGCATAATCGCCTCCCGCAACGTCTCCCAGTTCAAAGAACGGGGGAATGTATTGAAGGCCGGCGCCGTAGTCGGACTGGTCCAGGTGTTCATGAATATTGCTTTTAACCTCTCCACCGGTTCGTTCTTTGCCTTTAAAACCATCGAAAGTATGTTTACAGCCTTCGCGGGGGGCTGCCTTCTGGGGGTCATAGTTATCGGTCTCATCCCCATTGTAGAGATTATCTTTGGATATACTACAAATTTCAAACTGCTCGAGCAGGCCAGTATGGACCATCCTCTTCTGCAAGAACTTATGGTACAGGCCCCGGGGACATACCATCACAGCGTAATCGTCGGCAGCATGGTAGAGTCAGCCGCTATGGCTGTCGGCGCCAATCCATTACTGGCCAAGGTCAGCGCCTATTACCACGATATCGGCAAGATCAAGAAACCTGCCTATTTTATTGAGAATCAAACCGGGAAGGACAATAAACACGAAAAGCTCGCCCCTTCTATGAGCAGCCTCATCCTTATCTCCCATGTCAAGGACGGGGTTGAGCTGGCCAAACGGCATAAACTCGGCTCAGAGCTGATCGACATCGTCCGGCAACACCACGGCACAAGCCTTATTTCTTACTTTTATGAAAAGGCCAAGAGCACGCAGGATCCAGACCAGTCTTCAGTCCGTATAGAGGACTTTCGTTACCCTGGGCCCATACCCCAGACCAAGGAAGCCGGACTGATAATGCTGGCCGATGCGGCTGAGGCCGCCTCCCGGACCATCAATGATCCCACGCCAGCCAGAATCCAGGGCATGGTTCAAAAGATCATAAATAATATCTTCGCCGACGGCCAGCTCAATGATTGCGAGCTCACGCTCAAGGATATGCATCAGATAGCAAAGAGCTTTACACGCATCCTAACGGGTATCTTCCACCAGCGCATTGAATATCCGGAAAGTGCCGCCAAGGGTAACGGAGTGAAAAAAACCAATGCCGATTCTGATCAGCAACAAACAAAAGACGATAAGGATCGACCGCCGAAAGATAAGGAAAAAAGCGGAGAAATTTTTAAGAGACTTGGCTCATCCTGACGCCGAGCTAAGTATTCTTTTTGTAAATGACGAAGAGATAACCCGCCTGAATGAACTCTATCTGAAACGGAGCGGACCGACCAATGTTATATCATTTCCCATGTATTCCCCGGATCTTTCCAGTATACACCCTGAAATCCTGGGAGATGTGGTTATCTCCATGGAGACCGCCAGTCGGGAGGCCGAGCAGGAAGCTATCAGCCTCGAGGCAAAAACAGACTGGCTTCTTGTCCATGGTATATTACACCTGCTAGGTTACGATCATGAAAAGGCCAAAGACGCCCGTATTATGTTTAAAAAAGAAAAGGAATTGTTAGATCTTTTAAGGAGGAAATAGAAGTGGCAAAGCTGGCGGTAAATGTCGATCACATAGCCACAGTGCGGCAGGCCCGGCGTACCATAGAACCAGATCCGGTGGTAGCCGCGGCTATAGCTGAACTGGCCGGGGCAGAAGGAATAATCATCCATCTGCGTGAAGACCGGAGACATATCCAGGATAGAGACCTCCATATCCTGAAACAGACCGTAAAGACCAAACTAAATCTGGAAATGGCCGCCACAGAAGAGATGATCCGCATTGCCTGCCAAACCAAACCGGAGATGGTTACCCTCGTTCCAGAAAAAAGGGAGGAATTAACCACAGAAGGCGGCCTGGACATAAGCCGGAAACCTTTATTGAAAAAGGCGATAACCACACTTAAGAAAGACGGCATACTGGTAAGCCTTTTCATCAATCCGGAACCGGCTGATGTCAAAGTCTCGCGAGGATTAGGAGCTGACTTTGTAGAAATACATACCGGCCGCTACGCCGATGCCCAAAATGAGGCCGAAAAGGAGCAGGAATTATCCCGCATTAGAAAGGCCGTGGAAACCGCCCATAGGCTAAAGCTCAGGATCAATGCCGGTCACGGCCTTAATTATATAAATATCAAGCCCCTGGTGGCCTGGCCGGAGATAGAGGAATTCAGTATTGGCCACAGCATCATAGCGCGGGCAGTCCTGGTGGGTATGGAAAGGGCGGTAAAGGAGATGCTGGCCTTAATCAGACAAGGGTAAGGAAAGAATTATGATCTACGGCGTGGGCACAGATATCGTGAAGATCGCCCGTATCCGTGAAGCACTAACAAGGTTCGGAACTCGTTTCCAGGGAAGGATTTTTACACCGGTCGAAAATGCCTATTGTCTTAAAAAAAAGGAGCCGCACCTGCATTACGCCCTTCGCTTTGCGGCCAAGGAGGCCTTTGCCAAGGCGCTTGGTCTGGGGATGCGGGTTGGTATAACCTGGAGAGACATCGAGATATCCAATGAAGCATCGGGAAAACCAACACTGAACCTATATGGGCCAAGTGCCGAACTCTGTGCAAAGCTGGATATAAAACGAAAGTTTGTCAGCCTTTCCCATGAAAGAGATTATGGTATAGCCGTGGTTATCCTCGAAGCGGATAGCTCATAGCTCATGGTTGATGGCGAGTCGCAGCAGGCCTCCGGGTCAGCCGAGGACGGATGCTGCTCCTACAGGTGTTATCATCTCCCGCCGTAAGAGCACCTTCCAGGTGCGACTCAAAGCCAAAAATTATCCTGGAGGTTTTGAATGAAGCTCGTTACCACATCTGAGATGAGAGAGGTAGATAGAACCGCCATAGAGAGATACGGCATCCCCGGGCCGGTACTCATGGAAAATGCGGGACGCGGTGCGGCCGAGGCCATCCTCACGACCAAACCTGAACTAACGTATGGACAGAAGGTGGCTATCTTCTCTGGCCCGGGCAATAATGGCGGTGATGGTTTCGTCATTGCCCGCTGGCTCGCCGAAAGAGGCGTACTGGTTGCCGTCTATCTCCTCACCTCTCCGGAGAAGCTCAAAGGGGATGCCTTAACCAATTATAAGATCATCACACATCTCAACATTCCGGTCATCGCCGTCTCCAGCGATCAGGAATGGGCAAGATACCAGGATAAGGCGGCGAGCGAAAACGTCCTTTTTATTGATGCCATCTTTGGTACCGGCCTTAAAGGAGAAGTACGGGGGGTAATGGCCACGGTCATAAACTGGCTGAATGGGCTAAAGAAGCCAGTCTGGTCTGTTGATATCCCATCCGGTCTGGATGCCGATACAGGCCAGCCTCTGGGCACGGCGGTCAGGGCAGATTTCACCATAACCTTCGGCCTTCCTAAAATTGGCCAGATAGTCTCTCCAGGACCGGAATTTACCGGCTCCCTTAAGATAATAGACATAGGGATACCGGCAAAGGCCGTAGAAGAAAATAAAATCCGCCGCGAACTTCTCGGCCAAGATATATGCCCTGGTTGGATTTTGCCCCGGCCGCCAGATAGCCACAAGGGCACCTATGGCCATGTCCTGGTTATTGCCGGTTCACCCGGGAAGACCGGCGCGGCTATCCTCACCTGCCTTGGGGCCTTACGTTCCGGAGCCGGATTAGTGACCAGCGGCCTCCCTAAAAGCCTCAACCCTATCTTTGAAACTAAAGTGACCGAGGCCATGAGTGAGCCGCTTCCTGAGACCATTGACGGCACCCTCTCCACCGCCGCCTATGATCGTATTATGGAACTCATAGAAAACAAGGAGGTCCTGGCCATCGGGCCCGGCCTCTCCCTTCATCCTGAGACCCAGTCCCTCATACGACGTTTGGTGGTCGAAGCAGATATTCCTATGGTTATTGACGCCGACGCCGTAAGGGCCATAAAAGGATATTTGCATATATTAAAAGAAAGCATTAATATACGTATCTTAACACCACATCCGGGTGAAATGGGCCGGCTGGTGGGTAAAAAAACCTGGGAGATACAGAAAAACCGCCTATCGATAGCCGAAGCACTGTCAAAAGAATATGGAGTCTATACCGTGCTCAAGGGGGCATCTACGCTAATTGCGGCTCCCAACGGAGAAACGGCCGTAAATTCTACCGGAGGCCCCGCCCTGGCTAGTGCGGGCATGGGGGATGTATTGACCGGAATGATCGCGGGATTTCTGGCCCAGGGGTACAATCCTTTCCGGGCGGCCTGCCTGGGTGTATTCTGCCATGGACTGGCCGGTGACAGATTATCCGGTCAGAAGAAAACCTCTGGAATCCTGGCCACGGAAGTAGCTCAGGCCGTACCCGGGATACTGGCTACACTTCGCACCCCCAGGGACAGCACACATGGCCAAAGCGATAACCATCACCTGTAAAAATCCCGGCGAGACCTTTAACCTGGGTGTCAGCCTGGGGAAAATTTTAGTGGGCGGCGACGTGGTAACCTTACAAGGCGAACTCGGGGCCGGTAAGACCTGCTTCACCAAAGGAATCGCCCACGGATTAGGGATAACCAATACCAATACCGTAACCAGCCCCTCTTTTACCATAATTAATGAATATCAGGGGCGTTTGCCGCTATTTCACATGGATTTTTACCGACTGGAAAACGAAGAGGTGACATCTGATCTGGGGCTGGAAGAATATCTCTATGGGCAAGGGGTGACCGTAATAGAATGGCCGGAACGTCTGGCCGGGATTATACCCGCCGGCCGTCTGGAAGTCTGCTTCATCTTTGCGGCGGAAGATAGAAGAGAGATTGTACTTATACCCCATGGTAAAGACTGGGAAGAACGAATTGCAAAAATTGCCGAAAATTTAGTATTGTAATTGGACGCAGATAAACGCAGATTGTCGAGATGTTAAATATAAAGAACTACCAGAAGTTAAACGTAAGGCATTTAATAATTTGAGAAAATGGTTTTCCGCGTGTATCTTCGAAAATCTGCGTACTGTTTATAAGGCATTGGAGGAGAATTCTAAAACATGGCTTTAATTGTACAAAAATACGGCGGCACATCGGTCGGTGATACAGAGAAGATCAGACGGGTAGTCCGGAGGGTCATCGAAACCAAAAAACAGGGGAACGACATGGTGGTTGTGCTTTCCGCCATGGCCGGTGAAACAAATAAGCTGATATCACTGGCCCATCAGATAACTGAAGACCCCGATCCGCGTGAACTGGATGTACTTGTTTCTACGGGTGAACAAATAACCATCGCCCTCTTTGCCATAGCCGCTAAAACCATGGGCAACGATGCCCGTTCTTTTCTCGGACACCAGGTCCGAATCCTCACCGACAACGCTTATGGTAAGGCCCGTATTACTGACGTTGATACATCTCCGATTAGAGAAAACCTGAGACAGGGATGTATTGTAGTGATTGCCGGGTTCCAGGGCATAGATGCCGATGGGAACATTACCACCCTGGGACGGGGCGGATCAGACACTACAGCGGTTGCGGTAGCTGCCGCTCTGGACGCCGATTTATGTGAGATATTTACAGACGTAGAAGGGGTCTTTACCACCGATCCCAATATCTGTTCCGATGCCCGCAAGATAGATCGTATCTCTTATGACGAGTTACTGGAAATGGCCAGCCTGGGGGCAAAGGTCATGGAAATCCGATCGGTAGAATTTGCTAAACGTTATAATGTTCCCCTGCATGTACGTTCATCTTTCAACAATAATCCAGGGACAATGGTTGTACAGGAGGAAAAAGAAATGGAAGATAGAGTGGTGACGGGCGTGACCTATAACAAAAGCGAGGCCCGCATTACCCTGACCAAGGTGCCGGACAAACCAGGCATTGCGGCCAAGATATTCACACCTATATCAGATGCCAACATTGCTGTGGATATGATTATTCAGAACACCCGGGCCTCAGACCTGACCGATCTTACCTTTACCGTACCCAAGGCCGATTTCAAGAAGGCCATGGAGATAGTGCAACGGATTGGAAAAGAGATTGGCTGCGAACGCGTTATGGGTGATGAGAATATCGCCAAGGTCTCCCTGATCGGTCTGGGTATGCGTAACCACGTAGGTATCGCCGGCAAGATGTTTGGCACCCTGGCCGCGCACAACATAAACATCATGATGATAAGCACCTCTGAAATAAAGATTTCAGCAGTCATAGATGAAAAATACACTGAGCTGGCCGTGCGTGTCCTGCATGATGCATTCGAATTGGGAGACACAAAAAACATTTTGGAAACCACGTAGTAATCCCCAGCCTGTGAGGTATCACTAATGCGGCGCATAGAAATCTATGATACTACATTAAGAGACGGCACCCAGGCCGAAGATTTTAACGTTTCGGTCGAAGACAAGGTACGGATTTCTCTAAAGCTCGATGAATTGGGTATCCACTATATCGAGGGTGGGTGGCCCGGGTCAAACCCTAAGGACGTACAGTTCTTTAAGGAAATAAAAAATTACGCCCTTTCCTCAGCCAAGATTGCGGCCTTTGGCAGCACCCATAATCCGCGCACCACACCAGAACAAGACATCAACCTGCGCGCCCTTGTAGAGGCCCGGACAGAGGTTATTACTGTCTTTGGTAAGACCTGGGATGTACATGTCCGTGATGCCCTGCGTATCAGCCTGGAGCGTAATCTGGAGATAATCCGTGATTCCTTAGCTTATCTCCGTCCCCATGTGAAGAAGCTTTTTTATGATGCCGAGCATTTCTTTGATGGATTTAAGGCCAAGCCGGATTATGCCCTGGCCACGCTGAGGCAGGCTGTCTCTGCCGGTGCAGACTGCCTTGTCCTCTGTGATACCAACGGCGGGACATTGCCCCAGGAAGTGGCCAAGATCATCGGTAAGGTAAAAAAGGAATTTAAAAATGTCTCTTTTGGTATTCATACCCACAATGACAGCGGATTGGCTGTAGCCAATTCCCTGGTTGCTGCGGAGCTGGGGGCTTCTCAGGTACAGGGCACGATGAACGGCTATGGTGAACGGTGCGGGAACGCCAACCTGTGTACGATCATTCCCAACCTGATGCTGAAAATGAAGATACCGTGTATCACAGATGAGCAACTTACCAGGCTTACGAAGATATCGCGCTTTGTAACGGAAATTGCCAACCTGCCCCACAACAAATATCAACCCTATGTAGGGGCCAGCGCCTTTGCTCATAAGGGGGGCATCCACGTAAGCGCCGTGCAGAGAAATCCAGAGACCTACGAACACATCCGTCCTGAAAAGGTAGGAAATATACAGCGGATACTTATATCTGACCTCTCCGGAAAGAGCAATGTCCTTCATAAGGCCATGCAGTATGGCCTGGATCTCGAAAGCCGCGATCCGGTTGTACTGGAGATATTGAAGCAACTTAAGGAGCTGGAAAATCAGGGATATCAGTTTGAAGGGGCCGAGGCCTCCTTTGAACTCCTGATGCACCGGGCCCTCGGCACGCAGAAAAAGTATTTCGATCTTCTTGGCTTCAGGGTCATTGACTACAAATCAAAAGAAGATGATGCCGCACAGGCGGAAGCAACTATCATGCTTGGAGTCGGCGGTAAGATCGAACACACTGCCGCCATCGGCAATGGACCGGTAAACGCCTTGGATAATGCCATTCGTAAGGCCCTGGAAAAGTTTTATCCAGAACTTAAGGAAATTCACCTCGACGACTACAAGGTACGCGTTATCCCGGATAAGACTGGCACCGGCGCCCGGGTAAGGGTGCTTATCGAGAGCAGCGATAGGGAAGATACCTGGGGAACAGTGGGCGTTTCCACAGACATCATTGAGGCCAGTTGGCAGGCCCTCGTGGACGGCATCAATTACAAGTTCCTTAAAGACAGCAAAAAGAAAAAGGGGGTGAGTTAGCGTTTACACGTTCGAACGTTCGAACGTTTACACGGTTATGACCAGACCCGAGCAGCAGGCAGTCCTCTTACTGGCCGTCGTCCTGCTTGGTGTCTATCTTTATCTCTCTTATGGTAAAACTCCTGAGTCAGCCTCACCTACGAAGTCATTTTTCACCCGAGGCCTAAAATACGTTCAGGTCATGGGTAAAGTCCGATCTCCCGGCCTCTATACTTTCTACTTACAACCATCGGTCAAGGAAGTAATTGAAAGGGCCGGCGGTCTGAAACAAAATCCCCTGCCCTCCCCTGACCTCCTGTCACAGAAAGTACCTACAGCTACAAAGCTTATGGTTACCCCTAAAACGGATGGGACAAATGAGGTGAAAATTGTCCCTATGACCAATCCCGAACGACTTCTCCTGGGCATACCCATGCCCTTAAACACGGCCACGGAACAGAATCTGGAACTCATCTCCGGCATCGGCCCCAGCCTCGCTCTACGCATCGTTTCCTTTCGTGAAAAAAATGGACCATTCAAAGCTGTCTCTGAACTGGAAGACGTAGAAGGAATCGGGGAAAAGAAACTAAAAGAAATAGCACCCTATGTAACTGTAAAAAATTAAGCCCCTTTTTTCCTAATTTTTGGTCAATACCTGTAAAAGTGTGAAAATTTTTACACACAGTGGAAATGAAGTTCTCACAATTGGTATTTCATTTCCACTTCTTAATTGATTGACGGCCCCTACCGGATTTTCCCATTTATTATAACTAATTGACAACATTATGTTTATTATATTCCGGGGCCATTTTAAATACGTTGGCATAAAGGTTGCCTAACAAGTATCCATCCAATCTATCTAAGACTATGAGGGGTACGAGGAATGAAGCTGCGGGATATTCTAGTGCTAAGTGCACTTATGATTTTTACATTGGCCTTTAGGACGGGCACTGGGTACGGCTACACCATTGACGGCCAGGTGGATGACTGGGGGGTAGATCTTTATGCATCAGGAGCAGTCGAAAAGTCTTACCTTGATACCGAACTCCCTTCCGGCGGCCTAAATATAGACGTTGTTACCGAGGATAATGCCTCGAGCAACGTTTACGGATGGGTATACGTGGGCCCGGGCTCGTCCTACGGCGGGAAAGTTAAAGTTAATGGCGAATACAAATATATGAATAGTAATTATTTGGCTCTTTCTCAAACTGAGTGGGTAGATTAGAATAGGGGCAAAAAGGACGAGAGGCTTTTGATGGACGTTTTGGAATCAATATTCACGCGAGCACTCAAGCTGGAGTCGCCATGGAAGATAACAAGGATCGAGTTTAACGATAGCGAGGGAAGGATTGCAAGGAAGACGGAAAGCTACAGGTTGAAGTGCCGTGGGCGCGCGACGCAGCGGATTTCACCTTTTTATTTGAATCGTTTGCGATGACGCTCTGCCGGGAGATGCCCGTAAACAAAGTGTCCCAGATCATCAAAGTAGATGACAACAAGCTATGGCGAATGATGAACCACTATACGGAGGCGGCACGACAAGTGGAGGACTATTGTGGAGTGAGCAAGATAGGGATCGATGAGACATCGAAAGCGAAAGGACATGACTATGTCTCGCTGTTTGTAGAT
>OMKS01002517.1_pt1 | contig 15254 bp, 14 predicted proteins | sample 1674721 | NCBI WGS metagenome assembly OMKS01 (sample SAMN06264996, study PRJEB25208) | sediment metagenome | isolation source: hot spring sediment | place: USA: California | collected 2014-09-02
GGGGGTGGGAGCCGCCCTGCTGTTTTCGCTGCTGTCCATCACCTATGTGCGGTCCCGCATCCGGGCCCTGGACCTGGCTCCCCTGGAGGGCGAGTTTGGGTGAGCCCGGGGAAGGGAAGGCCGGTGGGGGCAGGGGGAACAAGACTTAAATACATTTTTAGGTATACCTAAATTCAGTGAAGACTGTTCTCCTAATGGGCAATCCCAACGTGGGAAAAAGCGTGGTGTTCTCCCGCCTCACCGGAGCCAACGTCATAGCATCCAACTATCCAGGCACCACCGTGGACTTCGCGGAAGGCCGGATGAAACTGAAGGGAGAAACGGTGCGCATCGTGGACGCCCCCGGCACCTATTCCCTGCAGGCCTCCAACAGGGCGGAAAAGGTAGCCGTCCGTCTTCTGGAGGAGGCAGACATCGTGGTGAACGTGGTGGATGCCACCAACCTGGAGCGCAACCTGTACCTGGCGCTGGAGCTGCTGGAGCGGGATGTTCCCCTGCTGGTGGCCCTCAACCTGTGGGACGAGACCGAACACCTGGGCATCCACATAGACCGGAAAAAACTAGAGCAGGAGATGGGCGTCCCCGTGGTCTCCACCGTGGCCCTCACCGGCGAGGGCATCCGGGAGTTGGTGGACCGGCTGCCGGAGGCCACCGCCCCGTCCATCACCCCGCTCAGCGAAGAGGAGCGATGGGCGCGCATCGGAAAAATCATCAAAGAGGCGGAGCGAATCACCCATCGCCACCACACGTTCAAAGACAAAATCAAGGATGCCACCATCAAGCCGGCCACCGGCCTCCCCATCGCCCTGGCGGTGCTGGCCCTGGCCTTTCTGGCGGTGCGGCTGATAGGAGAGGGACTTATCACCTACGCCATCGACCCCCTGTTTGACGCCTATCGTCCCCTGGTCACCGAGCTCAGCGACTGGCTTCCCCCCGGCTTCCTGCACGACGTACTCATCGGAGAGCTCATCGACGGGAAAATCGACTATCTGCAGTCCATGGGCCTGCTGACCACGGCCCTGTACGTTCCCATGGGGGCGGTGCTGCCCTACATCATCGCCTTCTACTTCACCCTCTCCCTGCTGGAGGACTCGGGATACCTCCCCCGGCTGGCCACCCTGGTGGACACCATATTCCACCGCATGGGACTGCACGGATACGGCATCGTACCCCTCTTCCTGGGTATGGGATGCAACGTGTCCGGCGTGCTGGCCACCCGAAACCTGGAGAGCCGCAAGCAGCGCTTCATCGCTGCCACCCTGCTGGCGGTGGCCGTTCCCTGCATGGGCCAGACGGCCATGATTTTCGGCATCCTGGGGCCCTACGGACTGCGCTACGTGCTCATCGTGTTCGCCGTCCTGGCGCTCACCTTCGTGGCCGTGGGCAGCATACTGCACCGCCTGACGGGGGGAACCAGCCCGGAAATTTTTCTGGATATACCTCCCTATCGCCGCCCCAGTCTGCGCGCCTTGGCCAAAAAGACCTGGATGCGCATCCGCTGGTTTCTCCGGGACGCCCTTCCCTGGCTGTTCTTGGGGGTGCTGCTGGTCAACGTGCTCTACACCGCCGGGTTTCTGTCCCGGCTGGGCGACCTCTTCTCCCCCCTCACCGAGGGCTGGCTGGGCCTTCCCCGGGAGGCCACCACCGCCCTGATGATAGGATTCCTGCGCAAGGACCTGGCGGTGGGGATGCTGCTTCCCCTGGGTATGCGGCCCCTGCAGCTGGTCATTGCCGCCACCCTGCTCACCGTCTACTTTCCCTGCGTGGCCACCTTCGTGGTCATGCTCCGGGAGCTGGGCTTCCGGGACCTGCTCAAGTCCCTGGCCGTCATGGCAACTGCGGCCCTGCTCATTGGCGGGGCCCTGCGTCTGGTGCTGCTGGGATGGTAACTACAGATACAGCAGAGTTACGAACAGGGCCACGGAAAGGGCAGTCAGCACCCCCCATACCTCCGCCCTCCAGTGCATGATTTTCCTTCCGTCCAGGGGTCCAAAGGGAATCAGGTTGAAGAAGGCCAGAAAGGCGTTGATGGAGGCCACAAAAAGGGCAATCTCTCCCGCCAGCCCCCCGCTGACCAGCCACACCCCGGTGAACACCAGGGCGATGAGCACGTTGGTGGCCGGTCCGGCCGCGGAAATTTTTCCCCCCTCCTCCCGGGTGGGACGCCCGAAAATCTGCACCGCTCCCGGGGCGGCAAACACGATGCCCGCAAAGACACCCAGCAGCAGGGCAAACAGCAGCCCCTGGGGAAACATCCGGAACTCCGACCAGTACCCGTAGCGCTGCCCCATGTACTTGTGGGCCAGCTCGTGGCAGAAAAAGGCGGTGGCAATGGCCAGGAAGGACAGAGGTATGTTGGACACCACGGCCCCCAGGTGCTCTAGGGGCGGGCGGGGGACAAAGACGAAGGCAAAGGCCACGGTGAGGACGGCCATGGCGATGGCTATATGCGTCACCTCTGTGCGGCTGAACCGGATGCCGGACCGGGGGTAGCCTCCGCCGTACTCGCGGGGGGCGCCGCCGGGAAGGTCGTGAAACGAGTAATATATGCGCCGGTCGTCCATGGGCCCATAAACTCCGCTGCTTTATCAATCTTTTTTTATGCTGGCGGCCCTGAGCACGTTCTCCAGCATGCAGGCGATGGTCACCGGTCCCACCCCTCCCGGCACCGGGGTAATGGCGCTGGCTTTCTCCTTGACCGTCTCGAACTCTACGTCACCTCTGAGGTCAGGGACCTGCTTGTTGGGGTCCTTCTTGCTGGGTTTCCATCCCACCCGGTTTACACCGACATCGATAACGACTGCTCCCTCTTTTACCATATTCGCCTTAATGACTTCTGGAGAGCCCATTGCGGCAACCAGGATATCTGCCTGTCTGGTGATTTCAGCCATGTTCTTGGTTCCCGTGTGGACGACGGTCACAGTGGCATTGGCACGCTTGTTTTTCTGTACCAGCATGGCCATGAGAGGCTTGCCGACTATGTTGCTTCGGCCGCATATGACCACATGTTTGCCCTCAGGGGGGTTGCCGCTGCGAATCATTAACTCCACTGCGCCATGCGGCGTGCAGGGCATGAAATAGGGGTCCCCGATGAGCATCTTGCCCACGTTGACAGGGTGGAAGCCATCCACGTCTTTAGCCGGCTCTATGAGAGTTAGCACTTTATCAGCATTGATGTGTTTTGGCAGGGGCAATTGGACCAGGATGCCATCGACATGCTCTGCTTTATTCATTTCCTCTACTTTGGAGAGGAGTTCCTCCTCCGAGGCGTTCTCAGGCAGGACGACAGTTTGTGACCATACACCTATCTCCTCTGCCGCCTTTTCCTTGCCCGAGACGTAGGAAACGGATGCCGGGTCCTCTCCCACGCGAATCATGACCAGGCCCGGCGTTATACCCCGTTCCTTGAGTTTGGATACTCGCTCTTTTAACTCAGCCCTTATCTCCGTAGCCACTTCGTTTCCCGAAATTATCTTTGCCGTCATCTAAATCTCCTTTCTTAACTTATCTATTTACCGATAGTTCCTGAGTTAACAGCACTAAGGCGTGCCGCAATATCCTGCGCCCGGCTGATGACCTCTGGACTTGAATTGATGAGAGGGAAATTGCTCAGGCCTGCTTCTATTATGCTCTGGTCGTAGGGAATAAAGCCCAGAAATTCAAAATCGGTCATGGCGGAAATAAGAAAATCTCTGTCCTGTTCACTGCGAACCTTGTTAGCCACCACTGCGATGTTTTCCAAACCTATGTCTTTTGCCAGCTCTCTTATCCTGTAGGCTGTTTCAATACTCCCTTTACCCGGTTCCACCACAATAATCATCTTGTCCACGGCTCTCGCTGTCGCCCGCCCTAAATGTTCTATGCCGGCCTCCATGTCTATTATGACTACTTCGTCCCTCCGCAGGAGTATGTGGGCAACCAAAGCTTCCAGTAAGGCATTTTCGGGACAATAACAACCACTACCGCCCTTCTTTAACCGTCCCATCACCATTAATTTGATTCCATTATGCTCCACCCAGTACTTTTCCGGAATATCATCAACCCGGGGATTTAGTTTGAAATAAGGTGCCGCCTGGCCAGGACGTACCCCTGTCCTTTCTTCAATCAGGTCTCCCATCTCGGATATAGGGGTTATGCTCTCCGGGTGTGGAAAGCCGAGAGCACTTGCCAGGGTAGCATTTGGGTCGGCATCTATGGCCAGAACAGAGTAACCAAGCTGGACGAGTATGGAGGAAAGGAGGGAGGCTAACATTGTTTTGCCTACCCCCCCTTTACCACTAACGGCAACTTTCATACTCGGAACGGCAAATTGTAACTCATCTTGACAGTGGAAATCAACTTACATTCAATAAGCGGGGCGCTTAGTATGGTAGTTTATTGATAGATGAGCATCCCGTCTTGATATTGGTTGTCGTTGCATACCCTTGTACTGTATTGCTACAATTATGTCCGGTGTTTGTTTTCGTCCGTATTATAAACCGGCGTCAACCAGATGGGGACAGATACCGTGGTTGGCGGATTCGGTCTGAGCGAGGATGGGTTAATTATGGTCATCGTGGGTGAAAAAATAAACACGAGTCGAAAGAGTGTCGAGGACGCGGTCAGGAAACGAGATGCCGCCTTTATTGCCGGGATGGCCCGGGAGCAAGCTGAGGCTGGGGCTCATTACATTGACATAAACGCCGGGACTTTCCTCGACCAGGAAATTGACTGCCTGTGCTGGCTGGCTGAGACAGTACAAAAAGAGTTAGCGCTGCCCTTGAGCCTGGATAGCCCCAATCCCAAGGCTCTGTCGGAGGCAATGAAACTCCACAAAGGTGAGCCGATGATTAATTCTATCTCCCTGGAAGAGGAGCGCTTTCACTCCCTTCTACCTGTAATCACCTCTCAACCTTGCTCTGTAGTCGCCCTTTGTATGGCTAGAACAGCCATGCCCGTAACCACAGAAGAAAGAGTTCAGGTTGGCGCGGAACTCGTCAACAAACTTACCGGCGCAGGGTTTCCCCGTGAGAAGATTTATGTAGACCCACTGATACAGCCTATTTCCGTGAACACTAACATGGGAATTGCCGCTCTGGGCGCCATCAAAAAAATCATGGATGGTTTCCCGGGCGTGAATACCATTTGCGGCCTTTCCAACATTTCCTTTGGCCTTCCCGAACGCCATCTAATCAACCGTAACTTTCTAGCCCTTTGTATTGCCTATGGTCTGTCTGCGGTCATTGTGGACCCGACTGATAAGCAACTTATGGCTACCCTTTTCACGGTGGAGATGCTTCTCGGCCGGGATGAATACTGCGGGAACTTCATTGACGCCTATCAAAATGGCCGTATTGGTGAATGATGGTCTGGCAAACAGGATTTTATTGAAAAAGCGTAAGGAGGTTGAAAATGAGCGACTTTAAGGCATTGTCTGAAGCTATTAACAAGGGGGACATCAACACGGCGGTAGCCGAAACACAACGTGCTCTGGATGCGGGCATAAGTGCGCAAGCTATTCTTAATAAGGGACTTATTGCTACTATGAATGAGGTGGGCGATAGATTTTCCAGCGGACTGATATTCGTTCCCCAGATGCTGCGCTCTGCCAAGACAATGCAAGAATGCACGAAGCTGCTTAAGCCGTATTTTCAAGAGGGCGATGTTATTTCTAAGGGAACGGTACTGATAGGTACCGTCAAGGGTGATTTGCATGATATCGGCAAGAACCTCGTTTCCATGATGATGGAGGGTGCCGGGTTCACAATTATAGATTTGGGCGTGGACGTTTCTCCCGAAATTTTTGTTGAAAAAACTAAAGAAGTGGGACCGGATATCGTGGGTATGTCAGCGCTACTTTCCACTACTATGCCAGCTATGGCTGATACTATCGAGGCTCTACAAAAGGCCGGAATCAGAAAGAAAATCAAGGTAATGATTGGGGGAGCCCCGGTTACTGATAAGTATGCCCAGAAAATTGGTGCCGACTCTTATGCTTCTGATGCCGGCTCTGCCGTGATTAAGGCTAAGGAATTACTGGGCATCGAGAACTCAACGAATTGAGTGCTCAATACAAGGAGTTTAGTATGAAACCATTGGAAACAGATACCTTTCAACCCCGACTGAAAGTCCTGAATCGGGAGCAGGCATGGGCAATCCACGCGGCTGCACTGGAGATTCTGGAAAAGACCGGCTTTAGGATGGAGCATCCTGATGCACTGAGAATGCTTGTTAACGCTGGGGCTAAGGTTACTGATGGCGGCTGGGTCAGGCTCCCTGCCACCGTGGTCGAAAAAGCTATGGAATCAGCCCCTCGACAAATTAATCTCTATGACCAGCATGGTAATGAAGCGATGTGCCTTGTGGATGGCAATTCATTCTACGGTACTGGTTCTGACGCCACATTCACTCTGGACCTGGAGACTGGTCAGCGTCGCCGGACAGTCTTAAAAGACGTCGCTAATTTTGCCCGGCTGGTTGATGGACTGGAAAACATGGCGTTTGCCATGTCTATGGCTAACCCCGAAGATGTCCCCGTCGAAGACATCTACGTTTATGTTTTTGCCGAGATGGTCAAAAACACCAATAAGCCGATTGTATTCATTGCCGACAGCGGCAGGGACATTGCCAGGATATATGAGATTGCCTGCCAGGTGGCGTCAGGTGAAGAAAATCTCCGGCAGAAGCCGTTTTTACTCAACTACTCGGAGGCCATTAGCCCGTTACGTTTCCCTCAAAACATCATGGAGAAGCTCATTTTTTGTGCCGAACATAGAATACCCATTTGTCTTCCCTCCGGTTCCAATGCCGGTGGTGGAGCGCCGGTCACACTTGCTGGAGCCCTGGCTATAGGAATTGCCGAAAATCTGGTCGGGCTCACCGTGCACCAGTTAGCCAGCAAGGGAGCACCCTTCTTGTTTGGCCCAAATGTCAGCGTTCTGGATATGAAGTCCACTGTTGTCTCGTATGGCTGCCCTGAATGGAGTCTCACCCAGGCAGCACTTGCCGATATGCGTGATGAAATCTACGGTCTGCCGATATGGGCATTTGCCGGGGCTTCGGATGCCAAGGTTATGGACGCCCAGGCCGGAGCGGAGGCCATGTTTTCCATCATCACTGCCATGCTCTCCAGAGCGAATCTGATTCATGATGTAGGTTTCCTGGAATATGGGAGCACCTCTTCGCTTGAGATGGTGACGATGGCTGACGAGTTGGTGGCAATGAGCCGCTTCTTCACCCGGGGGATTCCGGTGAATAAGGAAACATTAGCTCTTGAAGCAATAGAGAGGGTGGCGACTGGTGGCCCCGGTTCTATTTTTCTCATGGATGACCACACCTTTGAGCATTTCATGGAGGCCCAGTTTCTGCCCAGACTTCTGGACCGCTCCCGCTACGATTCATGGAAAGAGGCAGGGGGCATGGAACTCTATCAACGCTGCAATGCGGAGGTGAAAAGGATAATTGCGGGACATCAGGTGACCGCCAAGCCGGGCGAAGTGCTCGAAAAAATTGAACGGGTTCTCCAAGCGAAGTGACGGGGGATTCGACCATGGGAATAGGTCTGCCGTATTATAAGCCACTGACACGTGCCGAGGTAGAACAAATCGACCAGACAGGGCGCCGCATACTGGAACGCATCGGCATCAGAATCAATGACAGCACTTACCTGGACAGGTTGAAAAGTGCGGGAGCACTGGTTGATTATGAAGAACAAAGAGTGCGATTCCAGGTGGACTGGCTTGACGAGGTCCTGAGTCATGCTCCATCCCGCTTTACTCTCTATTCCCGGGATGGCAGGAATAACCTGGATTTGGGGGGAGGCAGGGTTTACTTTGCTAACGGGGGTCGGGTCTTCCGTATCCTCGATATGAGAACAGGTGGTTACCGTCTTACCATGCTCAGGGATGTAGCAAACACTGCTACCCTGGTGGAACATATGGACTACATTCGTTTCTACGTCATCGCCTGCCAGGTGCATGATTTGGCATCTCAAAACTACCACCTAAACGACTTCTATCATGCCTTTAACCACACTACGAAGCATGTGATGGGGGGCTGTGATAATCTAGAAGGCGCCAGACAAATGTGGGAACTGGCTAGCTTGATTGCTGGAGGGGAAGATAGACTTAGAGAAAAGCCCTTCGTTTCTGCGATTACCAACCCGATAAGCCCTCTTACCATTGAGGTGAACACATTAGACGTTCTTAATTTTTGCGTTACACACGGTATTCCAGTCATCTGCGCACCGGCACCTATCGCCGGAGCTACTGCACCGGCTAGCTTGGCTGGTACGCTGGCTCAGATGCATGCCGAAGCGTTAGCCGGAGTGGCAATAACCCAGGTACTGAGTCCGGGCGCTAAAGTGGTCTATAGTACGGTGCCCATGACGATGGATTTACGGAATATGGAATTGGCTGTAGGCTCAGTGGAAATGGCAATGATGAACGCTGCCGCAGTCCAACTGGGGAAAAATTATAACTTACCTGTGTGCGCTTCGGGGGGGCTCACCGAGGCGAAAAGACCTGATATCCAGGCGGGTGTTGAAAAAAGTATATCTAATTTGACGGTGGCTATGGCTGGAGCAGACTGCATTCGTCTGGCAGCGGGAATACTGGATTCGGGAAACTCTATTTCCTATGAGCAGTATGTCATAGATAACGAAATCATTGGAATAGTTCACAGGCTGTTGACAGGCATCAAAGTTACCAAGGAGACCCTGGGCTTCGATGTAATCGAGAAAGTCGGTCCCGGTGGGAACTATGTCATGGAGGATCATACCGTTGAGCACATGATGGACGAGTTTTTCTATCCCGAGCTAAGTGTGCGCTATAACTTCGATGTGTGGGAAGCAAAAGGTCGCCCCGACATGTTGAGCCGTGCCAGCGATGTGGTTCGGAGTATCCTGCGTGAGTATAGAGACGGTATTCTTGACGCAGGTTTGATCTCTGAGATAGCGAAAACCAATCCCGGAATACAAAACATCTGATATGATAATAGATAATAAAACTGCAAGAATCACGCGCATCATTGCTTGTACAGTCTTCAGACCGGCCCTTGATAATCTTGGACTGGAGGGAAGATATCCTGACCTGCGTGTGACCTATTTACCATCCCTTCTCCATTTGAAACCGCAGGAATTGCAAAATCGCCTGGAGAAAGCGATTGCATCCGCAAAGAAAAGTAACGAGCGAATTATCTGTCTCTATGGAGACTGTTTCCCCGGGATCAACGATTTTTGCTGGCAACACGAGGTGTTTAAGGTACCGGGACATTACTGTTATGATATGCTGCTCGGCAGTGAGCGATTCCAGCAGCTTATTGAGGAGACAGCGGGAACATATTTTGCTGAGAAAGAATTCCTGCTTAACTTCGAGGAATATTGTGTGCGACCCCTGGAACTTGAGGACGAGGAAATGAGAAGAGACTATTTTGGGCAGTACCAGAGGTTGCTTTATGTAAGACAACCATCAGACCCAGACCTTATGCAGCGGGCTGGTGAAGTGGCTGACTTTCTAGGGTTATCTCTGGATGTTGGCGATGTAGATTATTCGCACTTAGAAAAGATGCTAACCGCCCTGCTCTAGTACAGGGTATGTGCAGTTCAGAACCGGGGCATACCAATTCCAGAGAAGTGTGGTTTGGTGTATATTAAATTATGGCCCTATCTTAAAATTGGGCAAGTGTCGAGTTGTGCAGGGGATTATGAATTGGCCACGGAATAAAAATGAATAAAAGAAAGCGCAGGACAAGAGAGGTCTGGCTGCATGTCTTACCAGACGATAAATGGTTCCATGTTTCCCGAGGGGAGACTATCTGGGAAGCCTTGCAGCCGACGGATGTGGAGTTAGGGGGGGAGTGTGGTGGGTTGGGGCATTGTGGCAAATGCAAGGTAAAAGTCCTTTCTGAGATAGAGGAGCCATCAGCTGACGAAAAGGCGTTACTTGATGAAGAGGAATTAGAGCAGGGAATACGCCTTGCCTGTCGCACCAGGATGAATCGAGATTTAGCGGTCTCCATCGGGGAAGCAGATGCCACCACACAATATTTCAGCATCCTCACCACCAGCCATACCCTCGCTGACAGATATATATCCTTATCTCAACTCGAGCCTCTGATAACCAAGCGTCTTGTTACCTTGCCTATCAGCATTCAGAATGGTGGCTCTTCAACTCTGGACTTAATCAAGTTTGGGCTGGGCCCTGAATATCAAGACCTTAAGGCATCGCTTCATTGTCTGCGCACCTTACCCCGGAGCCTGGCGAAAAGCCAGTTTCAGGGCACAGCAGTGCTCCATGACCATTGCTTGATGGACTGGCAGGATGATGGGCAAGTAGACCGTAAATATGGGCTGGTCTTTGACCTCGGTACTAGCACACTGGTGGGCAAGCTCCTCAACCTGGCGGACGGGAACGAGGTCGCTGTCAGCTCCTGCCTCAACAGTCAGAATAAGTATGGCTCAGATGTAATCAGCCGTCTCCAGTATTGTCAAAAGCACCCGAGGGGAGTGAAAAATCTGCAAGCTCTTGTTCTCAAGGACTTGAACCAGATCATAGCACACCTACTAACGACTGCTGACCTCCAGCCGGACGACGTCTTCGTTGCCGTCGCCGCAGGGAATACCACCATGCAGCATCTCCTTCTCGGCTTGTCCCCCATTGGGATCGCTCAGGCACCCTTTTCTCCCGTTTTGACCGATGGGCTGATTGTGAATGCGGCGGACGTTGGTCTTCAGTTGCACCCGGCAGCCTTACTCTACACCCTGCCCATGAAATCCGGTTACATTGGCGGGGACCTACTTGGCTTCATTATAGCTTCTGGGGTTGCAGAACAACAGGACGAAATCATATTAGGGCTGGATCTCGGTACCAATGGAGAGATTTTCCTCGGCAATAGCAGGCGATTGCTGACGTGCTCTGCGGCGGCTGGGCCCGCTCTGGAGGGAGCGAGAATCACCCACGGTATGATTGCCAGGGCAGGAGCCATCGAGGGTGTCAGCCTTGAAGACGGCCGCCTGCATTATCGGGTTATCGGGAATATCAAGCCTGAGGGCATTTGTGGGAGTGGACTGGTAGACCTGGTCGCTGTACTCCTGCATTGCGGCATCATCGATAAGAACGGATTGATTCGCCCATCGCGGCAAAAAGCAGCCCGAGGTCTGAATTCCAGGGTAATTGCTCGTGCAGGTGTTAAAAATTTTCTCGTCGCTTCCGCTGAGGAGACTTCCCACCAGAAGCCAATCTACCTTACGCAGAAGGATGTTCGGGAATTCCAGCTTGCCAAGGGAGCTATTGCTGCTGGTGTTCAAATCCTGATGGATGAGCTTGGCATCGGGGTGTCGGGTATTAGCCGTGTGTATCTGGCCGGTGCACTGGGGAATTATATTGACCGTTACAGTGCCATGCGCACGGGGCTCATCCCTATGGTTAACCTGGGCGTTGTCAAGTCGCTGGGTAACGCCGCCAGTACGGGGGCATCTGTGGTCCTCTTGGCCAAAAATTACTGGCAGACGGCTGCCGAGCTCACCCGATTTATTGAACATATTGAGCTTTCATGGCGTTCCGAGTTCAATCAGTATTTTATCGAGCATATGAGTTTTCCTGAGGAGAATCTCTGGTGAGGGGCACTCGATTTTCCGTTCAATCTTGGTTCGGACATTAAGGTCAAGTTCGACAAAATATGTCCTACGACGACTCGAGGAAACAAACTTTCAAAGTTGGGACTGCTTAACCAGGCCCGGTCTCCGAAATATTTCTGTCACATGGTGAATCTTGGGCACCAGAAGTAAGCATGAAGACTTGACAATGCGGGGAATATAGTATGAACTAAGTCTTTGGAGAAGCTGGACTATTACGAAGGTTTATGGCGGGGAATGCATGAACAGGGTTGAAATTTATCAAGGGTGGTGCAAGAAATGTGGTATTTGCATTGCCTTCTGCCCCAAAAATATCCTGGAAGCCGACGAGCAATCGTTCCCCGTGATAAGAGACCTTGAGCAATGCACGGGTTGCAAACTATGTGAAACAAGATGCCCGGATTTTGCTATAGTGGTGTTTGAAGATGAGGGAAGAAAAGCAAAGTCAGATTCTCCTTCAAGGTAATGAGGCCTGTGTAAAAGGTGCTCTCATGGCTGGTTGCCATTTCTATGCCGGTTATCCCATCACTCCAGCGACAGAGATCACCGAGATCATGGCACGGGAGTTGCCCAGAGCTGGAGGAGTCTTTATCCAAATGGAAGACGAAATTGCCAGCTTAGGTGCGGTTATCGGTGCCTCCCTCGCCGGTGTAAAGGCTATGACTGCCACAAGCGGACCAGGATTTTCCTTGATGCAGGAGCATATCGGCTTTGCCTGTATGACTGAGATTCCCTGTGTTATTGTCGATGTGATGCGGGCTGGGCCAAGCACCGGTCTGCCTACTCAGCCATCTCAAGGTGATGTCATGCAAGCTCGCTGGGGAACACACGGCGACCACCCTATCATTGTCCTTGCTCCTTCTTCGGTGTATGAGTTCTTTGAGCTCACCGTTCACGCATTTAATCTGTCGGAAAGATACCGCACGCCAACAATTCTGCTTGCAGATGAGGTGGTAGCCCACATGAGAGAAGGAGTAGTGCTACCATCCAGGAATGATATAGAGATTGAGGAAAGGCCTCGACCAATTGTCCCCCCCGAGTGGTATATTCCCTATGGTGATTCTGGTACGGGTGTTCCACCGATGGCCGCCTTCGGAGAAGGCTATCGTTATCACGTGACGGGTCTGCACCACGATGTACGGGGCTATCCCACTACCCGAAAGGACGAGGTCGAGTCCTTAATGCGGCGGCTTTTTTCCAAGATATCTAATGATTTCGATCGTTTGCAGTGGTTCGACTCTTTTTATGCGGAGGATGCCTTGATAATGGTGATAGCCTATGGCTGCGTAGCTCGGGCCGGGCTGCAGGCGGTGAAGGAGGCACGGGGAAGGGGTCTTAAGGTGGGACTCATTAAGATTAAAGTTCTCTGGCCCTTTATGCGTCGCACGATAACCAAGATCATCGACAATTCTCAAAAAATACTGGTTCCGGAGATGAATGTCGGGCAAATTTCTCGTGAAGTAAAAAGAGTCAATCAAGGCAGATGTGAGATAGTAAATCTGAACAAAATAGATGGGACATTAATAACCCCCGAAGAGATATTGGAGAAACTTGAGGAGGTCTACCCATGAGAGAAACAAGCCACTTCATCCATAAATACCTTCGTTCTAGTAAAAAATTCCCCCATATTTGGTGTGCTGGCTGCGGCATTGGAATTTTCATGCAGGCCCTGATCAAGGTCATTGACCGGATTGGATACAGCAAAGATGATGTAGTTATCGTCTCAGGCATTGGATGTTCAAGCCGCCTTCCGGTTTATGTTGACTTCAATACATTACATACCACTCATGGGAGGGCTCTCACCTTCGCTACCGGGATCAAGCTGGCAAAACCTCACCTCAAGGTAATCACAATAATGGGGGATGGTGACGCCGTGGCCATCGGGGGGAATCATCTCATCCATGCCGCCCGGCGAAATGTAGAGATTACCAGCTTTATAATTAACAATCAGATCTACGGAATGACCGGTGGACAGTCCTCCCCCACCACTCCCTACGGAGTGAAGACTAACTCTTCCCCGTACGGAAACATTGAGGCTGCTTTTGATATATCTCGACTCGTAGAGGCTGCCGGGGCAGTCTTTGTTGGCAGGGCGACTGTTTACCATACCCATTTGCTGGAAAATCTGATAGATAAGGCTCTCAATAAGAACGGATTTGCCATGGTTGAAGTAATTGCCCAGTGTGTGACCTATTCTGGACGCTGGATTGGGCTAGCTTCCCCTGTTGAGATGATGGAGTGGCAGAGAGATAACTCGGTAACTGTGGAAAAGGCAAAGGAGCTGAGCGAGACGGAGCTCGCAAAAAAGATAGTGATTGGTGTTCTGGCGAACCGAGAAAGGCCGGTCTACAATGAAGAATACTGGAAACCTTTCACAGAAGAACTCAAGGTATGAAATAAGAATTGCCGGTTCTGGAGGGCAGGGGATAGTTTTGGCCGGGATAATACTGGCCGAGGCTGCTATTTTAGATGGCAAATATGTTACCCAGAGTCAGAACTATGGCGCTGAAGCCAGGGGAGGCAACTCAATCTCTGATGTGATTATAAGTGATATGGAGGTCGATTATCCTCAGGCTGTAGAGATGGACCTCCTTGTCGCCCTGACACAGGAGGCATGCACCAGGAATTTGCCGGCCATGAAAGAAGGGGGCATCGTTATTGTAGACTCGACGCGGGTGCGATTTGTTCCTTGGTATTATAAAGTGGCGCGTTTACCTTTTGAGCGAATAGCCCAGAAATTGGGAGAGGAAAGGGCCATCAACATGGCAGCTCTGGGTGCCATAGCATCGCTTTGCCCGATCGTCTCTCCCCATTCTCTAGTCACGGCTATGGCAAAAAGACTCCCCTCAGCGAAGATAGAAGTAAATCACCTGGCCTTTGAGGAGGCTCTGCAAGCAGCAGAAAAATTGAAGCAAAGCCTTACGTATGTGGAAACTAAAGACGAGTTTGAAATCTAGATAAGCAATCAGATAACCCTAAGGTTTGCCCGCAGAAAGCAAACGGTGATAAGATGGAGAAGCAAGTCCACACCAGTTAGCTTACCCGGCTCATCCGAGAGCTTTACTTGTGTTTTTTAAGGGAGGGGTGTTATGCCGTACGAATATGAAATAAATGAACTGGCCAAGGAAGATTCCTGGCGAATGTTTCGAATAATAGGCGAGTTTGTAGAGGGCTTTGATAACCTCTCGGGTATCGAGCCGGCAGTTACCATATATGGTTCGGCTAGACTGGAAGAGGAGGATAAGCTGTATGCGGAGACAGAAGAAATAGCCTATCGGCTTGGGCAGTCGGGCTTCTCAATTATAACTGGTGGTGGACCGGGGGTAATGGAGGCAGCCAACAAGGGTGCATCAAAAGCCGGGGTTAAATCGGTTGGGCTGAATATCTTACTTCCTGAAGAACAGGCCTGTAATATCTACGCCACAAAGTCGATAACATTCAATCACTTCTTTACTCGTAAAGTCATGCTGGTGAAGTATGCCATTGCCTTTGTCATAATGCCTGGTGGATTGGGCACACTTGATGAATTGACAGAGGTACTAACCCTGATGCAGACCCACAAGATAAAACCCTTTCCCGTAATATTGTTCAACAGCGAGTTTTGGCAGGGATTTCTGGATTGGCTGCGAGCCCACGTCTTATC
>OMKS01002520.1_pt1 | contig 15245 bp, 13 predicted proteins | sample 1674721 | NCBI WGS metagenome assembly OMKS01 (sample SAMN06264996, study PRJEB25208) | sediment metagenome | isolation source: hot spring sediment | place: USA: California | collected 2014-09-02
TCACTCTTTTTATCCAGTTATATTGTGCCCCTAAATGATAATGAAGGAAAAGTAGAAAAAATATATACCATTATTCTCGATATCACGGCAAAAAAAATAGCAGAACAGGAGCTGCAGAAAAGTGAAGAACGCAGCAGAGCCATTGTGGAAGCCATACCTGACATTATGTTTCGGATCTCTGATGATGGACTATTTCTTGATTGTCACACACCTGATGAGGCATTGCTATTGATACCAAGCAAAGATATCATCGGCAAAAAAATGAAAGATATTATGCCACCCCATCTATATGAGCTAACAAAGGAAAAAATGGCTGAAGCCCTGTCAAGCGGCAACTTGCTCAATTATGATTACTCACTGACTATAAATGAGACTTTACAATACTTTGATGCCAGAATGGTTCCGGCCCGGGAAAACGAAGTGCTGGTCATCGTCCGCGATATCACCGAGAGGCGCCACGCCATCAACGCCCTGGCAGAAAGTGAGGCCAGGCTTCGTGCCCTCATCAATTCAACCCCTGATATTATCTGCTTCAAAGATGGACAAGGGCGCTGGTTGGTGGCAAATGACGCTGACCTAGAGCTATTTCAGCTCAAAGGCATTGATTACAAGGGCAAAAGCGACAAAGAGCTTGCAGAATACAGCCCCTTTTATAGGGAAGCTCTGGTTTTTTGCGCTGAAACAGATGAGCTGGCCTGGCAGGACGATAAACCCAGCCGCTCCGAAGAGATTATTCCTATTCCTGACGGTAGATTCAGAACTTATGATCTTGTAAAGGTGCCTTTATTCGAAAGCGATGGCGCTCGTAAAGGACTGGTGGTTTATGGCAGAGATATTACAGACCGCATCACTGCAGAAAAGACAATACGGGGGAGCGAGCTGAAATTTCGCCGTATTTTTGAATCCCTTGATGACATCTATTATATGGTCGATAATGAAGGTATAATAAAGCTTTTATCGCCCTCAGTTACTGTTATTTCCGGCTACTTTCCCAAAGAGCTGATTGGCAAACCCGTCACGATGCTCTACAATAATGTAGAAGACCGCACACCCTTAATAGAGCAGCTCCACACACAAGGTTTTCTCAAAGATTATGAAGTCATTCTCAAGAAAAAAAATGGTGAAAGCCTGATCTGCTCCCTCACGGCTCGCCTTGTTTATGATGAAAACAATGAGCGGGCCGGAGTCTCGGGCATCTTACGGGATATTACAGAACGAAAACTGGCCGAATCTGAGCATGAGCGCCTGATTCAGCAGCTTCATCATTCTCAAAAAATGGAATCGGTCGGACGATTAGCCGGTGGTGTTGCCCACGATTTTAATAATATGCTTCAAGGTATTTTGGGATATTCATCATTGGCCATTGACCACCTCGATGCCCAATCTCCCATTCATGAATATCTGGCAGAAATTCAAAAGGCCGCTGAACGCTCTGCAAACCTCACCCGACAGCTTCTGGCCTTTGCCCGCAGACAAAACGTCAAGCCTGTTCTGCTTAATCTGAATGACACCGTAGGCACGATGCTCAATATGCTCCTGCGCATTGTAGGAGAAGATATCAGTCTCTCCTGGAATGCCGCCTCTGATTTAAAAATGGTGAAAATTGACCCCTCCCAGGTGGACCAAATTCTGGCAAATCTGGTGGTAAATGCACGGGATGCCATTGTGGGAAATGGGAAAATTGAGATTTCCACACAAGCTGTCATCATCTCATCAAACCAGGACTTTCTCACTCAAGAGCTTAAGCCAGGTGAATATGTTCTGCTAAGCGTTTCAGACAATGGTAAAGGAATGGATGAAACGACGCAGAAAATGATTTTTGAACCATTTTTCACAACAAAAGGCGTAGGAGAAGGCACTGGCCTGGGACTGGCTACCGTTTATGGCATCGTAAGCCAAAACCAGGGCAGTATCACTGTAGAGAGCAAGCCAGACGCAGGGACTGTTTTTAAAATCTATTTGCCCGCTTATGAAGCTACTGACACAGAGGCCGAGCAAGCAAAAAGACCGCCAGATGATATCAGCGGCATAGAGACAGTTTTGATGGTAGAAGATGAGGAGGTTATTTTGGACACGGGGAAATACCTATTGGAAGACCTTGGTTATAAAGTTCTTACAGCGCTTTCACCACAGGAGGCCATTAGAATATCGGAAGAATTTAAGGGGCATATTGATCTCCTTATAACCGATATAGTAATGCCTAAGATGAACGGGCGGGAGCTGGCCAAAAGGCTTCAGGCACAGCGTCCTGGGATGAAGGCATTATTTATGTCTGGCTATACATCCGACATCATCGCTGAGAAAGGATTTTTAGACCCCGACCTTGCATTCATCGAAAAGCCATTTAGCATAGTTGCCCTGGGCAGAAAGGTAAGACAAGTCCTTGCCTGATCTGATTGCACGCTGATCTCTGTTTTATTTTTCGAGGGTTCATTATCTAATAAAAACAGCGAAGCCAGAAATAATTTTTTATATGAAAGGCGGAAATGATGGTCAACACGAGAAGCAATGAATATTGTTGGACATAAATCTGAGGCAAGTACAAAAATCTATGACCACGCTCTATTTTATGCATCGGAAGTAATTGAATCTTTTGGGTGATATTGGGGTGCTTTACTATCACACAAAAAGCACTAATGTCCACTTACAATAATAAATCAAAGCTCGTTAGCGTAAGTCCAAAATTCATAAACCCCTGTTATTTATTCGTTTTTGCGGAGAGGCCGGGATTCGAACCCGGGGAACGTTTTTGACGCTCACACGATTTCCAGTCGTGCACCTTCAGCCAGCTCGGTCACCTCTCCTGCTATCAAAAAGCCGGATAAAATAGTGTTAATTTGTGATTTTGTCAATGTATTAATCACGGGCTGATAAAATATTCGCCTGCTTCAAGGTTCGCTGATATTCATCAAGGATGGCCTTTGTCAGCGGGTAGGAATATTCCCAAAAGAAACGATCACGATCAGTACTGTCTCCTGTTTTATAAAAAAAGCCTCTAATTACGTGAATGCCTCTAAAATAGCTAAGATAGTTATTGACACGGGTATCAGAAACATCACCGGCAAAATAGTAAAACAAAGCATTTTTACTGCGGAATGCCGCTGGAAAGAGTTTTGGAATATTCAGTAAAGATAGAAGCGAATCGCCTCGCGGGCTTGTGTGGATTTCATAGTAGGCAAGTGTCTGATTACTGGAATCGTGGCTGCAGATATCAAACCAAAAAGGATAATCAAGCTGAGCAGGCAGTTTAGGAAAGGCTTTGCTTCCGGCTAATGACGTGATAATTTCTGGTCTGTCTTTGGTCAGGTGATTATAGAGTTCAAGTACAACAATGGTTTCATCGCTATGTGTCAAAACAATACCGCTATTATGAAAATGCCAGCTTGTGTCATACTGCTCGGTATAATTATGAATGACCCATCGCGGCAAATCATAATTTGTGCTGTCGAGGGAATCGAAATGTCTTCCGGTCCAGCCACTCCAGCGAAAGCCGAAACGTTTTTCTATTTGACGCCGCACACGCCAGCTTGTAGGCGTGCCAATAATATTAAATTCCCCGATTACCAGCTTCCCTTGATCAGCCATAATTTCTAAAAAATCTGCCTCTTCTGAACTAAGCCGTCCGTAAATAATCGGATTGCGATCCTGAGAGAGCTCACCACTTTCCCAATCATTTTTATATACCCCATAGGAGTCTGCGATCCAGGCCATATCATAGCGATTTGCAAGCTCGATCAAGTCCTCCTTCCGAAAACCCTCTAAATCATAGATTCTATAAGATTTACCAGGTTCAGTGGGATGAAAGCCATAATAATCCATATCTGCCCTGTAGAGTCTTTCGCCATAGCTGTATCGAAAATGACGCAACAGCCAGATAAGAGACCGATGCTCTTCATAGCGTAAATTTGGAACGGTCTTATCAAGTATAAAAATCTGTATTGGTCTCAGCGGTGTAAAATACCAGGCTAGAAAGCTCCAGAGGGGAATCAAGAAAATTGCCACAACTATGATATCCCTGATTTTTATCTTTCGATACCAGGGTTTTGGACGAAGCTTTTCATAGGAAGCGTCCCAGCAGCCGTCAGTGTAATGCTGATGCTCTACCATCTGTAAACAAGCCCTAACATAAACCCCCATTGGGCGCTGTCAGCCCGCTCCCAACCGCGGCTTAAAGCTGCCTGCACACCGATTCTTTCCCAGGGGTAGCTCTCCCCTTTTATACCTATTGTCCGCAGTTTTTCTTCAATTTTGATATCATAGTTTAATTTTGTAAAAACAGTGTACAGCTCGGCCCAATGATCAGCAGATATAAAATAATGTCGCCAGGCTGCCAGCAAAATCAGCTCAGGACCGCTAGCTTTTTGGAGAATATCAGTTAATCTCACCCTCAAAAATTCATTATTCAGATATGCCGCTGCACCAAGGCTGAGGAACTGAACATCTGATCCTGGAAAATGCATCAATCTGTAGGCGGCTGATAATTCATACAGGCTGCCAAGCCCCTTATAGTACTCGGCATTCAGGTCAAGTATTGGCAATAAGCTTTGTCTGAATGCATATTGTGCCCGCAGGTTGATATATGCGTTGTGCTTCAGAGCGATATAATTATCCCAGGCCAGGGAATAGTCTTCATTCGTAAAACGCTCAACTCTCTGCAGCTCACCAATTTTTGTCCAGTTTCCTTTATGGCGCTGAATACCTACGGCCCAACGGCGCCAGGTATCCATCGTGGTGAGATCAAAACTTGTCTGCTCATACTGAATATACGCCAGCCACGAACTCAGAACCTAATTTTGCTGAATAGATTTCAGAAGGGGTTCCCACATCTCCTTAGGGGCTCCCAGCATTCGCGCACTTTCTATGGATTGGCGGGCTGTATTATTTCTGCGAATGGCAATTTCGGCTTTGGCTCGCTTGATACTTGGCTCCCAGAGTGTGGGGGCGCGTTTTTCCCATTCCATATAGGCATTGACAGCTAGCTGATGTTTGTCCTGCCAGAAATATATATCTCCTAAAGCCTGCCAGGCATCGTCATAATCTGGATAGAGGCGCACTGTGAGAAAAAGCAGTTCTTCAGCTTTGGCAAAATTCCCCTGCCAGCCATTCAGCCGGCCCAAAGCCAGCATCGCGTCAGCATCTTCAGGATATTTTTTCAGAATAGCTTCAAAAAAATCTGCCGCGCTTTGAAAATCTTCATTTTTAATAGCCTCCCTTGCCAGTTGATGCAATGCTTCGTAAGAAATCTTCTTATCTTCATCCAATTCTTGAGCCGGTAGAAATGTCAATAATCCTGCTGAAATGATAAAAATAATTGTAATTATACTATTTCTTCTTTTTGTCATTAAACCCCTTACGTTCCATTTCACCCCAAGTTTTCACATTTCTAAAAAAACTGATGGCTCCCTTACTGCGCCAATAGGTTGATAATTGCCGGTAGCCAAAATTTTCTATAATTGCAATCCAGAAAAGCTCAATTAGGTCTCGGCCTCTGGGATAGCGGCGGAAACTCAGCTCTTCCAAAGCGACGGAAAAGACAGACAGGGCAATGCCAAAAACAAAAGCAACTACAAAAAAGGCAGAAAAATAGAGCATACTGATATTTCCCGTGAGCCAGGCAATAAAAAATGAAAGATAACCGGGAAATTCGATGAAGGGACCAGCCATTTCCAGGAGGAAAAAGTATGGGTAAATAATAGTGCCCACTTTTCCATATCGTGGGTTAAAAAACATATCCTTATGACGGCTGAGAACCTCCATTAGCCCCCGCTGCCAGCGGTCTCTCTGTCGCCCTAATACCCGCTCACTTTCGGGACACTCTGTCCAGGCTACAGGATCAGGCACAAATTTTATTCGATATGGAATTTTATTTTGGCGACAATATTTATGCAGGCGAACCACCAGCTCCATATCTTCTCCCACAGTGTCGGTGCGATACCCGCCAGCTTCGACAACGGCAGCACGCTTAAATATGCCAAAAGCGCCGGATATGATAAATGTCAGCCCCAAAGCATCCCAGCCCATTCTGCCGGAAAGAAATGCTCTCAGATGTTCAAGCACCTGGAAACGCGCCAAAAGGTTTTTAGGGAGTTTTACTTTTGTTACAACGCCATTTTTCACTTCACATCCATTGACAATGCGTATGATACCGCCGGCTGCTACAGTTCGCACATCTTCTAAAAATGGATAAACAACCCGCGATAATGCATCCCGCTCCAAAAGACTGTCAGAGTCCATTGCACAAAAGAGGGGCGTCCGGCAAAAATTGAGTCCTGTATTAAGGGCATCAGCTTTTCCGCCATTAGCCTTGTCGATAATCCAAAGATTGGGGTAAACCTGACTCTGATAAATATTTCGAATAGGCGCTGTGCTTAAAAATGCAGTGGGCGTCCGAGGTGTGGGAATCATTTCAAAAGCGTCAATCATCTCCTGCAGTGTGTTATCCCGACTGCCATCATTCACCATTAAAATCTCATAATCAGGATAATTAAGGGAAAGCAGTGATTTTGTAGAGGAGACACAGGTGGCGCTTTCATTATAGGCTGGCGCAATCAGTGTGATAGGCGGCGATCCATTGTGAGCAATCATGTCATCTAATGTGACGGTTTTTAGCTTTTGAGAATAACGCCTGAGAGCAAAAAATGCCACAATGCCAGTTATAAGATAGACGCCGTTTAGTAAAAAGAAATAAGTCAGCACGGTAGCATTGAAAATTTGCAAAAGCAGAACTGGAATATTTATCATACTGCATACTCCGCAATGACCTGCTCAAAAATTTTGCCGCGGGGATGCCCTTTGTTAACCAGGTCCATCAGGATATAGCTGTGGCCCGATTTCGCCAAAGCTATGGCAGAATTTAAAACGACCCAATTTGCCGAGTCTGCAAGGGCATCCGACAATAATTCGATGTGCATATCTGGTGCAACATTGCCTATCGTTCGAATAAGATTTGTGCGAACAACATAATCATCAGACATTGAAAGGTAGGATATTTCTTCTATATCTTTATAATTACCAACAACTTCTAAAAGCCTGAGAAAAGCGGTCAACAATTCTCTTGAGGTTGTCTTCTGGATGCGCTCTGTGACAATAGCCGCGGACTCATAATCCATCAGCAGCCTTAAGGTATCACAGGCCAATATCTGTGTCCATTCTAAACGATTCTCATCTCTAATAATCTGCCTGAACCAAAACGCGACATCCTGACCGCCATTAGCCAATATCCTTGCCAATATATTGTGATTCCAGTTTTTAAACCGATCAATATGCTCCAGAATATAGGGATAAAAGCTGCTGTATTCAGGATAACACAAAGCTCGTAATGCAACCACACCAGCAGCCCGATTCGAATGCAAATAGATCTTCTTGACTTGTTTTTCAAAACCCCTGATGCCAATAAAGCCCAATAGGTGCAGCGCCAGGATTTTGTCATCATAATTGCTTTTTGACAGCTTATGCTGCAATAGTTTTAGAAATGGCTCACTCAGACTCTTCACAAGCTCCTGCTCTTCACCGCGTAATTGCCTGGCAATGCGCACCAAATATTGGATAAAGAATAGCTGGTCTTTTGATTTTACATATTTCTGAATCTCTAATGGCGCCATTTTTCCATCGAGGATATCCAATACGATTGGCTGCCAGACTTTTTCTAATTGGTTGAATCGCTTTGCCTTAAGATCATTGTGAATCCTCAGGATAAATGTTGTTATTGCCAGAATCAGAACGATAATAGCCAAAATAATGATAGAAAGAATCAGAATCACAAAAACACGGTCTTCTTCTGTCATAGACATAAATCGGTCTTGCCACCGCTTGATTCTTTTAATCTGGCCTAGATCCACAACCTGATAGATTTCAAGGGCGGAACGCGCCCTATTTAAAAAAGAGCTGCTGTCACTTTCCGCTTCTTTTGTTAAGAGTTGAGAATCTTTTGCAATCGCTTCAATTTTTGGCCCTGCCTGGTCTGCTGCTACGACGTGCATACTGACAACAGCTTCATCCAGATGGATGCTGTCGGATTCACTTTTCTGAAAAATGGCAAGTAGCCTGGAAAAGATACCAGGTCTCTTTTCTAAACTGTCCAGAATGACCGGTCTTATGTCGGCGCTAGGCTTCGAGCGCCGTATCATAGTATCTTGCAAGATGCTGTCTGGTGATGCCGTCAGACTAATCGTATCATCACGACTAGTCTGGAATACGGATTTCAATCTGCTTAATAGACCTGGAGACGGGAAAACTGTATCATGAGAAACCGTTTCTACAAGTACTGGCGCATCCCTCGCAAAATCAGGCAAACCGTCAGGCAGATTATTTCTATCGCTTGAATCCTTTTCCAGCAATATCATATTCTTTTGCCACGACTTGTAATATTCAGTGTCTCTACAGACGACCCTATAGCTTAGCGTGTCGTCTCCCCGTAAAACACCAAGCTTTATAAATGGAATCTCCTGGGCCACAACGGCGCTTTCAGCATTTCCCAGTATGGCTCTCTGATAGATTGTGTCGTTAACCATAACGATAAAATCATTTTTCTGAAGATAGCCATAATATTGTGAACGGGGTCTAACTCTGGTAATCTCTAAACCTTTGGCTCGGATATGCCACGAGTATGCAGGTCTTGAATGGGTGATGACAACTGTGCGGGCTTTTTGCCATTCGAAAATTGCCGTTGGTGCAGCATAAATTGAGAGAAAAAACTGATTCAGGCTATCACCACCTTTAATTAGAAGCGAATCCATCTCTTGCCAAAAAAGCGACTCAAGCTCTTTTTTCATTTGGAAATAACTTAAAGAATCCCCATTCCTTCCCAAAGCTGGCCAGGGATAAAAGAGTCGGTGGCTATAGACCTCGAGAGAATCATCAAAAAAGAAGCCGATAGAATCAGGCTGAGCTGATTGGACTAGGACTTTAAAGTAAGAAATTTCCGGCAGATTCTCCGGCATTTGCTCCTTGCAGGAGTATAAAAGCGCAATGATGATGAATAGCATAAATAGAAAAAATGAAGATTTTTGGCATTGGCGTGGCATATTCAGCGATCAATTTATCAGACGATTGACTGCGAAAAGAAAATGATCCGGCGAAAAGGGCTTTCTGATTAATTCAAGTTTGGCTGGGTAGGCAGGAAGCTCAACGCCCAATTTGGCGCTTAATATCCCCACATTTATTGGTGGTTCTATATGAGATAAAACTTTAAGAAAATCGAGTCCGCTCCCATCTGGCAGCATAATATCAAGCAAAATCAGATCAGGGATGAAATCTCGCAGCGCTCGGTTTGCATTTTTAATGCTATCCTCAATCCTTAACTTATACGCTCTGGACTCTAACAACAAGCGGACAACAAACTGAATATCCGGGTCATCATCAATCAATAATATCGTCGTCATAGTTCACCTCTTGAGCAGCCGGTTTATTCGGACGAGAAGTTCCGGCGGCGAAAATGGTTTCAAAATATAATCGTCAGCGCCAAGATTAAATCCACGGATAATATCTTTCTCTTTGCCCATTGAGCTAAGAATAATTATGGGAAGCTGTTGGCTGTTATATTTTTCCCTTACGGATTGCAAAATCTGAAAGCCATCTTTTCCTGGCATTTTGATATCCAAAATCAGCAGATCAAAATGACTGTGCTCAATCATCTCCAGCGCCTCTTCCCCATCCTTTGCCAGACTAAAGCTGAGATTATCCCGGCTCATTCGATTTAAAATCAAGGTCGCAATAAGCGTATCATCTTCCGCCAGCAGCAGATGGTATTTTTTGCCTTCTTCCGGTTTCATAATTAATAAGCTGCAAAAACCAGAGCTTGGCATAGACATCAATTCTTTTCCCAATATTAAATTGCAATTTTGAAAGTCATCCAGATTTTTGGGCTGCCTGGCCACAAGCCGAATACTTGTAAGATTACTTATATTTTTGATGCCTTCCATTTTTAGAAAATCTTCACATTGACTCAATTTTGCATTCAGCGCTTCCTCTGGCATATCCTCCAAGAGCAAGATTAGATTACCCTTAATGCAATGTGTTTGATCTCTGACAACTGATTTCCCGCTAAATCTCCTAATTGAGAGATACGATCATCTTCAATCCGGTCTTCTCCCTGAAAGAGATTGATCATTACTATCCAGGGGCGCTTTCCGGGATTTTTTACAAAGTAGTCTTTTGCTTTTTCCATCATCGAATGGTCAACGCCAATCCCCTGATTAGCCGGAACAATCTCATTGGCAGCCATATTATGAGCTTGTCGAATTTTTGCCTGAAGTGTGGAGATGAGAAGTTCCCGACTAAAAGGCTTTGTCATATAACCGTTAGCGCCAAGCATATAACACTCCTTAATATGTTTGGGTTCTGTGATAGATGACAAAACAATAACGGGTGTGTGAAATGTGCTGTAATTTTCCCTCAGGCGGATCAAAACCTCTCTACCGTCCATATCAGGCAGCATTAAATCCAGAAGTACGGCAGAATAGATTTTTTGTGCAATTTTATTTTTTGCCAAGGACCCGGTATCAGCCAAGTCAATTTCTTGAAATTCTCCTTTTAATGCATTGGCAATCATTTTCTGAGTGACTAGGTCATCCTCAATAATCAAAATTGAGCGATGGGGCACCGCGCCTTCTTCCAGAAGCTGTGTAAGATAATTTTGCAAATCATCATATAGTTCCTGAAAACTTTCTGGCGTTGCAATCTCTAGTGCTCTGGCTTTTTCTGAAATAATTGGAAAACCAAATGTCGCGCCGCTTCCAGTGAGAGTATGAGCGATTCTCAAAATTGATTCAGCCGCGTCAGAATCACCATCCCTATGATTATTTATCAGCTCAGACAAGGTTGTCATTCGTTTTTGCAAACTCAGGAAATAGGTCTTTTTCAATATATCTTTATCAATCAACATAATTGGATTACTCCAGGCAGCTTTTTATTTTTTCCAGCAGAATCTGTTGCTTAATAATTTTTTTGCTTATTTTGCAACAAAATTCCGCAGAATCAGAAATCTCAGAAACGTCCTTTGCTGTTAGCAAAAGCGCCGGTGTCTCTTTATTGACCCCTTTGCTTCTTATCATCTTAATAAGCGCTTCACCACTCATATCAGGAAGAAAATAGTCTATCAGCAAGAGCTGACATGGCTGGTCTTGGAGATAGTCTATTGCCTCTGCTCCACTGAAAAGAGAGACAATTTCATAGCTTTGCCTGAGCATCATTTCCAAAAGAAATGTAAAATCAGAGCTGTCATCAATAAGGCAAATCTTTTTCATCCAAGTATTTCAAATAAATGATCCGATTCAGTAAACCCAGTAAGGGCTTTTATTTTTATCACGAGTGGCTCCAATTCACAAATTGCCTGGAAGGCCTCCCTTTCTTTCTTTTCGGCTAGCAATTCAAATTTTTCCGCCGTCAAAGCCAAGTCTCTATTCCCAAGGTTCATAGCGCTTCCCCGTATCGAATGGGCTGCACCTTCGAGCGCTGCATAGTCGGACTTAATGCATGCGTCTTTAAGCTGTTCAAAACGGTTTTTGATATTATTAACAGCTAAGTCTATAAAACGCTGGAGCGCTTGTTCACCGCCAATTTTATATATCTCTGAGTATAATTCTGTCTCCAGCCCGCAATTTTTTAATTTATCTATAATATTTTGCATATATACCCTGGCAAATATAAGAATTATAACAAAAGATTGATAAGATAAAATATGCTTTTTTTCATATGAATTTAGCTTTTGAGAATCTGAGAGCGGCAGTAAATTTCAGTATGGAATTTAGACGGGAAAAGACCCTATATGATTTGATTGATCTGGATTTTCTCCTGGCAGAAAATCTTAAAGCGCCGCCTGAGACCCATAAGCTCTCTGAGCTTGTAAGCTGGCTGGAAAAAAAGCAGTCGGAAAAGAGGAATTTACATGGCACGCTTCTGGAAAAATCATTGCCTTCTATAAAGAAAACACTCCTGCTCGCGGGAATTATTTTTGGGCTAATATCCGTCTTTGCGTTTGTCATCGCCTATTATGGACGCCCAATTAATCTTTTCTATCTCTTCTCAATTCAGGCCGCCTTTCCTGCTTTGATGAGTCTTTATGCCCATTATGTGCTTTTCCGCACAAAAAGCCAAAAGCAGGATAGCAGAAAAACCCTTTATCACTATCTTAGTCCATCTTTGATTAGAATTATCATTCGACTGATTCTTAAAAATGAGGCCTTAAAGAAAAGCTGGCAAAAATTCTCCCGATTGCAGATAAAACACGCTCGGGTTTATCAGCTTTTCATCATTCACTTGTTACAGACCATTGGCTTTGGAACTGCTATTGGTGCATTATTTGGATTTTTCCTCCTAAATCTGTTCAGCGCCCCGGCAATCGGCTGGGAAAGCGCTATCTTGAACGAATCGGTCGTATATCAGATTTCCCGTTTTATTAGCTGGCCCTGGAGCTGGATACAAAATGCCCTGCCCAATGAAACAATGATTGCTGCCACTCAATTTCACGGTCTTGCCGTCATTCAAAAAGATTTTACTGTTATGCAGATTGATGCTCTGTATCGCACCTGGTGGCGTTTTATTTTTCTGGCGATGTTTTTTTATCGCTTCGGCGGACGATTTCTCTCATTGCTTTTTTCTCAGCTCTTTTTATTGACCGAAAGTAGAAAAGCCTGGAAAAACCTTGATATCACCCTATATCGAGAAAAAGAGTATGGCTCTTTCATCAATGCAAATGAAGAATATCTAAATCCTGGAAAGACTGAGCTGCCAGAAATCCCAAAAACAATTAACAAGGACCAACTGCTTTCTGCTGACTGCTGTCTTGTCTGGAGTGATAGCATAATCTTTCACAATCTCAAGCAATCATTTGCTTCCATGAGCTATAAATTCTCAGATATTATGGCGCCTGCAGGCAGCGATTTTGCCGCAGATAAAAATACATTGGACACCATTGCAGAAAATAAATATTCAGAGGTCCTGCTCATCGCAAGCGTCGCCGAGCCGCCTTCAGCAGAATTTCTTGAATTTCTACAAAAGCTGCAAAAAATATCAACAATAAAATCCCTGACGTTGGCTCTGACCAGCTCTAATTGTCAAACCATTGAAAAAGATTGGTTTATGTGGCGGACGAGATTGCTTGCCTTGGCCGACTCAAAAACAAATTTTGTCTGTTTCGAGGTCTCTGATGACTGATACATCAATCGTCTTTATCGTTAGCGGCGCATTAAACCGCGGAAAATCATCTATCGTCAGCACTCTGACCGAAAATGATGACATTGCCGTTTCTGCTATACCTGGCACAACCCGAAAAGCTAATCGCTATGACTACCAAATTGGCGGTCGTTCACTGTATTCATTGGTTGACACCCCGGGATTTGAGCGTCCGGTAAAAGCGCTTTATACACTTGAGACAGAGACAAATCCTTCCCTTAGCTATCCTCAGCGTCTTAATGAACTCTTTTCATCACCGGAGATCCAAAAAAGATTTCCCGAAGAAACAGAAATCCTTCTGCCAATATTAAAGGGCGGCGCAATCATTTATGTAGTTGATACTAGCCTTCCTCCATCTGCTGCCTCACACGCTGAAATGGAGCTCCTAAGAAGAACGGGCCAGGCTCGTATCGCGTTGATAAATAAACAAAGTGCGGGGCACGATGATCTATGGCTGAGTCTTCTCAATCAATATTTTAATATCATCCGACATTTTGATGCCGCAAAAGCCGGCTTTAATGAACGAATCAAACTGCTGTCTGTTTTGCGTGATATTGACCCCCGTTGGTATGAAGAATTAGATCCAGTTATCGAAACTCTGAAAACAGAATGGATTGACCGAAATAACGAAGCCCTGCAAAATATAAGCAAACTCATCAGTGATATCTTGCAAGTTCGCATAGATAAAAGCTTTGAGACTCTAAGCAACATGGAAGAAAACCGGAAAATCCTCCGCAAATCATTTTTAGACAAGCTTTTAGAATTGGAAAAAGTCTATCAGCAAAATATACGCCGCATTTTTAAACATAAACGCTACAAATCCGGCTTAGAAGTCAATCAGGAGACCCAATCTGCAGACTTTTACGATCTCAAACAGTGGGAAGGGCTGGGTATTCCAAAAGAAAAATTTGCTCTGACTATGGCTGTCATCGGCGGCGCCACAGGATTTGCTGCTGATCTTGCTATGGGAGGCTGGTCAGGCGGCTTGCCGAGCATCCTCAGCGCCACATTTTTTGGAGGCGCAGCCTGGTTTGGCTATGATAGCATAGAAGTTTCCAAAAAACGAGTCGGAAAACACCGGCTTCTTTTCCTGATTAAACCAAAATCTGCTTACCCATTTATTATCTTGGACAGGGCTATCGCCTATTATCTTTTTATAAAAACTTACGCCCACGGAAGACGAGATGATGCTGCGCCACCAAAAAGCATCAATATTATTGGGAAAGCAGAGCAGCAGCAGCTTAAAAATCTGACCAATATATTTAAAATCCTCTCCAAAACAGATACGACAGCCTATCTGACAATAGAAAAAGAACGGCAAAAGCTGCAAGAGATTATTGCCGTTTTACTGGAGGATGAACAGCAATGAAAATCGTCGTTACAATTGCTGTAACACTAGTGCTTTTAGGATTTTCATGCTCTACACAATCAAGCTGTCCCTCAAATTTTAAACAGATATTGAAGCCGGGGTGCATTGACGATAAAAGCATACTATCTCAAAATCCGGAGGCAAAGATGATCGACGATTTGCGGGAAGGACTTTGGCTCTGGAATTATCCAGATGGCACACGCTACCTGGAAGCAGAATATTCTCATGGGCAGCCTCACGGCTATTGGAAATATTATTCAGAAAATGGCAAGCTGCAGCGACAGGAGTATTACTACCAGGGCAAAGCTGCTGGTCTGTGGCAATACTATACATCAACTGGCGCCCTGCAGATGGAAATTTTACATTACCAACAAAACAGTACCCGTGAACATATTTATTACTTCCCGGGAGGTGATATAGCATACCGGCAAAAATTTGTCAAAACAGATATTTACAGACTTGACGGCTATTCGGCAGAATATTATAAACATGGCCAGCTACGCTTTGAAACCTATTTTGAAAATGGAGAAATCGCCGGCTATCAGCGCTGGTACTATCCCAATGGCCAGCTTATGATGGAAGGTTTCCAAAAAAACGGTCAGCATCTTGGTGTCTGGACAAAATACGATGTCAATGGCATAGTACAAGAGCAAACAATAGCGCCAGACCCACATTGGGTCTATCAGCATATTCCACTAGAGTAATT
>OMKS01002521.1_pt1 | contig 15238 bp, 13 predicted proteins | sample 1674721 | NCBI WGS metagenome assembly OMKS01 (sample SAMN06264996, study PRJEB25208) | sediment metagenome | isolation source: hot spring sediment | place: USA: California | collected 2014-09-02
GATCTACACTATCCTCTTCGTCGGCAGCGTCAGATGTGTATAAGAGACAGCTTATACGGTTTTCGGGCGGTTCGGCGGTCCCAGAGGCCGCTGCATGGTTGAAGTTGGGTATAGAAAAAGATTTTGAATTTCCGCTTTTCACCATAAATGTCTTGGGCGAATAAAATGAAAATTCAACCCGGTGGATTGATGACAGGCTCGACGCTTTGTCCATTGGTGGTAATTGCAGGCGTTATATTTCAAATTCTTATGTGGTCTTTTTCGATTGATGGCGCGATGGCTCAGGACGCGGCCCCGGCACAAGGCTTGTGCCTGGATATTTCCGATGCCCCGCTCGACAGCCAACTACAGGCGGCACCGACGGAGGGGATGGCCCGAGTGGGTTCGGGCGCATCCGCGTCTATAAACGGCGAAGAACTTCACGCCGGCGCCGCGATGTACCAGGCCCAGTATTCCACTGACGGGTGGACCGGCGATGTGAAAGCTTATGTAATCGACGATGCGAGCGCCGGTTTATTGAGGGATACGCCGCTATGGAGTGCTGCGGGGCTGCTCGATGCCCTAAACTGGGACACAGGTCGTTTGATTGCCACATACGACGGAGGCAAAGGAATGCCGTTTCGTTTTTCGGAACTCACAGACGAGCAGAAATCCACCCTGGACCCGGACAGGGCTGGAGATGATACAATCGCTGTAGAACGGCTCGAATACCTTCGGGGAAATAAAGCAAAAGAGATTTCAAATGACGGGTATTTTCGAAACAGGTCTTCAGTGCTGGGAGACATCGTCCATTCTTCCCCCACCTATCATGGCGGTGTTATTTATGTGGGCGCCAACGACGGGCTGATGCATGCGCTGGATGCCGCCGACGGTAAAGAACTGTTTGCGTATTTACCTGGTCTGATTTTTCACAACCTACGGGAGTTGACCTCTCCATCATATGAGCATCTGTATTTTGTCGATTTGACACCGGCCGTGAGAGATATCGGAAGCGGCATCTTTCTTGTGGGAGGTCTCGGCAGGGGCGGCAGGGGTTATTACTGCCTGGATGTTTCCGATCCATTTTCGGTTTATTCTGAGTCAGTGCTTGCAGAGAAGGTCATATGGGAATTTCCTAGTTTATCCTCTACGAAAAAGGATGGGCGGGATATCGGATATACTTACAGCGTTCCATCTATAGTAGATTCAAAAGAAGGATGGATCGTTGTTTTTGGGAACGGGTACAGCAGCCCCAACGAAAATGCCGTGCTTTTTGTCCTGGATTTGACCAGCGGGACATGCATCGCCCGGATCGACACCGGCGTCGGAGTATGTAACGGGCTGTCCACTCCGATTGTTGTGGATACCAACGACGACGGCAAAGCTGATTACGTCTATGCCGGAGATCTCAAGGGAAACCTCTGGAAGTTCGATCTAACGGCTTCCGATGCGTCGAAATGGGACGTGGCATACAGGGACGGAAGCAGCCCCAAACCTTTGTTTCAGGCGAAGGATGAAAAAGGGAATCCTCAACCTGTTACAACGCGCCCGGACGTTATGTGCCATTGTTCGAAGTCAATGCCCGGCTACATCATCGTTTTCGCTACTGGAAAGTACCTCGGAAACACAGATTTCAGCGATTTTTCCACCCAGACTATTTACGGAATCTGGGATTACGGGGACGACGAAGACGATTCTGAATGTCTGGGCTCATTCGAAAGGTCCGCTTCACAGAAGCTTTCCAACCAGCCGGAAACGGTCGCTTTACTTGAACAGGTGGAAATTTATTATGAAATGACAGGGGGGCGTTATCTTCGGGTTCTCTCCGATTATGAACCCCTCTGGAAAACCGAAAAGGACGAGGACATGGGGGGGGAACCAAATCCTTCTTCTTCGGTGCCGAATCATGTGGGTTGGTTTTTCGACCTTCCTCTTCCCGGGGAAAGAGTCGTGAGGGATGTCATGATCAGGGACGGCAAGGCCTTCGTGGTCAGCAATGTTCCGAAAAGTTCTCCTTGCTCTGCAGACGGAGATTCCGTCGTTCACGAAATAAATGCGTGCACAGGCGGGAGGATGACGGTCACGCAGTTCGACATCACAGGAGACGGTGTGATCGACGCGGATGATATGGTCGATATTCCAGATCCTGACAACCCCGGAGGAATCATCAATGTTGTTCCTGCCGGCGTCGCGTTTCCGTCGATGCTGTATGCTCCCAGTATACTCCGGATGCCGGATTCGACCGAGATGAACTATTTCAGCTCCGTCACCGGCAGCAATGTCACTATCAGGGTAACCGGTGAGAGAAGAGGAATCTACTACTGGCGGCATCTGGATTGAAGCCTGGATTTTCTAACTTTCCATTAAGAAATTTTGATGTCCGTGGTGATGTCCTAAAGTGGTCGACTCCATATGGATAATGGAGTAATATAAAAAATCAAATTATAGACCATGACGGTTCATCGGCCGATCAACGTCACCCGGGTAAGTCTGCAGCTGGAATCGGGCCGGGAACAGGAACCGCCGATATTATCAACCAGCTTCCATCAGGTATTTCCGGACGGAAACCAACCAGGTTCATGCATGCTGGATGAACTCCACATAAGCGATTTTGCGATCATCACCGATTTGAAGCTTTCCTTGAAGCCGGGCTTGAACACTTTAACCGGTGAGACAGGGGCCGGAAAATCGATCATCATCAATGCCATGAATTTATTGCTCGGCGGAAGGGCCTCATCCGACCTGATACGCACGGGTTGCAAGGAGGCCCGGGTCGGGGCTCTGTTTTCAATTTCGGAACAGGGTGCTGTGGCTGCGGTTCTCGAAGAAATGGGTTGTACAGGTGACGGTGAGTTGCTGATTCAAAGGACAATCAATCGTGAGGGCCGTAACAAAGTCTTTATAAACGGATCCATTGCAACGCTTTCAATGCTTTCGAAAATCGGCGGTATGCTGATCAATATTTCAGGCCAGCATGAAAACCAGGTGTTGCTTCGTCCGGACAACCATCTTTTTCTTCTGGATGAATTCGGCAGGCTTTCGGATCGTCGTGAAATGGTGAAGGAGATGTACGAAAGCGCCGCTGCGGTGGAAGCCGAGATGAACGAGCTGAAGACATTGATCAAGGAGGGGGAAGTCGGTCGGGATCTGGCGATGTTCCAGATACGCGAGATCGATGCGGCCAACCTCCAGCCCGACGAGGACGAACAGTTGGCTGAGGAGCGCAGGCGGCTTCAGCATGCAGAAGAGCTGCTGGCTGCATTGGCTGAGGCTTACGATCTTCTCTATGAAAGCGACGGTTCGGTGGTTTCCAGGCTTTCTCAAAGTTCGAGGAAGGTGGCCAGGGCATCGGAAATCGACGGCCGACTGACCCGGCTGCATGAAAGCCTTGAGGAGTTCCAGGCCGGGATTGAAGACATTGCTTTTGCGTTGAGGGATGCTCGAAGGAAGGTGGAAAACGACCCGGGACGCCTGGCTGAGGTCGAAGAACGAATTGCTGTTTTAAACGAAATGAAGCGCAAATACGGAGGTTCGATCGCTTCGGTTCTTTCCTCCCGTGAACAGACCGCGGCACGTCTGTTCGACGCAGAAGAACTGCAGCGTCGTTTGAAAGCGGCGCAGGAAAGGCTGGAAACCCTTGCTGAAAGTATGCGGAAAGAAGCGGCGGCTCTTTCGACTGCAAGGCGCGAGTCGGCTGCCCGTCTGGAAGCTTTGGTTGAAAGGGAGCTTGCCCAGCTTCACATGGAAAACACCCGTTTTCGTGTTTCAGTGCAGGTTCATGGTGAGCGCATTGGGCCCGACGGCATGGAGCGGGTGGAATTTTTTATTTCGACAAACGTCGGAGAAGAAATGAAACCGCTTGCAAAGATCGCTTCCGGAGGTGAATTGTCCCGCCTGATGCTGTCGCTCAAAAAGATTCTTGCGGGCACCGCATCGGTGGAGACGTTGATTTTCGACGAGGTGGATTCGGGTATAAGCGGTGCAACGGCCGAGGTTGTCGGGGAAAAGCTGAGGGGCCTGGCGGCGTACCATCAAATTCTTTGCATCACGCATCTGCCACAGATAGCAAGCCAGGCGGAGACGCACTTCCTGGTCAAAAAAGCGGTCGCAGGTGGGCGCACACGAACTGCAATCACCGAACTGGACAGAAATGAGCGGGTGACGGAAATAGCACGCATGCTTGCCGGCAGAGAAATCACCGAGGGTGCTGTCACGCGGGCACGTGAAATGCTTTCATGATTCTCTTCCGGTTTGTCGGACACTCCCGGTACCAGATCAAAAAGCCCCGGCCGGGCCGTTGTTTTTCAGGGCTTGTAGCGAATGGAGAGTCCCGGCTCGAAGATCAGCCCTTCCTCCGGCTCGGCAATCGATGTCTGAGGCCCCGGCAAGGTGACCATTAGTTTTCCGAGCACGGCTCCCGGGACGGTCAATGTTCTGCCTTCCATGGTTTCGATCCGTGTCCCTTCGTTCAGTACTTCGAAGCGGCTGCCTTTTTTCACCCCTATATCTGTGCCCGCATTTATGACAGCTCTATTCTCCTCAAATGATAATATCCTGCCTTTCCACCTGTGACGGTCCATTTCTTCGACCAGTTCATTGATCTGCCGCGGAACAATATCGGAGATTATGCGGCCGGCGAATCTGTCAAGAAGTTCGCGGTCGGTACTCATTTCCGCGTCAATCAATTTGATGGTTTCCTCTTCTATTGAGGCGGTGCTGAACAGTATCGTTCCGCTGGCTACATCGAGAGCGGTAATCCGCACCGGGATAGAGAATAAGATGGACTGTGATTTGAACGGCCAGATGCCCGTGGTCCTGGGAGTGCTCTCAACAGGGCTCAATACCATGGTGACAATTGTGCTGATACCTTTCTCATCACAGTAGTCCAGAATCTCCACGGGTGCCGCTATCCGTAGGTCGAGTCCTCGGCCCGCTCCGGTCCAATCTACGCCCTGAGGGGGATGCTGGATTATGAAACGGGAATTTTTTTCGAAAGAATTTCTCATCACCTCTGCAATACCAGCAGCGGTTTTCGGGCTGTAGCCCGCTTGGTCGACCGGATCGAAGACCATGATCCTCTTTTTTAAATGGGCCGTGCGCGGTTTCATCTTTGTGATCAGAGAGGCGGGGGATAATTTTTCCCCGGCCGATTTGATCATTCCACAGCCTGAAAACACCCCGCTGCAGGAGACGATAAAAAGCAACAGAACAAATTTTGAATAGCGAATAAAATACATATGCAGCCTCGTCGATAATTGATATCAGAAAATGATATCGAAAGAGCAGAATTTTCCTGTCCAGGGTTCTTCCCGTTCATGTACCCCGGTGACGTTGGCTCCGGGCGGGCCCTGACGACACCATTTGGCTACCCGATGAACCGCATCGGCGTCTCCTTCCAGGAGCGTTTCCACTTTCCCGTCAGCCCGGTTTTTCACCCATCCGAAAACTCCGGCGGAAACAGCCTGGCGCCGGGTGGAATCCCTGAACCAAACACCCTGAACTCGGCCTTCGATAATCAAATTCAACCGCTTTTTTTCCATATTATTCTCCCCTGTTTTTACTCACAGGTTTTCCGCCGGAGACCATCTCCAGAAATGCCTTTTCATCGAGTATTTCAATGTTCAGTTCAGTGGCTTTTCGCAGCTTGGAGCCGGGAGAGGCGCCGGCTACAACGTAATCAGTTGACTTCCCGACCGTAGAGGCCAGTTTACCTCCTTTTGATGTGATAACATCCCTCGCCTCCGACCGTGTCATTGATTCGAGCGAACCGGTTAAGACGAATGTCTTTCCGTCAAGGTGGGATGACGGTATGCCTGCGGGGGGTTCATATGAAATCCCTTTTTCCAACAACCGCTGCAGGTTTCGCCGGTTCGACCCATCGGCGAAATAAGAGACGATCTGCTCGGCGATTTGAGGGCCGATCCCATGAACACCGGTCAGTTCCTCCTCCGTGGCTTCCTGCAGACGTTCTATGCTTCCATACTGCCTGGCCAGGATATCGGCGGTGTGTTCTCCTACATGTCGAATGCCCAGCGCATAAATTAGTCTGGCAAGGGTCGGTTGTTTACTTCGCTCGATGGCTTGGAGGAGGTTTTCGGCGGATTTTTCGGCCATTCTTTCGAGCCCGAGGATATCTTTCTTTCGAAGATTGTAGAGATCGGGCGGGTCCTTTATCACCCCTCTGTCTATCATTTGCAGAAGCGTCTTCTCACCAAGGCCGTCGATGTCCATGGCCGCTTTGGATACAAAATGTTTAAACTGTTCCCTCACCTGGGCGGGGCATAATGGATTCGGGCATCTCAACACAGCTTCCTGGTTTTTCCTGACAGCGAGGGTTCCGCACACCGGGCAGCGATCCGGCATCACAAAGGGTTTTTCGACGCCGGTTCTTTTCGAAGTGACCACAGCCACCACCTCGGGGATGACATCTCCCGCACGTTGAACGAGAACGGTGTCACGTTCACGGATGTCTTTCTTACGTATTTCATCTTCATTGTGCAGGGTGGCACGTTTTACCAGGACCCCTCCCACTGTAACCGGTTCCAGATGGGCAACCGGGGTCATTGCACCAGTCCGGCCCACCTGTACGTCTATTTTGAGTATCCTGGTAGTTTCACGGCTGGGAGCGAACTTATACGCGAGCGCCCATCGCGGGCTCCTGGAGATCTGGCCCAGCCTCCTCTGCAGTTCTAAATCATCAACTTTTATCACCGCACCGTCGATCTCGTAGGGCAGGGAATCACGGATTTTTTCCAGCTTATGGCAGTAGTTTATCACCTCATCCAGGCTCTCACATGTCTCCATCATACCGGCGTTGATACGAAGGCCCCACCGCTGCAGAGCCCTCATAACTTCAGCCTGGCTTGAAAATCCGGTGCCCTGAGCGGTTCCGACTCCATAACAGAACATTGTCAAACGGCGTTTTGCAGTGACTCTGAAGTCCAGTTGCCGCAGAGAACCGGCCGCGGCGTTCCTGGGGTTTGCGAAAGGCGCCTCCCCTTTGGCCGGCCTGTCGCGATTAAGTGATTCGAACTCATCCTTTTCCATGTAGATTTCCCCCCGGACTTCCAGTAGCTCCGGTACAGGGCCGACTTCAGGATGGTCCTTGAGTTCAATCGGTACGGCAAGGATCGTTCTGACATTGGCGGTGACATTTTCTCCGACGGAGCCGTCCCCACGTGTCGCGGCGGTGGTCAACCTACGGTTCTTATAGATCAATTCAACCGCCAGGCCGTCTATTTTAGGCTCTACGCCGTATGCAGGTGAATCCTCAGTGCCGAGGAATCGCCGTATTCGTGCGTCGAATTCAATTATTTCCGAATCACTGAAGGAATTCTGGAGGCTCAGCATCGGAATCCTGTGACGCACCGGCGCAAATGTCTTGAGCGGGGCCGCGCCTACCTGCCGGGTCGGGGAGTCCGGTGTCACAAGTTGGGGGTGAGCCTCTTCCAACTGTTGAAGCCGGCGGAACAGCCTGTCGTATTCGGCGTCCGTTATCTCCGGAGCGTCCATCGTATAATATTTCGTGTTATGATAACGGATCTGTTCCCGAAGGCTTTCGATTTCTTGACGCGGGTCGGTCATTGAATCAACATCTCCTGAAATCTGGTCATTGTGCAACGGCAGCAAGTTCAATTATCACCGAACCGGCGGCCTCTGATGCTTCTGTCAATCGGGGATCGGAAAAACCAGGCCGCCAACCGGCCGGGGAGAGTTCATCTGATACCACAAGCAGGGCGGCAAGTGCAACAGATCTGTATATCGCAACGCTCATCAAGGCGGAAAGCTCCATTTCGACAGCCAGTGCGCCCAGGGTGCGATAGGCCCGGATTTTGGAAGGTGTTTCCCGGTAAAGTGCATCGGTCGTCCATATCGGACCCTTGGCGGCAGTCATTTGTTTTTTTTCGAGTGCGGCTTCGAGCCTTGAAAACAAAAAACCGTCAGATGCAGGTTCTATGATGCCGTTCGTGTAGAGACGGGAGATCCCTTCTTCCGGAAAAGCTTTAGAAGGAATGATCATGTCGCCGATTGAAAGACGGGGGTCCAGGGATCCGCACCACCCCAGAACCCATATCCTTTCAGCCCCGAGCGCTATCAGCTTTTCAATGCCGATTACCGCATGGGGGGCGCCGAAAAACGGTCCACAAATGGATATATGGCCGCCGTTGGAAGAGGAAGCATCGTAGAAGTTATACAGATGAGCTTCACTGAAAGCGATTTTCCGGGCGGAAATCATGCTGGTTATGCGATCGAGCTGCGAGCGGACCATAACCATTACCGCGTCAGGCGCGGCTGGAGGATCACGCCGGTTTTTTTTCGGGCGTATCAAGCCTTCTTCAGTCTTTTTCATCGCGTCTTGTCCGGTTCCGGCATTGTTTAAAATCAGAGGCGCTCCCGGTTTCAGTTTTTTTGTGGCTTCAGTTTTTGGCCATAAAAGGAAGCTGTCATGCCCGGCGTGGCATTTCAAACTGAAACAGGTGAAAGGCAAGCCGGAACACTACGTTGCACGATAGCATTTTTTTGATGGGAGCCGCTACCAACTTTTACGAATGAGGATTTTTCGGATTTCTTCTTCCACTTTACGTTCGACCAGAATCATTTTCCGTGCCCGTGCCTTTTCGATTTTAGCAGCCAGCGTTTCCAGGTCAGCCGGCTTCTCTACGAAATCCATCGCACCGAGGCGCATGGCTTCCACACCTTTTTCGATGGTTCCATGACCTGTGAGCAGGATAACCTGGAGTTCCGGCCGGTTTTTTTTGATTCGCTTCAAGGCCTCCAGTCCGTCCATTTCAGGCATCATCAGGTCGAGTATGATAACGTCGAAACTCTCTTTTTTCAGGACATCAAGCGCCGCGAGTGCGGAGGAGGAGGTTTTAACCTCCATGCCTCGGATTTTCATGCGTTCTCCGAGTATGTCCAGGAATTCTTCTTCATCATCAACCAGAAGGACCTTTGCACTCATTTTTGACTCCTTTGATATGAGAAAATATCGTTTTTGAGCTGAAAATCAGCCATCTTCGACAAGGTTGTTGTGAAAGGACAGGTTTATTCCGGGCTGCGTTGTGTCCATTTCGAGCGAGCATCCCAGCAGGGCCAGCAGGACGTTCAAGTTTTTTCCCTCCACTTCGGTTATGAAATCAGGATTGGTGGCGGCGCATCCGTGGAATTGTATCGAAATCGGACCACCTGCACGACCGAACGCCACCTGCAGCTTTTTTCCCGGTTCAGCCCACCGGGAGCAGCAATCGATCAGGTGCCAGAATAGATACAGCATGAAAATCGGAGAGGTCATCACGCTGGGCCGGTCCTGAGAAGAAACAATCTCCAGAGTTATGTTTCGTGCTGCAAGCAGGCGGGCAGAGACTGCAGCGATCAATTCCAGATATTCCCGAATGTCTACGGATTTGATTTCCATGTCTACCGAATGAGCGAACTTGTTCATGTTTCGAATGATTTGATCGGTTCTTTTAACCTGGCGCCCGATTGAAGCTGAAAGGGTTTTGACTCGTTCGATATCCAGGTTGCGCCCCTTTTCCGTCAACCGTGCAAGATCCTCCAGCAACCCGGCGTTTTCATTGACTATACTCAAAGAATTCTTGAGTTCGTGGGAAATTGAAGCAGAGATGTGTCCGAAAAATTTGAGTACACCCCAGCCGGCTGTTTGTGGGAAATCAACCATGGCATCCCCTTTTGAAATCAATCGATTTCCTCCGCCACGAGGTTAATTTTTTCCGCAAAGGCGTCTATATCCACCGGCTTCCACAGGTAGTTGGACTCGCCGGCGGCGGCGGAACCCGCCTCGAAATCTTCCTGTGAACCATGGCCGGTCATGAATATGAATTTCAACTCCGGATCGATTTCTGCCATATGTTCTTTGAGGGTCACGCCGCTAAGCCCCGGGAGCTTTACATCGAGAACGGCTACGTCGTACTTTTTATCTCTAAAAAGCTTCAGGGCAGACTCCGCCGTGACCGCCCAGTCAACGGAAAACCCTCTTATAGTGAGTCTTTCCGCCAGCGTCACGGCAAGTTCTTCTTCATCATCGACTAACAGTACTCTAATGGGTTTCATCCTTTTTCTCCGGCGTTAACGGCAAAACTATATCAAAGCGTGTTCCTTCCCCAACCTGGCTTGTCACTTCAATGGAACCTCCTATTTCCTGCACGAGACCGTAGGTTATCGACAGGCCCAGGCCGGTACCCCCTTTCTTCGTCCTGGTTGAAAAAAACGGCTCGAACACCCGCTTTAGATCTTCTGGAGGGATACCACAACCGTCGTCAATAACCGAAACCATGATGGATTCCTCTGATATCCGCCTGGCTTCAAAAGTCAAATCCCCTCCATCTTCAAGTGCAGCGAACGCATTATTTATTAAATTGAGAAATATTTGCTGTAGCTTGCCTCTGTCGCTTTTGAAAACAGGGATATCAGAATTTACGTTAATATTAATATTTATAGCCCTGTGATGAGCTTCATTTTTAAGGAATGATAATACACTTTCTATGGTTTCTTTTAAATTTACATCTTCTACGCTCAAATCCATATGGCGTGCGAAGCCTAAAAGCCGCCTTGTGATTGCTGCACAGCGTTTGACCGAAGCCGAAATGACCTCGGTCTGTTTGATCAATCTGGATCGTAGTTCGCTTTCGGGTTGGGGGCTGAGCAAATCGGTGATCAACCCTGCTTTTTCGTTTATTATGGCGAGAGGGTTGTTGATTTCGTGTGCGACCCCCGCTGCAAGACGCCCGATGGAGGCAAGTTTATTTGTATATTCAACATGATGAAGTGCTGTAACACGTTTTTGATCAGCGGCGTGTATCCTGCTGATAAGATATGTGGCAACTGCCAGTACCACAAGAAGTATCACGGCAACGCTGATCAGAAGATACGTGGTTATCTGGGCACGGGCCTTAAACCAAGGCCGCATCATTTCGTCTTTGTCTTTAATAGCCATTAAAATAAAAGGGGTTTCTTCGATATAAGCATAGCTGACAAAAAGAGTTTCTCCTTTCCGGCCGCGGGTTTCGAAGACTTTTGTGGAGTCGGTTCCTTCCGGTACTGAAAGGGTCATTTTTTCCAGGACCCCGCCGAAAAAGCGTGATTGTGTCTGCAACACACCGTTTCGATTGACCACGAACAGGTCTGAAGCGGTGCCTGTTTCCATATGCACCAACTTTTGATGAATATTTTCGGCTTCTATCGTGGCTCTCAGAATGAAACTGCGATCACCCCCGGTGTCGCGGTAAACCGCAAGAACCATATGAGGGCTGCGGCGGAGCCCCAGGAAGACATCGCTCGTATGGCTCCCCTGTGCCTTCACTTCTTCGAACCACTTCTGCCCGCTGTAGTCGGCGCTGGCGAGATCGTAAGGGCCTATGTAATTTATTTGCCTGCCTGAAGCATCAATAAGACCCAAGTCAGTGAATCCTCCGAAACTTTTCTGGAGATTCCTCAAAATATTCAGCAACCTGTCTTGATCGGACAACGACTCGAAGGAATTGTCCCGTGCAAGAAATTCCAGCGCCGATCTGCGTTCCACAAGAAAAAAGGACAGTGTGCGCCGCGCGTTCGAAACCAGGCGTGAAAGGCGCAGCATGTTTTCGGATTCTATCGCTTTTTGAGTGACTTGATAGTCGATTGCAGCCAGAAAGAAAACCGGCGCCAGGGCCGCCCCTGCGGTAAGAAGAACACTGAGATACCAGATGCAGCGGAGATTGAACATATTTTTGTATGGGCCCGCCGCTACGTCACGATAATCCCAGAATTTAGGTTTAATCTTGAAATTTAATGACATTCATAACCTGCTTTTACGGCGCCGCATCCTGTCGTACGCCTTTTCAAGGGTTTCGCTGAGAGTATCTATATCCACGGGTTTTTCGAGATAAGCAAAAGCACCCAGCTCCATACACACATCTCTGTCGGCATCAGTGCCGTGTCCGGTTAAAATCACCACCTCGATCTCGGGGTTTCGGGCTTTCACTCGTTTTAGAACTTCGACTCCGTCTATCCCCGGCATTTGGAGGTCTAAAACCATCACTTCGGGAGTGTCTTCGTGAACCATGTCCATCGCGCTTTCCCCGTCATAGACAACGCTCGAGTCTATTTCCCTCATCCGGAGCCTTTCAGAAAGAGTCTGGACAAATTCTCTTTCGTCATCGACCAGCAGCACCTTTACCGGGGTTTCAAAGCGGCGATAGGAAAATGGGCTGCGATGGTTTCCGGCCACCTTAACCTCCACCCGTCCGGAGTCAAATTCATCCGCCTCCATAACCAGCCTCTGGAGTTCCTTTTCGAGTTTTTCATGCATGATCACGGGCCTGTATAACGTCAGCGACACATCCTGTTGTTGAACCTCCACCCCGGCTGCATATCCGTGCTTTGCCAGGTGAACCTGGATCCGGGCGGAGGAGAGGAAATCAGAGGAATTTCGATTTGGATTCCTTTCTTTTAAAGGGGTGCTGTCCAAGGCTCTGGAAATGACTTCGACCGCTTCCTTCAGGCTGGCTTTATCCGCAGGCAGCACAATATCGTAAAGATCGGAATCCCACGCATCCGATGCTCCACTCAGAAAACTCACCCAGAATTGACGCTGTCCATCGGCTTTACGAATACGGCGCCAGGCCTCGGATTCGCTGCATCCGAGTGTTTCGGCGGCAAGTCCGATCCGGAATTCTCTGCCGGCCAACACCAGGACTCTTAAAACCGGGTCGAGCCACTCTGGGAGCAGCGGGGCGGAGAATCCGTGAATCAGAACACTTCCTTTTTCGAGCTGCAGGGCCAGGGCCAGTTTCAGCCATACAACGGTATTTTCAAGTTCATAAAGGAATGGGTTGAAGGAAGCGGTTCTGAAAAAGAAAGATTCTTCGAGCCTGGCCGTTGATATTCCTGATAAACGGTTTGCTTCCTCCAGGATTTCCCTGTCTGTTACGAGCCGGTATCCTGTGGCTTCAGCCGCAGCGGCCGCCAATTCGTCCGCCCGGCAGTATATGCTGCTGAATAATGAAATAGCCGGCATTATTTTTCTCCGTTTTACCGGGCCTCAAACTGTCATTCCCCATACATTGTGAGCCGGGACATTTTCAAATTAATTTCTTTCACTTCGGGAATAGTTTCGACGATTTTGTAAATCCGGCGTTTGAGTTCCAGCTGCCGGACAGGAGGAGCTTTCAGGTGTATTTCAACCGATCCATCTCGTGCCTGAACATGTATATCATATTGGACATCCATTAAAGCAGCCTTGACTTCAGCTGCAAGCGTGAGGTCATGAAGGGCGCGGCTCGAATCAGGCGTGGTTGTAAATTTATCCATTTGAACAGTGTCGACGATGATTTTTGTAGCATCGTCCGTCGACAATTGCTTGATATGGATCACGAGATCATACAGGCTGGGGTCCCATGTGTCTATTCCGTAAAGATCACGGCCCCACTTCCGCCGTTCTTCATCGTCTTTCTGAAGCAAGGCCATCGCTTTTTCATAGATTATACCTTCCCTGGCCATTTCAAGTCTTATCCGGTCTTCGAGATCTGCAACGATTCTCACCTTAAGAACATGTGAAATCCCGGAAACAAAAAAATGACCTGCCAGCCCGTGGTATACGACGTTGTCTGCAAGAAGCTGTTTTAGAAGCGCGGCTTTTATGTAGGCGATGTATTTTTCCTTTCCATATTCCAGCGCTTTGAAAATCGATGGTGCGTCCTGAACCGCTCGTATCAGTTTGATTTCGGGAACATTGAAATCCTGTGACGCCTCGATCAGGACATCCCTTGATATGCACCGATAACCGAGTCGCTCCGCCACTTTTTCGGCTACTTCTTTACCTTTGCTGTATGAGCCGCGGGAAATGGTTACAATTGCCATGAAAAGCCTCCTGCTTGTAGATTTTCATGAGGGAGTGATAAATTAATTAATTTATAATTTATTGGGAAAAAATTTCATTAATGGTAGTTTTTATCCTTTTTCTATAGTGAGAAACCATTTTTTCATTTGACATCACCATATCCAGCTGCCTGGTATGCATTATCAGAAACCCGAGAATCCTCAGCCTTTGCTGCATCACGTCCTGGGGTTGATCCTCAAAACGGGCCCAGAGCACATCTTCGGTAACGTCAATGACGAAGCCCCAATCGGTGAGGATTTCTTCAATCAGTTGAACGCGTCTTTTTCTGCGGAAGTTGTCGGCCGCGCCGCCCTTGAACCGGAAATGAATATAGTTTTCCGGAATGCGTTCCCCGACGTAACTTTCTACTCCGGCAAAATGAAAGCCGAAACGGGAATTCAAACTGCAGTAATGCTTTGCGATCATGAAAAAGTTCTTATCCGCATATTGTGAAGGAATACCGGTGAGGAGCGAAGTATTCCGCGTGGCTTCAAACATCACCGACATAAAGCCTTTTCCATCAATCGGCGGTGGACCTTCCCACGGAACCATCGTAATTCCTTCCCAGAGAGCTCTCATGGGAACCGATACGATGTCGTCTATATGGATACCCGGCGTATCTATTTCATCGCCGAACCCGTCGTCGAGATTAAGCACCCACCATTGCATGGGGATGTCACATAAGAGTTGTTTGGCGGCGTTTTGCGGAAAGGGGTTGGTGCTGCTGAAACGAAACATTCCCCTGACGGCGTTTTCATGACAGTATCGAATCAGATCGTGGAATGTCCGGCAGTTTTCCGGCCTGAAATTTGGTGCATCAGGGTCTTTCAACGTGAGCGGCAGAATGCGTTCTGCCAGTTGTTCCAGCGTTTGATAGACCGGCGTTTTTGCCATCATTGTTCCGCCTTCAGCGCGTTTCTGGAAAAGTTTTTCTATTTTGCCATCATAGACTCGTCCCGCACCCCCATCCACGGTTACCCACCGCCCGGAGGTGAGTTTTTTACAGGCATTTTGCAAACCGAATACAGCCGGTACTTTGAACTCCCGGGCGACGTTTGCAAGATGGCTGGTTACGCTTCCGTACTCCGCCACGACAGCTGAAACCCTGTCCATCAAAACCGCCCATTTGGGCAGGGGGTGCATGACCACCATAACGGCTCCCTGAGGGAAACCGAGAATGTCGGCGTCCTTTTTCAGTATATGAACGGGGCCTGCCGCCGCACCGGCGCTGACCCCAAGACCGCTGTTCAACAACAAGTTATCCGCAGGGGCTTCGCCTTCGCGGTCCGATTCACGTTTCTCCGGTTGAGGCGCGGCTATGTGCAAGGGACGGCATTGCAAAATGATTACTGTCTCTTATACACATCTGACGCTGCCGACGAA
>OMKS01002524.1_pt1 | contig 15228 bp, 14 predicted proteins | sample 1674721 | NCBI WGS metagenome assembly OMKS01 (sample SAMN06264996, study PRJEB25208) | sediment metagenome | isolation source: hot spring sediment | place: USA: California | collected 2014-09-02
ATATATGTGCAAATTAATATTTAAAAGTTCTATTATTGAGATTCCGGCATTCCGCTTCGCTCCAGCCGGAATGACAGTTGAATTGTTACGGATATGGTTGGTTTACTGATGTTATAGCTAAATCTTTTGTTTATTATCGTTAAAATTCTTATTGACTTTATTTTATTAAAGTATTATCTTAAAGTTGAATTTTTAACTACAAAATTTGAATAAGGATATGAAAGATAGAGTTATAGCTGATCCTAACATTTGCGACGGCGAGCCTTGAATATGCATCATATTTAGCAACAGAAAAATTGAAATTTTTTTTGCGGATAACGCTGACCGCAGAGTTTTGGGGTTATAGGAAATGCAATAAGAACATAGCTTCGCGAATAAATTAATGAAAAGCAATCACAGATTTTACCGATTTCACCAATTTTTATTTTCGTGCTATCTGTGAAATCTGTGGTATTATTTTTTTCTATACTAAAACTTTCAATTTCCGATACAGATACAGTAAATTATGGCAACGACATCTCTACCAAAAGACTTCAAAGATTTTTTGCGGTTGTTGAATTCCCACAAAATTGACTACTTACTCATTGGCGGGTACACAGTTGGATATCATGGCAATCCGCGTGCATGCAGAGCCGATTGTTTGGCTTGTTTTAGCGACGGGTGTTTAGTATGAAAAAAATTGATGACCGCAGCGCGCTGGCGGAGGAGCTGCTCTGTGAGCTGTGGGAGAAAAAATATTTTTGCGAATTGAAGCTGCGCACCATCGCTGGAGAAACCGTGACTATTGTGTCCACTGGCGAGCACAATTTTGACGCCGGTCCCGATTTTAAAAACGCGACCATCCGTTTGGACGAGCAAATCATCTCCGGTGATGTGGAAATCCACCGCGCACCCGAAGACTGGTACCAACACAAACATCACGCCGACCCGGCGTATAACAAAGTTGTGCTGCACTTGATAATCGGCGTGCAAACCGACTTTGAACCTGCCGTCCGGCTTGATCGACGACCAATGCCCGCAGAGGTGTTTGTGGACATCCCGGAAAGCCGATTTCCGGAATTGATTAGAAAATATCAATTGCACTATCTGCTCAAAACCAACGACCAGAGCTGCCGGCTAAGCCAAATGAAAACCGACGACATTATTGCAGTCATTGATCAGTTCGCACGGCAGCGACTTATTGCCAAAGCTGAACGTTTTAAAGAACAGCATCAGTGGTGTTCCTGGAATCAGGTATTGTATCAAGGATTAATGGAAGCGTTGGGCTATTCTAAAAATCAGACACCGTTTCGTAAATTGGCTCAAATAATACCGGTAGAGGCTTTAATATGCGAATGCTGTAGTTTGCCATCATATCAGCGATTGCACCGACTACAGGGAATTTTATTCGGCGCCGCCGGACTACTCCCCAGTCAAAATCCTTCGGTTGATTGGAGAAAAATTGAAGACGCTGAAATCCGAAATTATATCCAAATGCTCGAATCTATCTGGCAAGAGTTTTATGATCGCATCGGGATACAACCCTTGCAGCGCGCCGAGTGGCTTTTTTTTCGCTTACGTCCTGCCAACTTTCCAACAAGACGGTTAGCAGGTGTCAGCCAGATATTGCTCCGGTTTTCTGAAGCGGGTTTTCTGGAAAAACTGCTAAATATTTTCAATGGATTAAAGGATAATCATACGGCATTAGTTCGTGAGTTGGAACGGATGTTCGTTTGCAAAACCACAAATTATTGGGCCTACCATTTTTTATTGAGTGACAATGAGCGTTTTGACCGCAACAAAAAAACAGAAACGCTGGTAGGCGAAAACCGGGCGCGCGACATCGTGGTAAATATTGCGCTGCCCGTCATTTTGGCGTATGCGGATGAAACAGAAGATGCACAATTGAAGGCGCTGGTGCTGCAATTGTATCAAAGCTATCCGCGCGCCACTTCAAATTTTATCGTTAAAAAGATGAACGATCTGTTTTTTTCAAAACCAACAGCCGCTCCAATCGGTCATAGCGGCGCCATGCGTCAACAGGGTATGACGCATATTTACAAACTGTATTGCCGCAAAAAAGAATGCGACCGTTGCCAAAATGAATGGAAACAGCTTTTTGATTAAAAGCGATAATTGTTATGCGTCCGGATTATGCGGTCAATTTGCCATTTTTCATGAGCGTATAGCCGTCGATTATTACGGTAGGTTTTTTTAAGACCAGATCAATATGCAGGTGTTTTTTTAAACTCCCCCCCTCAAACAAATGATTACCCAATGCAATGTGGGCGGTGCCTAATACCTTTTCATCTTCGGTTGTCGCGCCGGTCAATATTGCGCCGGGATTTGCGCCGATACCGAATTCTGCAATGTTGCGCGATTTTTTCCCGAACGATTTCAGACATTTTTTAAAAGGCTCAACATTTCCGGCGCCGGCGATATGGTAGGCGTAACCGTCTTTGAAGCAAATTTCGATGTGATCCTTTATTAATCCGAAGGGCGGTATCGAACCGTCGACGATCACCACACCATTGGTCGTTTGGCGATCAGGAGTGATAGTTGCCTCACCTGCCGGTAAAAATTCCAGGCTGCCCGGTTCACGAACGATGCCCGTATTGGCGAAACCTTTATGTCGAGTGATTTTAAATTTTAAATCGGTGCCGGCTTTGGTGGTAAGATGGACTTGTTTGCCGATGGAAAACAGATCAGCCATGCGCCGGCTCTTATCCTCGATGAACTTAAAGTTGATGTTGAGCACACGCTCCAGTTGCGCCTGCGACGTGCTGTTGGTACACAGCACCCGGACGCCGTTATGACATAGCTGTTTAACAAACTTGGAATGAATCAGCGGGTGGCTTGAAAAAATCAATACGGCAGAAATCTGTTTCATCAAATTTAATATTGACGCTGCGGGTTCAGGTTGTTTATAATTTCGTGTTGGAATTGTCAACAGCGCCACATCAATCCGATGTTTTTCAGCCTTGTCAAAAAATGCTTGCCCAATTTGTAAAAGATATTTATCAACTATGATGACCAGTGAATCGTTCTGCTGGATTTGTAGGCAATGAAAAAGTGTATTATAAATAGCCCGTTCAAATTTGATCATGTTGATTCCCGCAATTCGGATAGAAGATAAACCTCAACTGCTAACGATTGAAATCGCCAGGTTGAGCTTTAAAATTCAAATTTGTTCAGCCTTGCACTTGCCCAATATTTCTGCCATTATAATGCCGCGTTTCAACGTTGCTTTTGATTTTAGATTAATCCCCATTGATTCAAATCTGGTTGTAGTCACCGGCTCTTTATCCGCTTGAAAAACCTGCGGCATTATTTCCTCGCGTTGCTGGGAAAATGCATCCGGTTTTGAAGGTTCAGGAGGAAACGTCTCCTCCTGAACCCTATCTTCGGCTGAAAAATCTTCGAGCACAGATTCGGAATCTGTTTCATCTTGTTCCAATTCAAATTCCCAGGGAAATTTCCACACCTCTGGTTTTTCGACTGGTGAAGGCGCCGATGAATCGCGTGATGTTTGTTTTTGTTTTAACGCCTTGTTGATAAACGAAAAAATCGCGGCGATAATAAACAATATGGCGATGACTTCGTTCATGGTATCACCCTATTTTTTAGGTTTATCTTCAGTTCCGGAAATTGAATCACGCATCTGGGTATCAGCCTGGATGTTGCGCATCCGGTAGTAGTCCATTATTCCCAAATTTCCTTCACGGAAAGCATGGGCCATGGCTCTTGGAACTTCGGCTTCAGCCTCGACAACGCGCGCCTGCATTTCATGGACCAGGGCTTTCATTTCCTGTTCTTTTGCCACAGCCATAGCGCGACGTTCTTCGGCTTTTGCCTGAGCAATTCGCTTGTCAGCTTCTGCCTGATCGGTTTGAAGTTTGGCGCCGATATTTTCTCCCACATCCACGTCGGCAATGTCAATGGAAAGTATTTCGTATGCCGTGCCTGAATCCAGCCCTTTTTTGAGTACCGTCCGTGAAATCATGTCCGGATTTTCCAACACGTTCTTATGCGTGTCCGACGAGCCAATAGTGGTAACGATGCCTTCGCCAACACGAGCGATGATGGTCTCTTCGCCGGCGCCACCAACCAACCGGTCAATATTGGCGCGAACTGTGACCCGGGCGTTGGCTTTGAGCTGAATACCATCCTTGGCAATAGCGGCAACAACCGGTGTCGGAATAACTTTGGGATTGACGCTGACTTTGACAGCCTCAACAATGTCTCTGCCTGCCAGGTCAATGGCTGTCGCTCGTTCAAACGAAAGATTAATATTGGCTTTATCTGCCGAGATCAACGCCTTCACAACCCGGTCAACATTTCCACCAGCCAAATAGTGCGCCTCCAGTTTGTTGGCATCAGCCGGAATACCAGCTTTCCTCGCGCTGATGAGAGGTCGGATAATAAGCTGGGGGGGAACTTTACGTAATCTCATTCCCACCAGATCACTGAGCATCCGAACTTTTACACCGGAAAAATAGGCGGTAATCCACAGCCCAACCGGAATAAAATAGGAAAATAAAGACAAGAAAATTATGATTCCAATAACAATTAGTACTACTAAAGCGGTAACACTCATGATAGCGCCTCCTTAACAAAATTAATCAATATCCATTTCATCGGATTTTATTTCTTTAACGACAACTCGATTTCCTTCGACGAAAATTACTTCTACCGGTTTTCCGGAATCGATAAAGCTACCTTCTGCCACCACGTCCACTTTTTCATCATCGAAGAGCGCCATTCCCGCTGGCCGCAGCGTGGTTTTAGTCACACCGCGCTTACCCAACAGTGAAATTAAATGCTCTGCTGATGAATGAAATCCTGCAGTTCGCTGTTGGTCTGTTGCCAGCACCATTCGCTTCCAGCTTTTGGATTTAGTCACCACCATAATGACCACCACTGCCAGGATGATCGAAACAATCAGAATTAAATTGGCGATACGGGTTTCCAGTTTGGTATAGGCGAAGATAATGCCCAGCACAACGATTACAAAGCCAAAAATACCAAAAACGTTAAATCCAGGTACCAGAAAAATTTCCACCAGAATGAGCAGAAAACCTGCAACAATCAAACCGGGAATAATAATTTCTAACGGCATAAGTCACAGCCTCCAAAATTTGAAACAGCGACGGAGTTGCCATAAAAATGGAATTGTAAAGAAAAAGGTCGTTTTGCAAACAATGACTGTATCAGCAATCAAGTAATTTTACGAACCAGGATTTTATATCCCTCAACTTTAATCACTTTAATGGCTGAGTTTTGTTCAATAAATTCACCTTCAGCCACCACATCCAGCCGTCGGCCACTAAATTCTCCGATGCCTGCCGGACGCAATGTAGATAGCGCAATACCGGTTTGTCCGACATAATTTTCATAATCTTTGGGTGTCGAACTGAAACCTTGCTGTCGATTTTCGGCAGCGATAAGAATCAATTTTTGGAAAACTTTTGATTTAGGTAGCAATTTCAGCGTCGGCAGCGCCAGAGCAAACGCCAGAATCACTGAAATGCCCACTTGAGTAATGGCAGTGGCAATCTCGGTCATATCGATTTTTCCCACATGGCTTACCAGGCTGAGCACAAAACTTGCCAATACCAACAGGATGCCGGCAATACCGGCGATGCCAAAACCGGGAATAACAAACGCCTCCAGCAGCAAAAAAGTGACGCCGACAACAAACAACAAAATGTCGGTCCATTGCGCCAGGTTAACCAGATAATGGCTGCCAAAAAACAACGAAAGCGAAATTACCGCCAATGTTCCGCCGATTCCCCAGCCCGGAGTTCGAACCTCGAAAATCAAGCCAAAAATTCCCACGGTCAGCAATAGCGAACTAATGATCGGATTGGTGAGAAAATAAACCAGTTTTTCCGACCAGCTTATTTTAGGGCGAATGACCAGTTTCGGCGATAACTTCAATTTTTCGAGCAACTGATTAAAATCGTCAACAACGCCGTCGGCGATTTTGAGTTTAACCGCTTCATCAGCCGTCAACGTCAACAGCTTTCCCTTCTCAATGACGTTAGGAATTTCAATGTCTTCATCAACCATTGCTTCCACGATGTCAACCGGGCGATTATTGCGCTGGGCAACCGAGCGCATCACCGAGCGCAGGTAGGAAACCATTTTTTCCGAAGCCTTGGCGCCGGATTGATCGACCGGTGTAACCGCACCGATTGAGCTGCCAGGAGACATCATAATGGTTTGACAGGAAAGAGAAATTAACGCTCCAGCCGAGGCAGCTTCACGGTTGATGAACGCCACCGTCGGGACAGTGGCTTCAAAAATAGCGTCGCGAATTTGAAGCGCCGCATCAACCCTGCCGCCGGGAGTGTTGATCTCCAGGATGACCGCAGCGGCGTGTTCTTCATTTGCCTGCTTTATCACCCGGGCAATGTAATTGGGCAATCCCAGGTTGATTTCACTGTCAATTTTGATATAATAGCAGTGGCTGGAGTCCGCTTCTGCGATAAGCGCCAGCGGAACACAGCACATTAATAAAAAAATGACAAAAACATTTTTCATAGGTATGTCTCAAACCGATCATGATTTCCGCCTGCATCAAGCGACCCGACAAAACCGAATCGCTATTTTTTCAAAAGCGCTGCTAATTTGTTTGTTAAAGAAACACCAAGCGGCTAATGTTTTTGCGCTGTCTCCAAAGTGTAATTTTCGAATTCGATAAATTTAAAGCGGATAAGCGAATGAATAAAATCACCCAGCCGTTCATAAACCGGTTCCACATCTTCCTGGAATTGTTCCCTCAAATTATTTCCAATTTCTTCTACGGTGCGCTCGCCATCGATCTGCTTCCAGACAAAGCTCCCATAAGCATCCAGTTTGACCTTGTAATCCGGGTTTTTTACTCGGGTCGCAACAAATTTGACCACCCATGGATTTTTAAATTTTGGCTTCAAAATAGTGACTGTCCCATCCGCCTCATCTATTGATTTAATTGACCGGATCGGTATCAGCTCAAGCAAATTAGCAGACATTAAAATCTCCGTTCGACCATGTGTAATGTTTCTGAATCGACTTTAACTAAAGTATAAAAAAAAAATATATAAGTCAAACAAAATTTAATAAAATTTCATTTTTATTCCAAATATTCAGATTCAGGTCAGGTCAATGGTCATTAACAATCAATTGATTCGTTCGGATATTCAATTACAGTTCATAAATATTCGTATTGGTTCCGAATCAATAGTAAACTCATTTGCCAAAATCTGATTTGACTTCCACAGAGTTTGCCTCCGTTAAAAAAAAATCGCTCTCCATCACAAAGACAGAGAGCGATAGTCATCATTTATTCAGCGATCAAATTTTTATAACGTATTTTTTTTGATGGCTTTAAGGGGAAAATAGATCATCACAAACGCCAGTATGATAAATATTAGGAAGCCAAGCACCGGCGATCCTGCATTGCCGATATTGCCAAGCATCTCATTGAGATTTACATCGGAAACGATCAATAGCGCCAGAATGATGCCTACCAGCGCCTCTCCGGCTACCAGACCGGATGAGAGCAATAAGCCGATACTTTCAAGCAAGGAGCGCTTTTCCTCCTTTTTGCCCTCATCAATTTCTTTGGCTAATTCTTTTTCTCCCAGTTTTTCGGTAGCATATTTATAAATACCACCGATGAAAATCGCGAAGGTGGTTGTGAACGGCAGGTACATACCGACCGAGATCAGCATAGGCGACGGTGAACCGATCAGAATCAGCGCAACGCCGAAAAGCATCCCGGAGAAAACCAGCGGCCAGGCCATTTCACCGCTGATAATTCCTTTGGACATCATTGCCATCAAACCGGCCTGGGGCGCGGGCAGCGCTTCAGAGCCGATGGTGTTTGCCTGATGCAACCACATGATTGGAAGCACCAGAATCAATGCAGCGGCAACCACTCCGATCATTCCGCCAATCTGCATGCGATAGGGTGTAGCGCCCAGTATATGTCCGACTTTCCAATCCTGCATCATATCACCGGCGACACCTGCCACACAGCAGACAACCGTTGCCACTGCCAGCGTGGCTGCGATACCCTGATTGGTGCCGCCCAGACCAGCGGCCAGCATCAGCAATGCTGCGATTAACAGGGTTGACAACGTTAAACCGGAGATGGGATTTGAAGAAGACCCGATGATACCAACCAGATAACCAGCGACAGCAGCGAACATGAACCCGGCAACTGCCATCACAACCGCTGCCAGTGCTGCCGAACCCCATTCGCCGGCAAACCATTTATAGAGAATAATCATACAAAGAACCAGCACCAAAATGGCGATGATAACCACGCCGAAAGGTGCATCTTTATCGATACGGGAAACTTTATTACTCTGGCCCGTTTTTGCTGCAGCAATATCAGAGAACCCTTTGCGAATGCCGGAAAACAGGCTGTTGCGCATTTTGAATAAGGTGTAAAATGCGCCAACCAACATGCCGCCGACAGCAATAGGTTTTACGGTTGCGTTATACGCGGATTTAGCGATTGTCATCCAACCCCAATCTGCGACAACAGCGCTGAGGTCATTGCTCATTAAAAATAAAACAATCGGCATCAGAAACAACCAGCCAAACACACCGCCTGAAAATGTAATCGCCGCCAGTTTGAACCCAATAATATAGCCGACTCCCAGGAAAGCCGGTGAAGCCGATGGACTTTGCAAAAACAATTGACCTTCGTGAACTTTTTCGCCACCAGGCAAGGGCATACTGGTCTGAGTGTTAAGCAATGAAATTTTAGAGAAACCGAATGAAAAAATTCCCTGGATATGATCTTTAATCACGGTGATGCCATTGGCGTTTTTGAAAAATTCGATTACGCCCGCTAACAACATCGGTAGAAAAACGAATTTAGCGCCGGTGCTGCCGCTCTGTCCGACTTTTACGATCTCAGCGCAGGCTCGGCTTTCAGGATAAGGAAGGGTGACATCTTCAATTAGCGCCCGGCGCAGAATAATTACGAACAAAACGCCGAGAATACCACCGACTAACATCAACAAAGTGCTTTGCAGGTAATAAAAGCTATCCCACACACCAGCGATAATAAAAGCCGGAATAGTAAAAATCGCGCCGGCAGCCAGCGCTTCTCCGACCGCACCAGTAGTACGAGCTGTGTTCTCTTCCAGAATAGTGCCTTTAAACATTCTTAATACTGCCATTGAAATGACCGCCGCCGGAAATGTTGCTGCGACAGTCATGCCGGCTTTTAAACCCAGGTAGGCATTGGCTGCGCCCAGGATTATTGCCAGTACAATACCCAGCAGAATTGCTTTCAGCGTCAATTCCCGCATGTCCTGATCGGCTGGAACATACGGCTTGTAAATTTTTCCAACCGTGGCTTTAATTTCCGCCATAGTTTTCCTCCGATGGTTAGTTAAAGGTTTTTATTTATTCGTTTACCAGTCTCAATACTATCAGTGATTCTCATCAACTATAAGGCAGCATTTTGGCGAGTAAAATTGATTCAGAATACTGACATCGCCGCATGTTGTTAAGTCAAAGCTATCCCGAATCATTACCCATAAACAATTCTTGTTTCCAATGCCAATAATTTTTAAATAGCTGGTTATCGTGTGAAATTATTTTAATTAGTTTTACTTAATTTGACTTGAAACATAACCAATCATTGGCAAAAAGTCAAGAAAAAAATGAAATTGTCCTAACCTGAATAATTCATACGCCACAAAGTTTCGAATACACCAAGGCACACAAAGTAATGAAAATATAAAACTTGGCAGGCAAAGGAGATTAATCGACTCAGAATATTATTTATGAATGCTTCTTTAACAACTTTGTGATTCTTGGTGACTTGGTGCCTTGGTGGCAAGATTTATGAATTAAACAGGCTAAAAATCCACTGGTCTTTTTCTTGATTTTAAAAAAAAATATTCTTATATTTGGAAAACTTGAATGGAAATAGCATGGCATTTTTACAGGATATCACACTCGGGCAATATTACCCTGCCGATTCTTTCGTCCATCGTCTGGATCCAAGAACAAAAATAATGGGCATTTTAGCATCGATGATAGCATTAATAGCAGCCCACACCTTCTGGGAGCTACTGATAAGTTTTGCCCTGCTGTTAGCCGTTATTATCATTTCCAAATTGCCACCTCTGCTGGTCTTGCGTAACTTGAAACCGTTTATTTGGCTGTTTTTGATCACACTAATTTTTCATATTTTATTGTTTTCCGGGGGAACGATTTTAGCTACGGTACCGCTGCTCAAAATTCATATTTATCGGGAAGGTTTGCTCAACGGGCTGCTGTATTCGGTGCGGTTGGCAGAGTTTGTTTTGCTGGCGGCGGTGTTAACGCTGACTACATCTCCGATGGAAATCACCGACGCGCTGGATCGGTTTTTATCACCCTTTAAAAGGATTGGATTACCCACTCATGAGTTTGTTTTGATGATCACGTTGGCGCTCCGGTTTATCCCGACATTAATTACTGAAGCAGACAGGTTAAGAAAGGCGCAGCTATCGCGCGGCGCAGTGTTTGAGGGCAACCTTTTGCAGCGATTGAAGAGTGTTATCCCATTGATTGTTCCGTTATTTATTTCAGTATTCAAACGCGCTGATGACCTGGCTATTGCCATGGATTCGAGGTGCTACGTTGGCGGTAGAAACAGAACCAGTTTTAAAATGCTAACATTTGGTTACGCCGATTATGCTGTATTTATAGGCTTGATGCTTTATGTCTTGATTTTTTTTATCATTGGTGGTTAAGCCAGGTGATGTTTGATGAGGAACATTAAAATTGTGCTGGAATACGATGGGACTGATTTCTGCGGCTGGCAATTCCAACCTAACCTGCGAACCGTCCAGCAAAACATTCAGGCGGCGTTGAAACAAATTTTTCGTCAGGACATCACTGTTATCGGCGCCGGAAGGACCGATAGCGGGGTTCACGCTCGGGGGCAGGTTGCCAATTTCCATATCGACAGTGAAATGGCAGCGGAAAAAATTATGGCGGCGCTCAATGGCAACTTACCAAAAGACATTCGCATATTGTCCGCTGAACAGGTGAGCCCTGATTTTAATTCACGATATAGCGCTAAAAAACGACATTACCAGTATGTAATCACCCAGGTGGAACGGGCGATCAACCGAAATTACATGTGGTGCTATAAAAACAAACTGGATGTTGAAAAAATGCAACGCGCATCAAAATATCTACTCGGCAGGCAGGATTTCAAATCCTTCTGCGCTCAAAATGTTGATTTGGAGCATCACTACTGCACTGTGGAAAAGATTGATTGGGAACAAAAAGAGAGCATTCTCAGTTTAAATATCGTTGCTAACCGATTTATTCATAGCATGGTCAGGATAATCGTCGGTACTATGATCGATGTCGGTAGAGGATTTACCGAGGTGGAAAAAATCCCGGAAATTCTGGCAGCCAAAGATCGAAAAAAATCAGGCCAAACGGTTCCGGCAAAGGGCCTCTGTCTGGAAAAAGTCTATTACTAATATGAATGACCAGTTGGATTATTGGTTTTTTTTATATTTAGACCGTAGGAGACGTCCATGGACGTCCCCTACATCGTGAAAATCTTTTTATTTGAAGCTGATATTTTCTACTGGTCATCCATATTACTAATCATAAACCTAAAATGGCGGAGGAAACGCGCATGAAATTTTTTATCGACACCGCAGACATCAATGAGATCAGGGAAGCAAACCGGTTAGGCGTGCTGGACGGGGTTACAACCAATCCCTCGCTTGTTTCTAAAGTTGAGGGGAAATTTGAAGATATTATCCGGCAAATTTGTGAAGAAGTCGATGGTCCGGTAAGCGCTGAAGTCGTAAGCCTTAAGGCAGACGAGATGATCGGCGAAGCCAGACAACTGGCAAAAATACATGACAATATTGTGGTTAAAATTCCTATCACCACCGAGGGCCTCAAAGCGATTAAACAGCTCGAAACTGATGGGATTCATGTCAACACAACATTAATCTTCAGCCCATCGCAAGCGCTGCTGGCAGCAAAAGCTGGCGCCAGTTACGTAAGCCCGTTCGTTGGCAGGCTTGACGACATTAGTAGCAATGGGATGCAATTGGTCCACGAAATCGTTACTATTTTTAATAATTTTAATATAGAAACCGAAGTTATCGTCGCCAGCATAAGAAATCCAATCCACGTGACCGAAGCGGCAATGATGGGCGCGGACATTGCCACCATTCCCTTTAAAGTCATCGAACAGTTGGTGAAACACCCGCTGACCGATATCGGGATTGATAAATTTTTATCGGATTGGGAAAAAGTGAAGAATCGTTAGCCCAACATTTTAATCATTGTTCGCAGATCAACTGTATTCAGCGCCCAGTTTCTCCAACTTTCATGCTCGTCGCTCCGAATCGATTTCAGCGCTGGGAACAATGTTTAAGTCGAATTTGTTTAAAACAGTAATTAATTTATAATTATCAGTTGAAAACAAGTTTTGCAAATAGTAAAAATGTAACAGTGAAAGCGCCCCCTGCCATTAATCAATTGATATTGTTATGAGTGGCTATAATGGTTAAGCCAATTAGCCAACAATTCTCATATGTGCTAATCCCAAAAATTCGGTTTTAAAGAGTTCAAGGACGCGCGGTAAAGGCACTTCACGATAAAAGAATTTAATTTCCGGAAAGATCTGATGAAACGATTCCTGTCATATTTATTAGTTTGCCTGGTAGGCGCAGTCGCCGGTATCCTTGTCCAGAGCCATTTTTTTCAAACCCGTCAAACGCCATTCTATTTTGAAAACCAGCGGCAAACCGTCAATCTCAGTGCGGATTCGACCTACTCTTTTCAAATTCGCCAGATTAACGTTCAACAGCTCACAAATTCTCGCCAAACAGTGATCACAAAAGCAGTTAAAATGGCGAGTCCGGCAGTGGTCGGCATCAACGTGTTGCAGGTCGCTTATCGCACCACCCCGTATTTTATGGACGATCCTTTTTTTCGACACTTTTTTCCGGAACGACAGCAGTATGTCAAAGGCCTGGGCTCTGGTTTTGTGATTTCTCCCGACGGATATATTATCACCAATGAACATGTGATTCATAAGGCAGTTAAAATAATGGTCACTTTTCCCGACGGCAAAAAGTATGATGCACGTATCGTTGCCTCTGATTATATTTCGGACATTGCGCTGCTCAAGGTGGATGCTGACCATTCTCTTCAGTTCATTCCGCTTGGAAATTCTGACGATTTGATCATCGGTGAATGGGCGATTGCACTGGGCAATCCATTTGGTCTGTTCGATATGGGACAACCATCGGTGTCGCAGGGAATCATCAGCGCCACCGACCGGGATTTTGGCAAACAGAAAGATAACCGCATCTATAAAGACATGATCCAAACCGATGCCGCAATCAACAGCGGCAACAGCGGCGGACCGCTGGTCAACAGTGTTGGTGAAGTCATTGGGATGAACACGTTTATTTTTTCCGGGAGCGCCAGCAGCGGTACTTCGATCGGCCTTGGGTTTGCCATTCCCATTAATCGTGTGAAAAACATAATTACCGAGTTAAGGAAGTACGGTGCGGTTGATCGTACTTTCCGAACCGGATTATCAGTCATAAATCTAACACCGGCTATCGCCAGCTATCTGGGAATAAAGCTGACCCAGGGCGTCATCATCGCCAGCGTAGAGTCGGACAGTCCGGCTTCGGAAGCAGGATTGCAAGTGGGCGACATTATCATCCAGATCAACGATTACGATGTTAAATCCACCAATCAAATCGACCGAATTTTTGACGATTTGGACGCCAAAGCCGGTGACGTATTAAAGTTGAAAGTTTATCGTGATAATAAGGAATTTCTAAAATATTTGAAATTGCAAAAACACAGATAAGGGGAATCCGTTGATCACGCGTTACACTTTGCCGAAAATGGGCGCTATCTGGACAGATGAAAATAAATTTAACAAATGGCTTGAAGTTGAAATTGCTGTTTGCGATGTTCAGGCCGAACTCGGGTTGATTCCGGCTCAAGCAGCGCTTGAAATTCGCCAAAAAGCCAGCTTCGATATTGACCGGATTTTGGAGATTGAGAGCCGGGTTAAACATGATGTCATTGCGTTTTTAACCAATGTGGGTGAATATGTTGGAGAAGCCTCCCGCTATATACATCTGGGGATGACCTCCTCCGACCTGCTGGATACCGCCAATGCATTGCTGATGCAAGACTCCGGCCAGGTTATGCTGGAGAGTCTGTTAGAATTGCGCGCTGGTTTAAAGCGAAAAGCCCTGGAGCATAAAAACACAGTTTGCATTGGTCGTTCGCACGGCGTTCATGCCGAACCCACAACTTTCGGTCTGAAAATGGCGCTCTGGTTTGATGAAACCAGCCGCAATATTGAACGGTTGCAGCGCGCTATTGAGCGCATATCCTACGGAAAAATTTCCGGCGCTGTGGGAACCTATGCCCATTTGGATCCGATTGTGGAACAAAAGGTCTGCGAAAAATTGGGACTAAAGTCCGCACCGGTGTCCACCCAAATTATTCAGCGTGACCGTTATGCGGAATTTTTAACGACGTTAGCATTGATTGCCAGCTCGCTGGAAAAATTTGCCACTGAAATCCGAAACCTGCAGCGCACCGAAATATTGGAGGCTGAAGAATATTTTTCTCAGGAACAAAAGGGATCATCGGCGATGCCGCATAAACGAAATCCGGTCGTCTGTGAACAAATTTCCGGGCTGGCGAGAGTAATACGCGCCAACGCTCTGGCGAGCATGGAAAATATTTCACTCTGGCACGAGCGTGACATTTCACATTCATCAGTCGAGCGAATCATTCTCCCCGATAGCACTACTTTACTGCATTACATGCTGGAGAAAATGACCGGGATCATCCAAAATTTGATCATTTACCCGGAAAACATGCTGAAGAACTTAAATCGAACCGGCGGGCTGATTTATTCACAATCGGTTTTGCTAACATTGATAAATAAAGGCTTGTCGCGAGAGACAGCTTATCAGCTAATTCAAAACTGCGCAATGGAAGCATGGCAAACTGGAAAAAGTTTCAAACACTTGTTGGAAAGCGATCTGCAAGTGAATGAATTACTATCAAAACAGGAAATTGAATCCATATTTGATCATCATAAATATTTAAAAAATGTTGACGCCATTTTTAAAAAGGTTGGCATAATCGAATAAAATAATGAGGTGCTTTCATTGAAAAAGAAAAAGAAAATTTTTGAAGACCACGTTAAAAAAATTTATGCGACAA
>OMKS01002526.1_pt1 | contig 15223 bp, 11 predicted proteins | sample 1674721 | NCBI WGS metagenome assembly OMKS01 (sample SAMN06264996, study PRJEB25208) | sediment metagenome | isolation source: hot spring sediment | place: USA: California | collected 2014-09-02
GAAGGACTTCCCGGCTGCATCAGTCCGGCGCTTTTCCCTGAACGAGTTTGGTGTAAGCCGCGCTCACTTGCCACAACTGGTGGGCAGTGACCGGGTCGTAGGAAGCGGGGGACGATGGAACGGCTTTGCACCCGACAAAGTACTTCCCCGTCACCTCTTCCACCTCCGGCGAGGTCGCCAGGTAGATGCTCGTCTGCGCACCCTGTTCGGGGGTGCTAAACGCCGGGCGGAACAGGCGCATGACCAGGCCCAGGAGGCCACCGTGCTTCGTCCCAAAGCCGGTCGCAACCAGTCCGGGATGGAGCGCGTTCGCTGTCACGCCCGTCCCCTCCAGCCGCCGCGCCAGTTCGTAGGTGAACAGCACGATGGCCAGCTTGGAATGCGCGTACGCTTGCAGCCCCCGATACCCCGACCGGCTTTGCAGGTCGTCGAAATTGATCCGTGCCCGGGCGTGGGAGCGGGAGGAGACGTTGACGATCCGGGCCGGGGCGCTGGCCTTGAGCGTATCCAGCAGCAGATGGGTCAGTAAAAAGTAGCCCAGGTAGTTGAGGGCGAACGTCATCTCGATCCCATCGACAGACTCCTGCCGGCAGGCGAAGATGGCCCCGGCGTTGTTCACCAGCACGTCCAGGCGCCGGTGGCGGCTCTCGAACTGCTGCACCAGTCGGCGAATCTCTTGCTGCGCCGAGAGATCGGCCTGCATAAACTCGACAGCCCCGTCGCCCGTCTGCCGCTCGATCTGCTTAGCCGTGGCTGACCCCTTTTCTGCGTCGCGGTCCACGAGGATCACGGTTGCACCGCGCTGCGCCAGCGCGCGGGCGGTCGCCGCGCCGATACCCGAGGCGGCGCCCGTCACCATGCAGACCTGACCACGCAGGGGCACGTTCGACTGTGCCATAGCGCTGGCTACTCGCTCACCCGGCTGACCAGCCAGTCCTTGGCCGCCGGGATACTTTCGACCATGCGCAGGTCTGGCCTCAAGAATTGTAATGCCATGACGACCGCCTTTTGCGCCGGACTGGACACGCCCACGATCGCGGTGGGGCTGCTGGGGATTTCCTTGGCCCGGGCGGCGGCCGACAGATCCCTGGCTCGGTTGGTCACCTTTGAGGTGATGCGCGAGCCCGTCACGTCGATCAGCATCAAAATCAGCGTCCCCGGAGCCTGTTCCAGCACCTCCGCCTCCGCCTCATCGAGTGCCCGGATGAACGTCTCTTCATCCAGGATGTTGGAGTAGTCGCAGAAGATCATGCGCTTCCCCTTGTGTTCGATCCACTGTACACGATTGCTCATAGGATGCCTCCTTTTTACGAACTCTGACCGTGATCCCGGCCCTCAATCCGCTATACGATCCATCCAGTCCGAGGACGGTAATCGTCTCTCCCAGGGCCTGAGCGGACAGAGGAAAAGCCAGTTTGTCATCTAGCGTGTAGAACATGCCCCAGAACGCTTCCTCCTCGTCGTAGCAGTCGACCGTCGCCTCGGCCATTAGCTCATCGAATCGGTTCTTATCCATCACGTCATCCCCTTGTTCCTGTAACACTTCAAGCATCAAGCACTCAAAACAACCCGCACCATCTCCCACCCCGGCCCCTGCCTCTGTACGTCGAAGCGGGGATGCTGGTGCAGTCCATCCACCGTCAGCGTAAAGCGAAAGGGAAACAATTCGGGTAACCGAAGTAGGTCGGCAAAGGGAATCTCCTCGGCCGGGTGCGCGTAAAGCGCGCAGGCCAGGAGCCATACCTCCAATTCGGCGCTGCTCGCAGAAAAAGCTTGCTGCCTGGCTTCGTAGACGTACCGCTTTTCGGTCTCGGTTAGGACATCCCAATCACGCAATGAAGCGATGATTCGTTCCACTGAACGATCGAGGGAGCCCAAATGACCTCGCTCGGCTGCCATACGCTGTTTGACCATCCGGGTTGTGACTTTTCCCTCAAGTCGAGCAAAGCGTCCGACCACAGCGGCGCACTCGCGGAAGAAAGCGTAATATAGCAGCGAAAGCCCATAGTGTAACCAAAGGCGATCTTCGATCACGGGCGACGTCTGGAACCAGTCCACCGCCTCATCGTGCAGGGCGGGGGCAATCTCTCTGCTCTTGAGCCAGATATTGATCAGGACGTCTATCGTCTTGCGCCGGGCGTCCTCCCCCGTGAGATGCTGCCCGAGCACCGGTTCCAGTCGCGCTCGGAGTTCGTCGAGGTCGTCGGTCTCCGCACAGAAAGCGGCGGCTGCATCGAGCCATGACCGAAAAACGGTGCGGTTGAATCCAATACCCTTATCCATATACCCTCTCAGAGATCCCAATCTCCACCAACGGGACCACCACCTCGTCCAACGTTGGGCCGCCGTGGGTGACGACACGTTCATGATCAGTCGCGAATGCCTTGCGCCCCTCGGGCATCAGCACCCAGACGTCGTCCGGCAGCAGGCCTCGTTGATGCCAACCATGTTGATGCCAGCAGATGGTCTCCGTGAAGTCCCGCCGGACGTTTTCGACGGCGTGCCGGTCGCTGTAGATGCGCGCGCGCTTTCCCCGGGTATCAACGGTGAGCCCTTCCGAGGGTCGCCCGAAACCGCGCGCCTCCACGTGCCCGTGATCGCTGGTCAGGTAGACGGTGAAACCGCGCGCCAGCAGATTGGCAATTACGGCCTCTAATTTTCGACTGTAACCCTCTAGCCACACGTTCAGCGAGGCATAGAACGTGGCCCCGCCCAGCGTGGCGTCATGTACCATATCGTCAACCGTGTTTTCAATCAAGCAGAGCGCGCGGGTGCGGGCGCTGTCGATCTCCGGCGGCGGGCCGTTTCGCTCCAGGGCCAGGTGGACGTGGGGACAAGCCGCCTCTCCCAGTCCCTTCCTGGCCCAGAAGGCGGCCCACCGGCGCGCTTCGGTGCGCGTCGTATCCAGTGTGTCGGCGAAATCGGCCGGTCGCAGGCCGCTGACCAGCGCCTGACGGGAGACCGAGGTAAGGGTGGGAATCTGGGCCAATAGCAGATGTTCATCGAAGCGCCATCCCGGATGACGCGCCCGCCAGGTGGAGCCGACGATGTACCAATCGGCCAGGGCGAGCCCATCGAGGACGAGCAGCGCCACGCGACTGTTCTCACGCCCGCGCTGTTGGCATCGGTAAGCGATGTAGTGCGGCGTGTGATGGACGTGGTGGGGCGTCGGCAGGCAGCGGCTGCCTAAGGGGGCGTACCGCTGGCGCAGCCAGCCGAGGAACGCGGCGTCAATCTCGTCTTCCAATCTCTGACAGGCCGCTTGCTGATCCGCTTTGAGCGGCTGATTGGGATCGTGGCGCAAGGTGGTGAGCTCGGCCCAGGCGCGGGCGACGCGCTGCCACCGTTCCCAGCGCGCCTCCTCAAGCGGCGGTGCGTCACAGGACGCTTGCATATGCTCACCCAGGACGTCCAGCAGTTCGGCGGCGCGGCGGGGGCGACGGTCTTCGTCCCGGGAGAGGACGGCGGGGCGGGACCAGGCGGGCAACCGCTCCGGACGGTCCACCCGCACCGCTTCCAGCGTTCCACTGCGCATCAAGCCGGGCAGCGTGTCCTGGAGGCCATCGTCCGCCTCGAAATTGAGCACGTAGCGCGTCGATCCTTCCCCAAGCAACTCCCCGGTCTGTTGCTGCACGTAGCCCCGCCATTGTTCGCGCACGAAGACGGCGAAGGCGGCGCGGTCGGTCAGCAAGGTCTCCAACGACCAATCGTCGTAGGCCGGTATCTCGCGCAAATGTTTCAGCAGCTGATCGACGAGCAGCGTTGGCATAGGGCCGGGCTGCCGGTGAATCTGGTCCAGCCAGGTGATAAGGCGGGCGGGCTCCCGCAGCGCGTCGATGTCGGCATCGAAGGCATGGCGCAAGACAAAGGCCATAGTGCGCCGCTGGCTCAGGCGGTGGGATGGCGAGACGGCCTGGCTCAGTCGCCATCTCTGGGAAGGCGTAAGCGTGCGCACAATCGGGTAAGCCAGCCTGGGGAAGAAGGTGTGCAACGCCAGCGTGACGTGATGGCCCTGCTGCCACAGGTCGTATGGGAGTTCGTCGAGCGGGCCATCGGTGACGACGATGAGCGGATGGTCGATGCTCCATGGGCGCGCCTGTTCCACGCGGTGGCGCAGGGCGACGGGATCAGGCTCGTCGATCAACGTAAAGCCGCGCTCACTCAATGCGGTCAGAAGTTCCTCTTCGGCGAGCACATCGTCGGGGTCGCTGACCAGGGTGAGGGGGTGGGTATGGGATGGGAAGTGGCGCAGAACGGTGTGATTTGTCATGTGTTATCCGTCATTCGTCATTCGTCATTCGTCATGCGTCCGGGACGTTGTTTAGGAGGTCTGGGTCTTTTTGGTAGGGCGCTGATGGTTCGTGCAGGGTTTTGCCGCGTTGTTGCGGGATCATTTTCAGCAAGAGTTGAATGATGCGGGTGAGTAAACGGGTGCGGTGGTGGTAGGCGTTTTCGTTCATCGCGTGGCGGGCTTTGAAGTACCAATCGCGGCTTTCGCGCGCGGAGCCGAGGGCGTATTCGTAGAATCGCGCTCGATCCCGACCAGAACCGCGCGAGTAGCCTTCGGCGATGTTGGCGCTGACTGAGCCCAATGAGCGGTAGAGTTGATCGCAGAGGCCTCGCAAGCGCCGATTTTTCACCAGCTTGGCCGTGTCCCGCCAACCCAGGTCGCTCGCGAAAAGCGCCAGCCGGTAGGCAGCCACGCGCCACAGGGCGTCGTTTTTGATGTCGGTGGGAACAGAAGCTTCCCATTCGTCGTAGGTCATAGGGCTCCTCTGTCATGCGTCATTCGTCATGCGTCATTCGTCATCCGTCACTCGTCAAGCGTCACGGATGACGGATGACGCATGACGGATAACGCATCACGCATGACGCCCGCAAACTCGCGTTATCGTAGTACATCAACAGATCCGCGTCCTCCTGGAGCACGCGCTGCGGCAAGCGCTCGGCGACCTGGATGATGGTCTCGTAATCGTTGCGCTGCCAGGCGTCTGCGAAACCCGCGCGCACGGCCTCGGTGCGGAATTTGCGCAAACGGCCCGATTTCTTCACGTATTCCTTGAACTCGCGCAGCAGGGTCTTGCGACGCAGTTTCTCCAGGTCGCTGGCCTTGTTGGGATCGGGTGCGTACCAGCGATCCGCCTCGTCCTGGAGGAAGTTTTGCTCCAGGACGACGCTCAATTCCGGCAGTTCTTCGTGGCTGGCCTGGTGGAGTTGGCGCAGGAACTGGGGTTGGAGCTCCTGGTAGGTCTGTGGCTGACCGCCGACCTGGGGATCGAGTTGCTGGCGCAACCACTGGATGGCGCTCTTCTCGTCGTCGACGAAGAGGGAGAGCTGGGCCACGCTCTCCGCATCCAGGCGGGTGCGGTCGTACTCGGTGACCTGGTCGGGCAGGAAGAACATGCCGTCCCGCTCGATGAAGCGTTCGCGCAGTCCAGCGTAGAACTCGGCGGCGGAGAGGGGCACGGTGGCGCCGCGCTGGATGTGGAAGGCGACCATGCGGTCGAAGAGCAGGTAGTCCTGGCGCTCGGCGAGGGTCTCCAGTTGGCCATTGAGCCGCACCACGACCGGGAGCTGGGCCAGATGCTGGCGCACGAAGTCCCAGGCGCCCTCGGCGGTGCCGGAGCGCTCCAGGAAACGCTGTTCGAAACCGGTGCGGGGTTTGTAGGCGGAGATAACCAGGTCTTGTTTGGCAGCGCTGGAGGCCGTGACCTGGCGGTAGGACTTAGATTTCTTGTCCAACGTCCGCACGTCGGCCACCATAAAACCGGCGGAAAGAAGCGCCTCTTGAATCGCGTTCCAGACGGCATTGTGGCTGTTGTGGAACACCACCGTCATCCAACGTCCCGGCTTGAGCCAGTCGTAGAACTGGACGAAGGCTTCGCGCATCAGATTCTGGTAATCCTGTAGGGTCTTTTCCTTCGCCTGATCGACGATCGCCTCTGCTTCGCTCTCGGTCCAGACCCGGTGCCAGGACTCCACCAGGTAGTTCAGGTCGGCATAGTAGATGTTCTCCCCAAATGGCGGGTCGGTGAAGATGTAGTCGACGCTGCTTTCCAGGGCCGGGGGAATCGTGGCCGACTGGGTTGCGATTGAGACGTGGCCCGTCTGTGTCTGAAATCCCGCAAAAGCACTGGTTAACCGCTTGACCTTGCCTCTTAGAATATACCAGGGCGATACCTCCGCAATATGGGAGCTGATGTAGTAAACTCCAGAAAGATATTGATTCACTTGAGAATAGTGCGTTGGCGTGTACCTTTCAAGAAGCGACATCCCCCAAATGGCTTGTTCGACGGTGAAAAGCATAAAAGACCGCAGGCGCGGATCGGCGATTGCTGAGGCTTTGGACCAGAGCAGACTCAGGACGTGGCGTGCTCGCGGGAGGAAGAAATGGTGAAGGTGAGTCACACCGTAATTCTCCATAACCGCACGTTGGTGTGTCATATGCATAAACGGGATTTCCTTAGTCGGAAAACCGACAGGCATAGGAAGTGCCTCAACGCGTTCTATTATTTCAAGATCGTGTTCGTCAGGCCGTTTCTGATACTTGGTGCGCCCCACCTTGTACTCGATCATCACCGGCATGCGTTTGAGCGTCCTGACCGGACGGCCCAAGACCGGGTCGAACTGGGTCACGTAGTGCCTCTCCAGCGAGTTCTTGGTCACTGCCGCGCCGCAGTGGCGGCATTCGAACGTCTTCTTGACCCGCCCATCCTCATCAAGCGCAGCCTCGTAGAATATGACCTCACCGCTACACTGGGGGCAGATCAAGATCTCACTCCATACCGTGTAGCTGATGCGTCCCCTCACGCGCTGACCATGTTCGGTCTCAACACGCCGGACCGGCGCCCCGTGACGCGCCCCGCCGACCTCGCTACTATTCTCCCCGCTCGGGTCGTGCCGGGTCTCATACATCCACCCAATCTCTTCTTGCACTTCATCCAGGATGCGTTGCGCCTCCCGCCGGAAGGTCGGGGTATCTACCGGCGTGTTGTAATTGTGAGCGATGAAGGTGGCTGCGGGCGAGAGATCGACCAACACAGCCTTGCGGGGCCCAAGACGCGAGACGGCCTCGGTGCCAGCGCGCACTATCCCATCATCGCCCACTCGATATCCCAGCCCCTGTACTTCCTGGAGATCGCCACAAAGCTGAGCCGCTACGCCCGTCATCCCGGTGCCACAGAAGCCGTCGAATACGACGTCGCCGGGATCGGTGTAATGCAGCAGATAGCGCATAATGGCCTTGTGGGGCACCTTGGTGTGATAAGAATGAGCGGTATAGACGTAGCCGCTTTTCCCTTCGCTGACATCCGTTGCAAACGGCTCACGATGATAATCGTCCTCCGTCACGCGTGAGGCGTCACCTGACGAATGACGCATGACGGATGACGCCTCCCGCTCCTCCCGCCACCGCTCGATAATCTCCGGCAAGAAAGGATGCGGGCAAGCGGTGTAGTAGGGCGGATCGGAGAGGGCTAAAATATCCTCGTCCTCCCCAATCGGGAAGCCCTCAATGGCGCGGAAGTCGGGGTCATGCAGGCGCTCGCGCAGCCGTTCGAGGTACGCCTCGCGCTCGGCGTCGCGTGCGCTCGATTCTGAAGACGATCGCTCGTTGATCAATTCAGGTTGTTGGGGCATAGGTGTCCTTTTAGTCTACGTTGGCGAACTTGAGGGCCTTATCAGCAGCCATTTGCTGTTTTTTCTTGATGCGCTTGAAAAGCCGCTGCCAGCGCGGGCTGAGAGCATCCTCATCACTCAATACTTCAACGAGACGATTCGCGAAAAGCATCATAAGCGCTCGATTCTCCGAAGCCACCGGCTCGCTTTCCAGGCAACGGAGCATCGCATAAACGTGAGGCGCCAGAGCGCAACTCTGATCATCGTCGTCATCCAGGTAAGTTTGGGTTTCCGTTTTGAAGCGCTCGATCAGAGCAGTTCTCCTCTGGGGCGTCACCATCTCGTCCACGGTCTCATAGATACAAGAGGCAAAGTTGGCTGAGGCCCGCGAAAGGAAGTAGCGACTCAGATGCCAGGGTTTGCTCAGATGCCGCTTTTCCATCTTGTCCAAAGCCATTACGGCCTCATCTCGCCTGATCGGGTACGGTACAAGGGAGATCTGCCCTTGATAGAGTTTCGTCTGCATCTTCTCAAGCAGGTTCTCCTCCTGGCGCTCCCAGGCCAGGGCCAGGTCGGGGAGAGCCTCCAAATCTGCGGTTAATTCCTCGACAGTATGAGCTCGCGCCGTTGCCGCGGTGATGGTCTCCATATCCTCGCTGTAATGGACACCACACCATATCGCGTAGAGATCATCGTCGATCCTTGCGCGCGCGTCCTCCAAGGTCTGCATCGCGCGATCGAATGACGCCTCGTAGGTGTCCATCACCAACCCGCACAAGCCAAGAGGCGACTTCGCTTCATTTTTTCCCCTCACTCCGATACTGACCCACGTCGAGATAATAAAGGTCATTTCCAGTTTGTCCAAATCGTGGGGACTCAGGAAATGGGCTTTGCATTGTTCCAGCCGCCCAAGGATATCCTCCCGGAGTTGGGGCGTGTCAAAATCGTCGATTACGGCGAGGCGATAATCGTCGTAAACAAGTTGAGTGTTTCCTCTGTTCAGTTCTGCTTCTTTGTTGATTTGCTTTTTGAAGCGCGGAAAATGCCGCACTGCCGCTTCCAATGTCCGTTCAGGATCGAAGTAGAAGTTGGCGAACTCCGCTTTCTCGCGCAGGACATAAGAATCCTTCAGGCAACGACGCAGATTTTCCTCGAAGGCGTTCGGCTCCATACTGTTGAAACGCTCGCTCAACACTTGGAGCGCAGCGATGGTATTACCAGTGGTTTTTGAACGGCTTCGTGATCGTCTTTTTCTCATAGTGCCTATCCAGTGAAATTCTTGTTTTTCGTGCAAGGATTTTGCATACGAGGTTACTCCTTCCTGGTTCCGGCTCGGAAGCACAGCGGCTTCGTCCGGGATAGGCGTTATTGTTATGCATCATTCGTCATTCGTCAGGCCCAATTGATACTTCATCATCATTTTTCTCATGAAACGACTTTTTCTCATCCGCTTGAGAACCTGTCGCAGGCGTGGGTTGAGCACGTCTGGATCACTCGCGACTGCGTGGAAGCCCTGGGTCAGGTAGAGCGTCCCTATGACCGGATTGCGCGCAGGTGGTCCTTCATCCAGATAGTGGATCGCGGCTTGGACGTACGCGGCCAATGGACGCAGTTGATCGTCGTCGGATGTCAGACAACGCTGCCCTAACGCCTGCAACTCGTCGCTCAGATCCACCATTCTCTGGGGCGTCATGATCTCCGTGAGTGTATCTCGAAAACACACGACCAGGTTGACCATCGCCAGCGGTGCGATATAGCGACTCAGGCTCCAGGGCTTGCTCAGGTATCGGCGCTCCATCCTATCCAGGGCCAGTTTGATCTCCTCAGAGGTGAAAAAGTGATGATCGATGTCCGGCCACATGGAGATGATCTCCAACTGAAACTCTTCTACCAAGTGGCTTGTTTGCCGCTGCCACGCTATGCTTAACGCGGGGTCCGATGCAATACGCGCCTCTAACTCGGCAAGAGCGCCGATCTGCTCCAGCGTTGCGTCGATGAGCGCCATATCCCCTTCGTGATACCGGGCGCGCCACAGGTTATAAAGGTCATCGTCGATGATGTCGCGTGCGTCCTCTACCGTCACCATCGCCCGGTCGAATGATTCCTCGTAGATCACCGTCACCAGCGCGTATAGTCCGAGCGGCAGTGGCTTTTTGCCTTCCAGCAATTCATTCCCCTCTTGGCCGAGAAAGATCTTGACGAGCAAAGCGCTTTCGATCTTCGACATATCGTGGCGGCGCTTACGCTTCTGGCGGCTGATGTAGCGCTCTAGCCGATGCAACAACTGCTGCCGAAGTTGGGGCGTCTCCATATCGTCCAGCACGGCGATGCGATAGTCGTCATATTTGGCCGGGTCCAGTCTCTCTTCCTTTTCCAATGCGCGCTTCATCTGGCTTTGGAGAGGTGGGAAGTGGCGGGCTGAGGCCTCTAGTGTTTGCCGGGGGTCAAGGTAAAAGTCGGCAAACTCGGGCTCGTCGCGCAGGCTGGCGCTCCGCTGCAAGATTTCAATGATGACGTCAAAAACGTCGCCCGATTCCGCCTGGGCTGCGATTCTGGTCAACATCTCAGCCATGTAGGTCGGGCTGTCAATCGTATGTTCGATGTTCTTCCGAGATCGTTTCTTTCTCATGATGTCCTTTCGTTCGTCATTCGTCATGCGTCAGGCGTCATCCGTCAGGCGTCATCCGTCAGGCGTCATCCGTCAGGCGTCATCCGTCAGGCGTCATTCATCATTCGCCATTCGTCTCAAGCGTCAGTCGCGTGTTGCGTGGGTCGTGGCCGCGCATCTGCTCGCCCACAAAGCCGTCGAAGCGACGTTTCAGCTCCTCCACCGTGCAGGGAAGGCCGCCCTCCTTCAGCGCCTCCAACAGCCCGTCGACCGGCAGGGCCAGCGCCTCGATGCCGCGCAGGGCCTGCACCGCCGATTCGACGAAGCCCTCGGGAATCTGGGCCTCGTCTAACGGATGTCCTTTGTCCGTCTCCTGCGCCAGGAATTGCTCGATCGGCGCCCGCTCGTCCGGCGTCATCGCCTCCAGGCTGCGTCGGGCCGTCTCGCTGGTCAGCGCGTCGCGCAGCGCCTGTCGCCAGCGGGTCAGTATGTCGTCCAACTGCCGCTCCAACTGATCCAGGGTCTGATTGGCTCGCACGTCCCGGCGCTGCGCCGGTCGCAGGTGGCAGAAGGGACAGGTCGGCGTGTCGTCGATGGCGCTCTCGTGGAACTCGCGACAGATGGGCAGCTCTGTCATCCGCTGCTTCCAGCCATCCAACTCGCTCCCGCTGAGCAGGTCGATGGCCGCCAGCGCGTTGAGGGCGGTCAGCCGCGCATCGCTGTACAGCCGCTGGCGACGGTCGTCCGCCTGGGGGCCGAGCGTCAGGCGCCGGTGCTGCTCGGCGTAGGCGGCCACGTAATCCGCCTTGAGCGTTTCCAACTGGCGCGAAAGGGCGTTGAAGTGCATAGGGTCAATTGCCTCATCGTCTTCATCGCCGCCGCCGAAACGACGCACGTCGTCGACCAGCGATTTGCGCATCGCCGCCGCCCGCTCCGACCAGGGGTGAGGCGATTCTGGACCGGAGGGCAGGTTGGCCTGGGCCTCGGCCAGGTAAGCGGTCAACGGCTGAACGCGACCGACCAGATCGAGCAACTGCCCGGCCCGCTCAACCACGGCTTGTCGATCGAGCGCCTCCTGCACCTGGGTCACGGTCAAGCGCAGATTGCGCAGCTTGCCCACTGTGTCGAAGCGGCTCAACGCCTCCAGGAACTGCTTGTAACCGCGCAGGTGCGGCAGTAATTCGGTGCGAGAGAGGGAGACAGTGGGATGGCTGGCGCCCACCACCGCGCCGCTCTCGACCTCGTAATCAAAGCGGTCGGTGAAGATCGCCTCGTTCCACAGGCGCAGCCCCTGTTGCATTTGCCCCTCGATTGTAGCCGCGCGCTCCAGCTCGCCTCCAACAACGCTTTGTAGCCTCTGCACCGCATCTCGACGGGTGTTCTCATCGCGCACCAGGCCCGGCGCTAACCCCAGCCCCTCGAAGATCATGCCCCACAAGTTGAGCGGCAACGTGCGCGGCCGCTTGTAGAAACGGAAGTCGACCAGATCAACCATCGCCCGCGTGGCCGCGCGCTCAATGTTACCGGCGTCCAGCGTCTCACGTCCGCCCAGGTTGAGCACGACGTCTCCGTGATAGACCAGGGATAAAAGCACCACTACGGCCCATTCCGGTTCCAGTTGGAAGCAGATGTCCTTTTCGATTGGCTGGATACCGCCGGAGACCTGCTCGATCAATTCCCCACGATTGACGACTTGACCCTCCGGCTTCTCCTGCAGCAGGTCGAGATAGCGCCGGGCGTAGCGGGATTGATAGGGGCGCAGGTTCTCCTCGTCATCTAACAGCTCCAGGCCGTCCAGCACGCCTATCGCCAGGTTGGTGCGTCCACGCCCGGCCAGGAAGCGAATGGCGTCCATCGCGGCGGTGGGGCGGGCCGATTCGGTGACGGGACGGGTCAAGCGCTCAAAGGCGGGATAATCGGGATACCGTTCCTCGAACTCAGGAGCCAGCAGATGGGCCGCGATCAGGCGGATCAGATCCTCCATCGTCTCGCTGGCAGAACTCTGTGCGCCGGACAGCACCGTTCCGACGGGATTGGTCACGCCCTGATAGGTGACTTGCAGGTGATCGGGAAAATAGTCGCGCAGCCATCCCAGGAGCTTACCCAGGTACTCATCCGCCTTTTCAGCGTAGGTCGTCCGGTGGGATGCGGCTTCCTGGGCCATCGCGCGAGCGCCAGCATAGAGGCGCACTCGATCCTCGAAGGTCTGGTCCAGCCCGCTCAATTGGAAGATGACCTCATCCGCGCGTTGTCCATCGTGCCATTGACGATTGATGAAGGGCGGCATGATGTAGACGTAGAAATCGCGCGGCGGCTGGGCCGTGCTTCGTTCGTCGGGGGCGCCAAAGAAGAGATAGCCAGGGCGGGTCACCATCGGCAATCGTTGATCCGCCCGCTCGACCCAGGGTAGCTCGTAGAGCCAGATGCGATGGCCGTTCGAGTAAGTGGTCTCGCTGAGGTTGAGCGCGCGGCGCAAGCCATTGAAGAAGTAGCGGTTGAGATCGCCCTGCTCCATAAACTGACCCCGCTCCTGGATCTTGGCCTCGAAGTCAATGTCCTTGTCCACGTCGAGGTAATACTGCCCGTTGGCCTCGTTGTAGGAGATGTACTGGCCGGTGACGGTGCGCTGAATCTCGCGCAGCGCCACCTGTACCTGGCTGAGCAGGAAGTCGGCCGACGCTTCCGGCAAGGGACGGAAGAGACAGAGATCGTCGCGCAGTTCCTCCGGGGTGACGCCCAGCGGCGCGCGGATGTCGTGGGTGGTCAGCCGGTGGACGCTCAGGGCGTGAATGATGCGCAGCGCTACAGGCTTCAGTCCAGGCCGGGTATAGGCGTTGCGGATGCGGCCCTCCAGCACGTCGCTCTTTTCGATCACCTCGGCCACGTCGGGCAAGCCGCGCATGCTGGGGTTGCCGCGCAAAATGTCCCAGTAGTGATCGTAGGAGATCAGGCCGGGCTGGTCCGGCGGCACCTCCTCATCCAGCAATCCGCGCATCGCCTGGCTGAAGGTCTTCAAGACCTCCCGCTTCTCGGCTACCGAGACGCGCTCGAAGGTCTCCAGGTAGGCCGGGTGGATGGGGAAGAGTTGGGCAAATTCGTCCAAGCGCTCTGCCATGTGGCCGTACAAGTGCGTGAACTGGCGCAGGTGCTCGGTGATACGGGCCAGTTGCTCGTCGTTCTTCTGGAGCAATCGGTGAGAGACGACGTAGGCGATGTCCTCACGCACGATGCGCACTTGCTCGAAGCGGTCGCGCACACGGCGTAGCTGTTGCGCGACGAAAGCGAAGCGCGGACTGTCAAATAGCGTCTCCTGCAAACCGGCCAGGAAGCGAAAGGGCGTCAGCGCAGCCACCTCGCCCAATTCGCGCAAGAAACCCAGGTCGAGGATCAATTGTCGCTCCTCGCGCGTGCGCAGGTAATCGAGCAACTCATCGACGACCAACAGAAGGCCCTGCTCGGGATAACGTTCCTGGAAAGCGCCCATCGCCTCGATGAGGGCGTTCTTGTTGTTGGTGATCTCGTCAGCCGGTGGAAAGGTATAGGGCGTCCCCCAGGCCTCCAGCGCGATCTCCAATTCGCGAAGGAGAATATCGCGCAGGCTGCCGGTCACCCCGCCGATCTCCGTGCGGGCGACCTTGAAGCGTCCGGCGATGGACGCGGCCGCCTCCTGCACGTCCGGATGATCCAACGCCTCTACGAGATGATCGTGTTCCGCAATCGCGGAGACGACGGCCATCAGGTGGGATTTGCCGGTGCCGTAGTTGCCGACGATGAGCACGCCTTTGTTGTCGCGCGGTCTGAGGAACTGAAGCTGAGGAATGACTACATTGACGAGCTGATCTGCCATCCGATCGGAGATGACGTAAGTGCGAATCAGGTCACGGGCAGCCTGCTCTTGATCTGCGTCACGCAGTTGAATGATGGTCTCGATAGGATCAAATTGGACCAGGTCGCGGTAGTGCATGGGGAGCTCCTTTTGCTTTATTCGTCTTGCGTCATTCGTCTTGCGTCATTCGTCTTGCGTCATTCGTCTTGCGTCAGGTATGCGATGGGTATTTGTGGTTCGCGCCAGGTGCGGTAGTGAGCATGGTCTGGGACAGCGTAGGACAGGACATTGTCCGCGCAATTCCCGGGCCAGGCAACGATCATTCGGGTCCTCCGGCTAACATCGCGCATCAATCGTAGGGGGTCCAGCTCAAGAGAGGGATGGAACAGCAGGGTCATTCGCGTGATTAGAATGGGACCAGGCGTCATCTCGCTGACCTGGCGCCTGATCCATTGATTGGCTGTATGGGGCCGGTGCTTGGGCAACGTAAAAAGCAAGGCTTCACTAAGCGCTCGTCCTATCGACAGGCAAGGATAATCATAAAGCACCAACAACTCGTCAATCTTGTCCGCCAGCTTCTGAATATTCGGCGAGACAAGAAGGAGACAAGTGCGAGGTGAATGAAGAAATTCGGAGATGGGATCGCGCATACAACCTCTCATGCCCACGTAGGTTTTGCCGGGCAAAGTTGGGCCATCGCTTTTTATTATTGTACTACACCTAGCAATCTAAGCAAGTTAAATTGATAGATTTGATGCTCCATTGCTAAGCTGCGCCTGCTGAGGACGCCGGATGACACAAAGGAAGACGCGCGGTAACTGCTCAGCCTACGTGTGCAGTGCGGATCACAATCCGCGTCGATGGGGCAAGGGCCACCCCCTCGCAACTCGGAAAGTGAGATGATATTAACGACCCGGAAAACGAATCGGCGGCCTTCCTATGGATGCCTTTTCTCTTCCAGCGCCGGGAAGCCAAAGTGGTTTTTGCAAGAGACGTGTGGCGGACGCTACAGCCGGGCGGAACCTGGGCATGTGACCCTATTTCTAATTGTCATCGATGTCCATTTCTAATTGTCGTTTGACATTCCACCCTCGTAATCAATTGTCGCCCGCGTTTCCAGCGCGCTCGCCTTGCTGTCGGCTACATACAGGAAGTCTTTGTTTCCTATTGTG
>OMKS01002527.1_pt1 | contig 15221 bp, 15 predicted proteins | sample 1674721 | NCBI WGS metagenome assembly OMKS01 (sample SAMN06264996, study PRJEB25208) | sediment metagenome | isolation source: hot spring sediment | place: USA: California | collected 2014-09-02
GATTTGACCCAGCCGCAAAGTTTGGTTCCGCGGCTCTGATCGCCACAGCACACCCCGACACCGTGCCGCAATACCGCGGCACAATAGCGCGGCCGCGCGAGCGGCCCGATACGCGATGCGGATATATTGCAACGTCTGACATAGCGCAGCGTTATCCGGCTCACTCGCGCCGCTCGGCTGTTGTACGATGACGCAGCGCAATGGTGCATCACAATAGCGCGGCCGCGCGAGCGGCCCGATACGCGATGCGGATATATTGCAACGTCTGACATAGCGCAGCGTTATCCGGCTCACTCGCGCCGCTCGGCTGTTGTACGATGACGCAGCGCAATGGTGCATCACAATAGCGCGGCCGCGCGAGCGGCCCGATACGCGATGCGGATATATTGCAACGTCTGACATAGCGCAGCGTTATCCGGCTCACTCGCGCCGCTCGGCTGTTGTGCGAGTTATCCGGCTCACTTTCGCCGCTCGGCTGTTGTCAAGGGCTGTTCAGCGCGGTTTTCAAGTCCATATAATAATAGGGCACACGGAATTGCCGGCAGAGGTGTTTGAGCTGCTTCAGCGTCGCTTCGGTCAGATCGCTTTGCGCCGCGGCACTGCCGCCGCATTGAAAGATGCGGCATCCGACAAAGCGCCGGGGATAGATGCTGCATCGTCCGTCAATACGATACGGACAAACCCCGTCGGTCATCGGCTTGAGCGGTCGCCCGACGTGATGGGCAAAATACAGCAGTTCCGGCGTCGTGATATAAAGCCGATGGCCGAACGCCTCAAAATCGCAGCAGTTGCCGCAAGCCCGGCACGGTGCGGCCTGATCACACGCGGCGACAGCCTCATCAAGCCGCCGGTAGAGCGCGGCGACCTCTTTGAGCATCGCCCGACAGGACGACAGGCCGGGATGATAATCGGACCATGAAAACATCATCGCCCTCATACCCGCCAGGATTTCTGTTTGCGAAGACGCTCAATGTCCTCAAACGCATACAGCCGCCCGCGATTGATGCCGGGGCACTTGACCGCGGCCCTATTCCAGTTATCCGGCGAGGCAAGATTCTCATTCCAGAACGGCCACGTTCGACACTGATTGGGACGAACCGAATAGATCGCACAGCCCCGGCAGCCGTTATTGCCCGGCGTCAGAAAGATACAGTCATTGGTCATCGGATCTTCGATGATGCTCAATCGAAAACCGACGCGGCGAATATATTGTTTGCGCACCGCCTCGACCGACATCCGCAGGTGCTCAGCCAGCCGCTCAATCTCACGGGTCGTGATCCAGATGTAGCCTTCTTCCGGCCCGGCGCAGCAGCGGCCGCAGCCGGTGCACTCAAAATGCAGCCCGCAGGCGTACCAGCATTTGCTCTTGATTATTTTTTCCATCATGTGCGATTCTGTTCCATAACGTATTTTGCCATTTTCGGCGGACGACCGAGCAGCTCGGTGAAGTGATAAATCAGCGCCCGTTCCGCCTCGGCCGCCACAGTCGGCGCCTTGTCAAACGGGACGGAACGATTCAATACCGCCGCGCAGGCGGCGCTGAGACGGCGTTTGTCGGCAAAACTCGGCTCACAGCCGGGACAGAGCAGCCCGTTGGCCGCGCTGCTGAAATACAGGTCTTTCGGCGTCGTGGTAACGGCCAGACCGCAATTGACACACACATCCAGTACCGGCGCGATACCCACCTCGGCCAGCAGCGTCAATTGATAATCCATCAGCACGGATAATACACGTACCTCTTGGTCGCCTTGCTCAAGATGCTCCAATGCGGCAACCAGCGCATCAAACAGGGCCGGGTGCGGGTCGTACTCCTGACAGAACGCCTCGGTTAACTCCAGCGCAAACAGTCCCGCATACATCGCCCTCAGATGCGTATGCAGCAGGCGAAACCGCGGTATCCGAACCAACTCGGTCAACGTGGCCAGCTTGTCTGTCGGCGAGGGGATAAACATCACCTGCCCGAAGGCAAACGGCTCAATCGCTCCCTCAAAGGCGGACTTGGGACGCCGCGAGCCTTTGGCCATGGCGGCAATCTTGCCGTGTTCGCGCGTCAGCAAGGTAACGACTTGTGAGGTCTCGGAATAATTCACCCCGCGCAGGGCCAACGCTGTGTCTTTAATCTTTGTCATACGGGCACGTTCAGCCGGTCTTCTTTTCCGGCGTCAGTTTACGGATGCGAAGCCGTTTGATGCTGCGCGGGCCGGCCGCTTTGATGGTAAACGCCAAATCTTTATAAACAAAGGACTCGCCGGCCTTGGGGATATAGCCTAAATAGGAAAACACAAATCCGCCGACGGTGTCGTAATCTTCCTCGTCCGGCAGGTCGATTTTCAACTTGTCATTGACATCGTCAATGTACATTCGAGCGTCCACTTCATAGGTCGTCTCATCCAGCTTGCGAAACGATTCACTGACAGGCTTTTCATATTCGTCGGCAATTTCGCCCACGAGTTCTTCAAGAATATCCTCAATCGTCACGATGCCCGCCGTGCCGCCGTATTCATCGAGCACGACGGCAAAATGCAGCTTTTGATTCTGAAATTCGTGCAGCAGGTCGCGCAGCGGCTTGCTTTCGGGCACAAAGTACGCCGGACGCATCCGTTCGCGCACGCGAAAGGCCGCCTCGTCTTTGCCGATCTCATCCAGCAGATCCTTGGCGTAAATCAGTCCCACGATGTTGTCAATCGTGCCCTCATAGACCGGCAGTCGCGAGTGCCCTTCGCGCCGAATGACATCGAGCACCGTCGGCAAATCGGCCTCGGCGCTGACGGCGATCAAATCGGTTCGCGGCGTCATAATCTCATCGGCCGTGGTCTCATCCAGTTCAAGTACATTTTCAATCATCTCCAGCTCTTCTTCATCGACGACGCCTTCCAGCCGGCCCTGCTCGACGAAACTGAGAATTTCTTCCTGTCGTTCTTCCTGCTCCTGTTCGGGATCGGCCACCGGCACCCCTGCCAGTCGGCGCACCAGTCGATCATGCAGGGAAACGACAGACAGCGCCGGACGCATCAGCCACATCAGCAGCTTCAACAGCCCCCACGTGCGGGGCAGAATGGACTCGCCGGCGTGTTTAGCCCAGGCGTGAGGGATGATCAGATTAAAGACTTCCAAAATCGCCAGCGCCGCCAGAAAGGTCAGCAGGTAATGACGATCAGCCAGCCATCGGGCCAGCAGCAGAATGATCGCGGCATTGGCCGCGACGCGAAAAAAACCGCACGTCAGCGTCAGCGGCTCAACATCGCGCAAAAAAACTTCGAGCATTTCTTCGCGTCCGGCCCGGCGAAACCCCTCCTGCAATTTTATCCGCGAACAGGAAGCCAGCGCCACTTTATGCAGCGCAAAAAACAACGAAACAAGCGTCAATCCACACATCAGGACAATCGACCAACCCACATCGTCCACGATATTCTTTCCTTTCCATTAAAAGCGTTATCCATTCATTGTTGATTCGGTTCGGCCAAGACCGGAAATCAGCCATCCGACTTTGTGTTCTGCTTTCGGCCGTAATAGATACCGCCGAACCCCAGCGTTTCCAAAACAGCCTCTTCGGTCCGGTGCATTCGGGCGGCCTCTTGAGGCGTGCCGTCGTCAAAGCCCAGATTGTGCAGCAGTCCGTGAATCACATACAGCGTCAGTTCCGCTTCGGGGCTGTGGCCGCGCTGCTGAGCCTGCACCGCCGCCAATTGTGCATTGACGATCAGATCAAAAACGCACATCTCTTCAAATTCATCGGTCAAGTCAAAGCTGATTACGTCGGTCGCCGTATTTTGATTCAGAAACCGTTGATGATAGTAACGCATCCGCTCATCGCCGACGATTGTAATCGTCACCGTTGCCAACTCGCAGCGACGCCGATGCAGAACCGCCTCGGCCGCTGTCCGCAGCGTTTCAATCACCGCCGGTGGGCACTCAACCTCCGGCTCAAATTGAATATCCCATCGGGGATCGGTCATCAACGGCTGTCCTGTTCGGCAAGTTTAACCATATTCTGTTCGTTTCCGTTTTTGGTCGCAGTCGGTTCGTTGAGTTTGGGGTAAGCGATCCGGCCGTGATGGTGCGCGGCCAGCGATTTGGACAAACTGGCCTCGATGCGGCTCAGCTCGCGCAGCGTCAGTTCGCACTCGTCAAACTGGCCGTCCTGCAGGCGCTTCATCGCGATATGATGCACCATCGATTCGACTTTTGTCGGGGCGGCGTCGGTCAGCGTGCGCGCCGCGCTTTCGGCCGCGTCGGCCAGCATCACAATCGCCGCTTCTTTGGAACGCGGCTTGGGGCCGGGATAGCGAAACTCCGCCTCGGTCACGGGCATTTGCCGCTCATCCTGTTTCTTGCGGGCTTCGTTGTAAAAATACTCCATCAGCGTCGTGCCGTGATGCGTCTCAATAAACTGCCGCAAGACCGCCGGCAGGCCGAATTCCCTGGCAATTTCAATGCCGTCTTTGACGTGCCCGACAATCACCAACTGACTCATCGCCGGGGAAAGCTGTTCATGACGACTGGCCAGCCCCATCTGATTTTCCACAAAATAGGTCGGCTTGTTGATTTTGCCGATATCGTGATAGTACGCCCCGACACGGCACAGCAGACCGTTGGCGCCGATGGTCTCGGCGGCGTTTTCGGCAATCGAACCGATCAATAGACTATGGCTAAACGTGCCCGGCGCATCCAGCGCCAGCTTGCGCAGCAGCGGCTGGTTGGCGTCGCTGTAGTCCAGCAGCGTCATACTCGTGGCAATGCCGAAGGCCGATTCGATAATCGGCAAAAACGCCTGAAGGATCACACCAACGGCAAACGTCGCGCCGGCGGCGACGCCCGATTGAAACAGCGTTTGCCGCATCGGCAGGCTCTGAATCACACCCAGCGCCAATGCGGTAATGAAGACGGCCAGGGTGGCGAACAGGGAAACCTCAATGAGTTTTTTGCGGGTGCGGATTTCGCGCAGGCTAAAGCAGCAGACCATAATCCCGGCCATCATCGTCAAAAACAACTCCACCGTGGCGATTTGTCCTACGGCAAAACAGGCCAGGATCGCGTAAAACATCGTCATCCCGATGGCAAACCGCTGATCGTAGGCGATCGTCAACACAATCGCACAGGCCACCGCCGTGCCGGTGGCCAGATACATCCATTTTTCCGACAACGACAACAACCGCGTCGCCGCCAACAACAGCCAGAACAGGGACGCCAGCGCTACCGTCCGTATGGGACGGGCGATGATCCGCGGCTGATAGGCGTGAATGTACACCGCCGCACCGACGGCGATGATTCCGACGATCACGCCCAGGGCGGCGATCTGCGGCCAGGGCCGAAAGACCCTGAATCCCTGTGCGTAAAACTCCTCATGGCCGGTATCCAGCCCCAGAATCGCCAGCGTCGCGGCGATAAAACACGCCAGTATCAGCAGCCCCACGGGAATCGGGCTGTTGACCACACTGCTGAGCCGCCCGAACCGCCCTGAGGCAATCGTCTCACGAACGCGCTGTCGGCGTGCGTTGACTTTTTTCTTGGTCATACCCACACATCAATCCCCACGCTGCGACGGTTTACCGTGCTTCTTGTCGTCGTAGGCCTGAACGATCTTGTGGACCAGTTTATGGCGAACGATGTCGGCCTTTTCCAGTTCCACCGTGCCGATGCCGTTAATACCGCCGAGCGTTCGAATGGCATCCACCAGTCCGCTGACTTGCCCTTCCTCCAGATCCACCTGCGTGATATCGCCGGTCACAATCATTTTGGACCCGCGTCCCAGCCGCGTCAGAAACATCAGCATTTGCGAGGTGGAGGTGTTTTGCGCCTCATCGCAGATGATGACCGCCTCATTGAGTGTGCGGCCGCGCATAAACGCCAGCGGAATGATCTCAATGATGTCCATTTCCATAAACTTGCGCATCTGGCCGAATTCCATCATATCTTCGAGGCTGTCAAACAGCGGTCGCAGATAGGGATTGACCTTGGCCTGCAGATCGCCGGGCAGAAAGCCCAGTCGTTCGCCGGCCTCGACCGCCGGACGCGCTAAAACGATCTTTCGGATTTGTTTTTTGCGCAGCATCGACACCGCCACCGCCACGGCCAGATAGGTCTTGCCGGTGCCGGCAGGACCGACACAAAACGTCAGGTCGTTCTTGAGCATCGTTTCAATGTAGCGAAGCTGTCCTTTGGTAAACGGTTCAATGACTCCCTTGTGGGAATACACCTCGATGACATCGGCTCGGGTCGGGACAATCTGGCTTTCAGACTGGCTCATCAACTCGCGCACGTCCGACTCGCTCAAGACGCCGCGTTCAATCAGCCGCTTTTGCATCCGGTCAATCACATCGGCGGCCAATCGAACCGCGGTCGCCCCGCCGTTCACAATGACCGTGCCGTTGCGCGCGCCAATCTGCACGTTGAGCGTCTCGCGAATCAGCCGCAAATGCGCATCGGCCCGGCCGAACAGCTCCTGCCGCTGCGCGTCAGATTCCAGTTGTATTTTCAGTTCCAAATATGTTTCCTGTAACGTCCATTTACAACAACCACATCAATACCGCAAAGGCCGCCGGTGCGGTCGCCAGCGGCGAATCGATCACATCCAGCAATCCGCCGAAGCCGGGGATGCTGTTGGACGAATCCTTGGCCGCGGCATCGCGTTTAATCATCGACTCGACCAGATCGCCCAACTGCCCCAGCACGCCGAACACGGCGCCAAAGGCGATGGCCTGCAAAGGTGCCATTATATCACAAAAAAACGAAAATCCAAAGGATACCGCCGCCGCCGCCGCCGCCGCGCCAAACAATCCTTCCCATGTTTTGCCCGGACTGATGCGGGGGCATAGCCTGTGCCTGCCAAACCGGCGACCAAACGTATAAGCTCCTATATCAGAAGACTTTATGATAGAAACAAAAAACAACAATATCCAGACGCCCCAAAAAACCCGAATCCAGACAAGAAACATACAAAATAAGCCCAAATAAATAATTGAAAAAAATGAGGCCGAAATGTTGCGAATGGTCCCGCCGGCGCCGAATTGAATCGCCTGGATCAGAAACAACGCCAGCAGCGAAAACGGGAAAATCAGGATGAAGATCTCAAAGAAAATCGGCGAGCGTATCAATTGAGTCCACCACGGCATCGTCGCCAGCAGGATGGAAACCGGAATGGTAACACTGTAAATCAGACGTGCCCCGGCTTGCTTGACCAGATTGCCCAATTCCAACTGCGCAGGGATCATCAGCATCGCCGCCAGCAGCGTAAAAAGCGTCGCCTGAACGGGCTTATCGGGAATCTCGGCGCTGAGCGACCCGTCCAGCCGTCCGTCCAGCAGGACAAATCCGACAAAAACGAGTATCATCAGCGTCCCGAAGGCTAATCGATGTTTAAGCATGGGCCTTCCAAATTCAACGTTTTCGATAATCCCGAAGGATTTTAAGTTACGCAACCGGAGGCGTAAGCCTCCGGCCACTCCACTTGCGTCCCTGCGGGACTACGGCGACTTGCCGGCCGTTATATCGCCGAAGCGGCGATTGCGCCCGGCATAGGCCAGCACGGCCTTGTCCAGCTCTTCGGGCGAAAAGTCCGGCCACAGCGTCTCGGTGACGTAAAATTCGGCGTACGAAATCTGCCAGAGCAGAAAGTTGCTGATACGCATCTCGCCGGACGTCCGCACCACCAGGTCCGGATCTTTCCAGCCGGCGGTATTCAGATGGCCGCTGATACAGGTTTCGTCAATCTCCTCCGGCTTGAGGGATCCATCACGGCATTGTTCGGCGATGGCTTTGACGGCATCGGTCATCTCTTCGCGCGCGCCGTAGTTCAGCGCAAGACCCAAAATCATCCCGTCATTGACGCCGGTAATTTCCATCGTTTCATCCAGAGCATCCAGCAGCATCTGCGGCAAGCGCTCACGCCGCCCCAGATGCTGGAGCCGCACATTGTCCCGCATCAGGTTTGGACGAATGCCTTCCAGATACGCCGCGATCAGATGCATCAGGAAGTTGACCTCTTCTTCCGGCCGCTTCCAGTTCTGCATACTGAACGAATACAGCGTCAGATATTCAATGCCGATATCGACGCAGTGCTGGGCGACGATCTGGACGGCTTTGCCGCCCTGTTCGTGTCCGCTCATCCGCGGCAGTCCCCGCTGCTGCGCCCAGCGTCCGTTGCCGTCCATAATAATGGCGATATGCCGCGGGATAGCGTCGGGGCTGATGCCCAGCCGTTTGGCCGTCGCGCGGCGTTTGTCTTCAAAAGCGGCTTCGCTCACGATTCAGTCCCTGTAAATGATTTGGGTGCGTTTGGGGCCGACGCCGAGCATCGTAATCGGTGCGCCGACCAGTCGTTCCACCGTCGCCACATAGTTCTTGACTCCATCGGGCAAGTCGGCATAGTGTTCAATCGTGCTGAGGTCTTCCGTCCAGCCGGCAACGGTTTCATAGACACATTCAGCGCGGCTTAGCCGCTCCGCATCGCCGGGGAAAAACGTTGTCTCTTTGCCGTCAACGCGATAGGCACGACAAATCTTCAGTTCCTCCAGTCCGGCCAGCGTATCCAGATGCATCATGGCAATCTGATTGATGCCGCCCAGGCGGGTGGTAAACCCAACCGCCACCGCATCAAACCAACCGCAGCGGCGCGGCCGGCCGGTCGTCGTGCCGTATTCATGCCCGCGGTCGCGAATCCATTGGCCGATCTCGTTGTCTTGCTCGGTCGGAAACGGTCCGGCGCCGACGCGCGTCGTATAGGCCTTGACCACGCCCAGAAAAGTGTCAACCCATTTGCCCGATACGCCGCAGCCGGGGCCCAAACCCAACGCGCTGGCGTTGGAGCTGGTTACGTACGGGAACGTTCCGTGATCCAGATCCAGCAACGCCCCCTGAGCGCCTTCGAAAAGAATGTTTTTCTTGACGTCCAGCGCCGAGTACAAATATTCGGTGGTGTTAACGATAGAGTCGGACAATGCGTCGCTCCAGCGGCTGCATTTCTCGAAAATATCGGCGGCGTTGATGGGCGCGGCGTCATAGAGGGCGCCGAACAGTTTATTTTTATAGGCGACAATATCATCCAGTTTTTCACGCAGTGCGGCCAAATTGCGAAAATCAGCCATTCGCACCGCATAGCTGCGTCCGACCTTGTCGGCATAGCACGGGCCGATGCCGCGGGCGGTTGTGCCGATTTTGTGCTTGCCCAGCGCTTCTTCACGAAGACGATCTTCGAGCTTGTGATAGTCCAGCACGACATGGGCGTTTTCGCTGATCAGCAGACGCCCGTCCAGTGAAATACCCCTCTCGGCCAGTCCGTTGATTTCCTCCAGCAGCACCTCCGGATCGACCACGACCCCGTTGGCAATGACACAAACCGTCCCCGGCCGCACCGCGCCGGAGGGCATCAGATGCAGCGCAAAACGTTCGTCGCCGATGATCACCGTATGGCCGGCGTTGGCCCCGCCGCCGTACCGCACGACAAGGTCGCTTTTCTCGGCCAGAATATCGACCACTTTGCCTTTGCCCTCATCGCCCCATTGCAGACCCACCACGCAGCAATTCATAGTCTATGTGTTCCTTTAAGCCTATCGGCGCAAGCCGAGTCCCCGTGTCTTGTTTTATAACTTTTGATTGTCTTGAATTTAACTGATTTTGGCGACGACATGATCCAGCACCGCCGGCAGATTGTCATACGTGCGGTCGCTGAGCTTCAGATCGCGGTTTTGACCCTGCGGGTCTTTATACGTCAACACAAAAAAGCCCTTGCGATCAAAATGCGTCTTGTCAATTTTTTCAATAGCGCCGTATTCGACGGTCTTGCCGTCGGCGTGTAAGGCGGTATCATCGGCGACGACTTTTTTATTGCGAATGACAAAGAAATAAATCACCACCGCAACCCCGGCCGCAAACAGATACGGCGGGGCTTTTTGGTTGAACAGCAGCGTCGCGTTGGGCTGCTCCTGACCGAGTTCATCCACGACGGTATGCTTTTCAATAAACTTGGTGTTGTAGTGTCCGTCATAATAAAACCAGATGCCCAGGCCGAAAAGGGCCGCCATGGCGATGATCAGATTCTGTTTTTTGTACCGACTCAGGGGCGCTTCGATGTTCATGGTTTTCCTTCCTTAAACGTCCTTATCGTCTTTGTGCGATGGCGTTATTGATCGGCTGCACAAAACAGGGAATGATTTTTTCGAACATCATCGCTTCGGCCAGCCGACATTGCTCCAGAAACGCCTGAGCGGTCTTAAAACCCGGCCGAGGCAGCGGATACTGTCGAACCGTAAAGTACAGACTGATCGGCTCTTCGGATTTGTACTTTTCATTGCGCACGTCGAAAGCGGTCGTGCGGGATTCAACCGCCACCCGCGCCTGCGCCCGGCAGTCCTCCGACAACGACACAATAAACGACGGACAGCATCCGATGGCGCGCGTGCCCGGCATCTCCAGCAGTGCGGAAAAACTCGACCCGCCCAGCAGCGCCTCGGCGATGACCTCGTCATGATTGCCCTGATAATCAAAATCCATCGAGAAGGTCACGTCCAGCGAATCGATATCCAGCGGACTGACCCCGAGCATATAGGGAATCAGTTCAAGCACGGCGACCTGAAAATCGTAGGCCTCTTTGAGATTCTGCGGCTCGGCCCAACCAGCGACGATGCGATCCAGCTCCAGGCTGACCCAGCGGACACGCTGGGCCTGCTCTTCCTGCTCAAGCGAATAGTCGCCGGTTTCGCGACGAAGAAAATTGCTCATTTGAGGAAATTGCTTCTGTATCCTCTCGAAAAAAGCGAGAATCGTGTCGCGCTGCGTCGGCAAGTCGAGCTGCGTATTGACACACATCTCCACAAAAAAGTCGTCACAAAACGACCCAAAACTGTTGGTCATAATTCTTACTCCACTATTACTTCACCACAACGCCCTTATTTTCTCATAATCGCAGTGCAATTACAAGCAATAAACCCAGGTGATCACGGCCATAATCGCACAATAAGCGGCAAAATATTTCAATTTTCGACGTTTGGAAATACGTATCAGCAGTTTCAATGCGACCACCCCGACAATAAACGCCGAAAGCATACCCGCTAAGGCATACGACAGGCCGACCGAGCCGTTCAGCAGGGCGTCGGAATTTTTGATTAGCTGAATCACCGTGCCGCCCAGAATCGCAGGGATGGAGATCAAAAAACTGAACTCAATCGCCCAGCGTGTCTTTAGCCCCAGCAAAATGGCCGCACAGATCGTCGCCCCGCTGCGGGAAATGCCCGGCAGAATCGCAAAACCCTGAAACAGGCCGATAAAAACAGCCATCATAACCGTAAAATCACGCAATCCCTTTTTCCCGTGTCGATAGTCCGACGCCAGGAGCAGCGCGGCCGTGACCAGCCACATTGAGGCGACCACAGGCAGGCTGCGCGCCGCTTCAAGCGGACGCTTGAAAATAACATAAAACACGGCTGTCGTAAAGGTGGCAAGAAGCGCCAAAGCCGTAAACCGCAGGGCAGGTTTGTGCATCATTCGGTCCCGCCACGGCCCGTCGCCTTGAACGGAAAGGGCAAGATGACGAAAAAAACGAACCATCGGCGTCCAAAATACAACCACAATCGACCCCACCGTTCCCACATGCAGACATAAATCAAAAAACAGCATTTCCGAGGTGTGCGTCTCGACCCCATCGGCAAAGGTTTCAAAAAAGACCAGATGCCCGGAGGACGAAACCGGCAAAAATTCCGTCAACCCCTGCACAACCCCCAAAAAGACCGCAAAACGCCCTGTCATTCCGTCGCAGGCGCCGAGAGCCTGGGCCATTGCCCCGACCGAGACGTCCAGATGTCGGCCCACAATCCAAATCGCCGCGGCCCATAATCCGGCCGCCAGATCGTCGGCCAAAATCCCCCACCCGTCGGGCAAACGCTCCAACCGCTTACAAGGCCAGGGCTTAAAAATATCAAAAACGCGAAACAGCCCGAATCCCACCGCCGCGGTCAGGCAAAACCCGGCGTTCGGCGCCAGCCACTGCATCAGCAACAGCGTCAGCGCCGCCCCGGCGACCTCATCGCTGACAATCCGTCCGGGATCCTTGGAGCCGGTTGATGCAATCACCTTCGGCGAGCACAGCACGGTTACGGCGCACCCGACCACCAGCAGCACGGCCATCGCGGCTATCGCGGCCCCATGGCCGAACCATAATCCGGCCGTCATAAACACAACCGCCGGCGGCAGCGATCCCCACGTTCCCGGAGCCATCGGGATTCGCCCCAACCCCAGCGAGGTCGTGAGCCATTCTTCTTTGGACATTTGGATTTTGGGCATAGTTGACCTGTCAATCTGTCTTGCGTTGTCGAGTGTAATGAATGAAAGGAGCCTGGTTGGTCTAAAACACCATCGTCAGCGAGATTGCGCCATAGCTGTCCGGGCTGCTTTGTTCTTTAAATGTCTCCGTCATAAAGGTTTGCATATAGGCCAATTCAATATTATCCCGGCGGAAGGCCAAGCCGACCTGCGCGCGACCGGTCAGCGGCCGAGGCGTCAATCCGGTCAGAAAACGGTCGTGTTCCACCGCCCTGCCGCTGAGTCGCGCAAAAACATAGACCGACCGCGTGTTTTGAAGATCCATCGCCGCCGCTGAGCTGGGCAGTGCCAGCCGTCCCGGCCCGAAATCATCCGGCAGATTCACCCCGCAGCGCAGCATCACGCCCGCCTCAATATGCCGATGCAGCGAGCCGGCGGTAAAACCAAAATCGGTAATCATATCGGTATATTCGGTCGGGGCCAACCACCCGCCCGTTTGGCGCTGCCGACGCACCCAGGTCACATCCGCCGCCGGTTCATCGCCAATCTGCTCACCCCAGCCGACCGGCCGCCCGGAGCGCAGTACCTGATGGATGCAGTGCTGCGTGCGGTGTGCCCTCGCCGACGGACCGACCACCCCGACGTTCAGCTCAAAATGGTCCAGCACATCCGCTTGCCGACGCTGAACAAATAGTCCTGTATAAAGCCAGCCGGCAAAGACGTGCTCTTTATCGCCGCGCCGGGACGGATCATCGGCGTGGTCAGGCGTGTAGATATTCTGTCCCAGAAAAAAACCGACCGCCGGTTCAACGGAGGCCGGTTGCGAAAACAAAGAACTTTCGGAAAAATCCTTCAGCCATTGCCAGTCCGGCTCAGTGGAATAGACCAGCTTTGTGCCGTGGGTGTAGTGGCGATCCGTCGCGCCGTTGGGTTTGAGATAGCGGCTGTCGTTCTCAAAATACATCGAAAACATTCCCCCGCTCGCGTTGGCGGCGGTGAGCATCACCAGACACGCACCGACTAAACGGCCATACGACGTAAAGCATTTTTTCATTGTCCCCGTCCTGATTCAATTCCCATTTTATGCAGAATAAAAGTCAAATGTCCCCCGATTGTATCGGCCAATGACACAATGTGCTTTACGTATTGATCGTGAAATATGATTCATTATGGATTAAATCATTCCCATTCAATGGTCGCCGGAGGTTTGCTGGAAATGTCATAGACCACACGGTTGACGCCGCGGACTTCATTGATGATGCGTCCGGCAATGCGTCCGAGCACCTCGTGCGGAATATGCGAAAAGTCCGCCGTCATAAAATCGGTCGTCTCGACACAGCGTACGGCAATGACATGCTCATAACTGCGTTCGTCGCCCATCACGCCGACCGTCCCGACCGGCAGCAGCACCGCCAGCGCCTGGCTGATCTGCCGATAGAGGCCGGCGGCTTTGATCTCTTCGATGAGGATATCATCGGCCTGGCGCAAGATCTCCAGACGCGACTCGGTGACCTCGCCCAGCACCCGCACTGCAAGGCCGGGGCCGGGGAACGGATGCCGCCAGACCCACTCTTCCGGCAGACCCAGATACTCGCCGACCAGCCGCACTTCATCCTTGAACAAATCCCGCAAGGGTTCAACCAGCTCGAAGCCCAATTCTTCCGGCAGGCCGCCGACATTGTGATGCAGCTTGATATTGGCGGCCAGATTGCCGTCTTTGCCGCCCGATTCTATCACATCCGGATACAGCGTCCCCTGGGCCAGAAATTCGGCGTTCGGGATTTTTTTCGCTTCGGATTTGAACGCTTCAATAAATTCAGCGCCGATGATTTTGCGTTTTTGCTGCGGCTCGGTAACGCCGGCCAGCTTGGCCAGAAATTGGCGTGACCAATCCACCACATGCAGATCGATATGAAAATGCCCGCGAAACATCGACTCGACCCCTTCGCGCTCGTTTTTCCGCAGCAGGCCGTGATCGACGAAGATGCACACCAACTGATCGCCGATGGCCTTGTGCAGCAGCGCCGCGGTAACCGCCGAATCCACGCCGCCGGACAGTCCGCAAATCACCGTCGCCTCGCCGACCTGCTTTCTGACCTTGGCGATGGTTTCTTCGACAAAATCGCGCATTTGCCAGTCGCCGGTGCACCCGCAAATATCGTACAGGAAATTTTTAAGGATATCCGTGCCGCGCGGCGTGTGGGTCACTTCCGGATGAAACTGCACACCGAAGAATTTGCCCGATTGGTGCCGCACTGCTGCTATCGGACAGGTTTTCGTTTCAGCCAGCGATTCAAATGCGTCGGTCAACTGATGGACCTGATCGCCGTGGCTCATCCATACGGTGGTGTGCTCGCTCAGTCCCGCGAACAAATCCGACCGGTCGGTGAGGGTCAAATCCGTGCGGCCGTATTCGCGGCTCTTGCCCGGCGCGACATCGGCGCCGAGAATCTTGCAGCCAATCTGCATCCCGTAACAGATCCCCAGAACCGGCACACCCAGCTCAAAAATCCGCGGATCGCACGTCGGCGCGTTCGGCGCGGTCACGCTGGCCGGCCCGCCCGACAGAATAACACCTTTCACACCGATCTGGGCCAGGGTCTCAATCTTGACCGTCGGCTGATAAATCTGCGAATACACCTTGTGCTCCCGCACCCGCCGAGCAATCAACTGGCCGTACTGACTGCCGAAATCGATAATGGCGACGACTTCTCGCGACATAAAACCTCTCTATTTAAATGATTGTGGTAGTTTGTAGAAAAATCTTACTCCCGTTTGCCTTTTTTTGCAACCATTCTCGCCGAAAAATGCTGTCTTGCCCCGACCGGTCAGAGCCGTATTCGACGGTACGGAAGGAATATTCAAGCAAATGCACTGAATCAGCCGAATTGAATGATATACTATAAACAGCACAGTCGTTCGCTTGAAGGTGTCTTATGAGTCAAATTGAACAGCTCAAAGCCGACCAT
>OMKS01002530.1_pt1 | contig 15217 bp, 15 predicted proteins | sample 1674721 | NCBI WGS metagenome assembly OMKS01 (sample SAMN06264996, study PRJEB25208) | sediment metagenome | isolation source: hot spring sediment | place: USA: California | collected 2014-09-02
GCTCTGTCGTTGGACGAACTTGACGCTCCCCCCGGCGAGCAGGGTGTCATCGAGAAAGCCCCTGGCATAGCCTGCGCCTGCACCTAAATCCCTCACCGCTGAAGCCACAACCCTCGGAAACTGCCTGTCCCGGGCTTCGAGGTCTGCCCTGAAGGTGCCCAGGAGACAGAAGGCGACATTGGGCCTGGCATAGGAGGGAACGAAACTCAGGCCGAAGCGGGATCGCTCCCCGATGTGATCCCTCAGGAACTGCGCCACCTCCTTTTCGCTGTCAAAATCAACGTCCCGTGCATCGGAATACACGTTCCAGGCATTCTTGCCCAGTTCGATCTCCAGCGGGAAGATCGCCGCCTGGGATTTTTTGATGTCCGCAAGCCCCGCGGGGTTGTAGAACAGGGCGTGGGCATCGTCGGAGATTGCAACGAAGGCCCCTCCCATCCCCATGGGCCTCACCCCCTTGTAGAGATAGGGGTATTCGACAGCCCAGCACAGCGTGGAGACACTCACGATCAGGAGCAGACAGGTAACGGCAGTTCTCACACAACACCTCCTCATGTATTCAGAGACCGGTTCATAATTTATTCAGAGACCGGTTCATAGTCCAGCAGTTCAGTCTGAATGTAGGTTACGATCCTCGTAGAGGTCAGCAGGGATCTGATGTCGCTCTCACTGACCGGACCCCGTCCCCCGATGCCGAGAAACCCCCGCAGGAAGCTGTTCAGTTCATCGGAAAGGGCCTCGTCAGCCCCCAGGACCTCGATGAGTTCCCGCACCGCGTCGCTCACAGCTATCAGGTCTGCAACCAGGGAACTGATGATCTCCGGGTGTGCATCGAGATACGCCTTGACGTCCGCAAGTTCTCCCATCCAGTCCTCGTCGACGTCGAAGAGTTGATTGAAGGCGATGCTGTTGATGGGAACGCGCGTGAGTTCGAGTGCATCGGAGATGCCGATCCCCACCTTCATGATGAAGTGTATGGCCGAGGCCATGCCCAGCTGAATGACACTGTTGTAGTCACCGGGGGGGCACGCGATCAATTCCGTCAGGATATCCTGGGCATCTTCCAGCTTTTCAATGAGGAGCTTGATCGAGTCGGTGGTAATGTAATCCCCTTCTCCTTCAGAGACGAGATCGAGGTTCAGGGCCGACGCGATGATGTCATACGTTTTCCCGTCGGTGTCGATGTTCTCGATGAGATACGTGAGATCGATCCCTGCACTGCCCATGTATGCTGACGCAAGAATCTCCGCGATCTCGGGATCGGGGCAGGGGAGCGTGTATCTGCCCTCCAGTTCAGAGATGGCCTTTGGATAGTTTCCCTTATTGAGTGTCATCTTGGCTTCCTCGATGGCGGCAGCCTTGCCGGAATCATCTGCGAGAAACTCGGTGGTGTTGCTCTCGCACCCGCAAAGAGCGATGAAAACCAGGCATGAGGTGATGCACAGCATTCTCTTCATTTGATTTTTCCTCCTCCTACGTTGTTCCTTTCTTTACGGCAGGAAACAAAGCCTCCTTTACGGCAGGAACCAGTGCGTCCTTTACGGTATGAACCAAAGTCTCCTTTACGGCATGAACCGGTATCCCTTGCCCCGGATGCTGATGATGTGTGTGGGTTTTGCAGGGTCTTTTTCCAGGTATCTTCGGATGCGGGAGACAAAGGTGTCCACGGTGCGCGTCTCGATGTCGGGGTCCACCCCCCACACGTGCTTGAGGAGCTCCGAGCGGGTCACGATCCTGTCCTGGTGGGTGCTCAGGTACTGAATGAGGCGCGCTTCGTGCGGGGTGATGCGGACCGTTGCCCCGGTGTCGTCGATGATCTCGAGAGTGTTGAAATCCACCCTCAGGTCCCCAACCCTGAGGATGCCCTCGGTGCGGTACCACTCGTAGCGGGCCAGCATGCGCCGTACCCTGAGGAGGAACTCTTCGAGGTTGAAGGGTTTCGTGAGGTAATCGTCAGCCCCGGCCCTGAGTCCCCGGACCTTTTCCTCCATGGATGATTTGGCCGTCAGGATGAGCACGGGCAGCTTTGGATTGTGCCTCCGTATTCTGGAAAGAGCCTCCATCCCGTCCATGCCCGGGAGCATGAGGTCGAGCACCACCAGGTCCGCGCAGGAGCCCTCGATGAAGGAGAGGCCGTCTTCGGCCGTGGTGGTGTGAATCACCTCGTAGCCCTCGGCCTCGAGGTTTATCCGTAAGCCCAGGGCCAGGGCATGGTCATCTTCGATCACGAGAATGCGCCAGGTGATACTCATGTCCGCGCCAGGGGCAGGCGGATGAGAAACGAGGTGCCTGCCGTCTCAGAATTCGGGTCCACCCAGATCTTTCCTCCGTGTGCCTTTACGATCCCTTTTACCACATACAACCCCATCCCGGTACCGGAACCCCACAGGGTGATGGCCTCTGGAAGGCGCTTGAACATCCGGAACACGTCCTTCACGTTGTCCCTCGCAATCCCGATGCCGGAATCGGAAAACTCGATGAAGGCATGGGTTCCTTCCTTCCAGACCCGGATTCCGACACGGGGTGATTCCGGTGAATAGTGCACCGCGTTCTCCATGAGATTGGCCAGCGCCATGGAGAAGGCATCGATGTCCACACGAACCGGGACACCTTCCTCCAGGTTCAGTTCGAGCCCGACGTCCTTGAGCAGAGGTTCATGGCCCGCTATAAACGTTCTGACGAGTTCGGACGCATCGATGGTGGTGAAGGTATAGGGCCTGTTCGTGGTGCCCAGTCGGGCACTCTCCAGGAAGTTGAAGACCAGGGACGTGAGTTTCTGGGTCTCCCCCAGCATGCCGTTTAACAGTTCTTCGCGAGTCTCCCCGGGGAGGTCCCGTTTCCTGATGGTTTCGAGGTAGAGCTGCATGGTGGTCAAAGGTGTCTTGAAGGCATGGGTGATGGACGAGATGATGTGGAGCTGTGTCCTCATGAGGGTGAGCTGTCTCTGGTAGAGGATGAAGAGGATGTAGATTCCCAGGAGGATGAGGATGAAGAGTACCGCGACCTCGGTGATGATGACGATGTCCCACACGCCGATGGGCTGCATCTTGACGGTGCGGTACTGGATGTACCAGACGACCCAGCTCGCCACGACGAAGACCCACGCGATCTGCATGGCGATGAGGATGACGATGGTGGGCCACCTCCTGGGGTTCTGCATGGAAATGTAATACCACTGCCGGCCTCATTCTTCCAGGAGTAATTGAAGCGGGCCCTCGCTGGTCAGGCTGCGAGTTCGCCGGTCATTGAAGCAGGAGCCCTCGCTGGTCAGGATGCGAGTTCGCCTGTCAGGGAGTTGGCATTCGCCCGGGTGACCAGCACCTGGACAATCGTTCCCACGAGGGACTCGTCACCGGGAAGATTGACCACCGTGTTGTGGGTCGACCTGCCGCGAACCTGTCCCGGACACCGTGTGCCCACGGAATCGACGAGCACGTCCAGGCACGTTCCCACCCGCATGCGGTTGTTCTCCAGGGTGATCTCCTTCTGGCGTCTCTGGAGCTCATAGAGGCGCTCGCTCTTTTCCTCGAAGGGGACATCGTCTAAACGCGATGCCGCACGGGTGCCCGGCCTCGTGGAGTACCTGAAGGAATAGAGCACGTCGAACCTCACCCGCTCCATGATGTCCAGGGTCTGGAGAAAGTCTTCATGCGTTTCTCCCGGGAACCCCACCATGACATCCGCGCTGAACGCGATGTCGGGCCGGGCCTGCCGCAATCTCTCGATGAGATCGAGGTAGCGCTCCTTTGTGTAGTGTCTGTTCATGGCCTTCAGGACGCGGTTGGAACCAGCCTGGAAGGGCAGGTGGAGGTGGCTGCACAGGGTCTTCAGGCTCCCGAAGCAGGCAATGAGCTCTTCGCTGACATCCTTGGGGTGGGAGGTGGTGAACCGGATACGCTCGATTCCCTCGATGGCATCGATTTCCCTGAGAAGCCCGGGAAAGCTCATCCCACCATCAAAGGAGTTCACGTTCTGTCCCAGCAGAAACACCTCTTTCACCCCACGGGAGGCGTGGATCTGAACCTCTTCGATGATGCGGGAGGCATCCCTGCTGAGTTCCCGGCCCCGGACATAGGGCACGATGCAGTAGGAACAGAAGTTGTTGCATCCCTGCATGATGTTGATGGATGCCCGGTGGCCAGGAGTCACGAAATCACCATCGGGGATGAGGTCCATAAAGGGGATGGCGTCGGAAAAATCGGTCACGACAATTGGCGCAGGCTCACGCGAGGCCTTCTCGATGAGTTCCCTGATCCGGTGCAACTGGTGGGTCCCGATGACCAGGTCCACGTGGGGCATCCGTTCGACGAGGGCGGCACCCTCCTGCTGCGCCACGCATCCCGCCACCACGATAATCAGGCCGGGGTTGCGCTTCTTGAGGGACGAGAGCCTGCCGAGATTGCTCAGGGTCTTTTCATAGGCCTTCTGCCGAACCGAGCAGGTGTTGATGATGATGACATCGGCCTCTCTCGTGTCTTCGGTGCGGACCATTCCCCCCCTGGCGAGTTCGGAGAACATCTTCTGCGTGTCGAGGTCGTTCATCTGACAGCCGTAGGTGAATATCTTCACGTGGGAGCCCATGGTTTTCTTTCCTATCTCCTGTGCGTGCGACAGTCAAGTCCCTCTCGGCAGGGGAATTTCCCCGGCCGGGCCAGGGGAACTTTTCTCTTGCGCCCGAAAAAAACTGCCGATAAGGTACCTGAAATCTCTCACCGGAAAAAGGAGAGTCACGCATGAGCACAAAGGGATTCAGCCTCCTGGAAGTGATGGTTGTTGTGGTCATTGTCGGGATTATTGCCGCGATCGCGATCCCCTCGTACAACGGATACATGACCAGAACGAGAAGGGCGGAAGCCGTCCAGACACTTGAAACCGTGGCCCTGTACCAGGAAAAGCACCTGGCCGAACGCGGGGTGTACGGCACGCTTGCCCAGCTCGTTGCAAACGTCGGGCTGAGCAACCCGAATGCCGACCCCGACCGGAACTACGCCATCGCCGTTGTCCTCGGTGCGGGCAGCACCTCCTATGTGGCCACGGCCACGGGAATGAACCGGCAGTTAGGAGATGTCGCCTTTGCCCTGGATTCCAACGGCAACCGGGGGGTTCCCGGCGGCGGCGGGGTTACACCGAACGCCGAACTCTGGAGAACGCTGAGAGATTAAGGTGTTATGCAGTCCCGTCCCGCATCGGGGTGACGTGAATGGCACTCAGCGCGGGCATCGGGCTCAGGGGAGTGAGGTTCATGGAGAATCGTGAAACGATCGCTGTAGGGTTCCGTTGTTCCGTTGTTCCTGTCCTGCTTGTCCTTCTCGCCGGGTTTCTTGTAACCGGGTGCGCCCTGGTGAAACCCCACCGGCAGTTCGATGAAACCACCCCCATAGACCTCGGCCTCCGGGGAGCCTCTCGGGAGGACCTGAGCATCCTCTCCTTCCGCTGCGACGATGCGAAGTGGGGTGACTATGCGGCCAGGAGGCTCAGTGAGTTCCTCCTCGAGGAACAGGCCTTCACCCGGGTTGTCCTTGGCGAAACAGACACGACTGCAACCCGGTACGTGCTGCGTGGTCACCTCGAACTCTCTTCTACGGCGGTTCGGATCTGCCCACCGAGGTGGCCCTGAACGTGAGCATCACGGACACCGCCGATGGAACGACGCGGTTCTTCAGGAAGGCCCGGGCGTCTTCGCACAAGAGCGCCGTTCACATGACCTGGTTCATGAGGGTGCCGGTGCCTGCACCCTATCCGGAAGAAGTCCTCAACAGCGTGCTCAGGAAGATCGCGCTCGATATCGCCCAGCGGTCCAGGTTACCAGAGAAAGAGTGACCCGTTCTCCGAGAGCAGGTAGACCAGCCCCTCGTTGCTCACCACACTCTGGGTGATCCTGATTCCGTCGAGACCCTCGGGGACCTGCCAGGTCGAACCGTTCCAGAAGTATTTCCCGCACCAGAGATTTCCCGCGAGGTCCATGTCAAGGCTGCAGACAACCTCGTCAGGTTGCACGGGGAGGGCTTCGCCGTTTTTGAGCACGACCGAGGCACTCACCGAGTATACCGTCACACTGTCGCCGTCCTGGCGGGCATACACGGTGCAGGTATCCTCCGGGTAGATGAGCTCCTGGGGGGCACCCAGGCGGTAGATGCCCTTGTCGGTGGCGGCATAGACGTAGTCGGGACCTTCGAAGAGGTCATTGACCTCGAGGAACTTGTATCTCGCCCAGGTATCGGTCCGTGATGCGTAGTAGTGGAGCCCCGAATCGGAGCCGACCCACAGGAGCGCGGGGTCGATCACGTCGATGGCAAGGGCGGAGATTGTGTCGTAATGGAAGCAGCTCTTGCAGGTGAGCGTGCCCTGTTCCCCGGTTCTCTGCACGATGATCTCTTTTCCCTGGGATTCGACGCCGTAGAGGGAGTAGTCGTAGTAGATGTTGTCGAAGGCCTCCATCATGACGAAGAAATCACCGCTCCACGAGGTGTCCTCGTTCACCCGGGAAGAGAGAAACCTGATGGCGTTGCCCCTGACAGAAGCCCAGATCCCGCCGATCCTGGAGTCTTTCTGCTTTATGAGCCTGATCGCCTCTGTGTCGGGCTCCAGCAGGTCATCGACGATCGTGCGGCCGCTCACCGGGATCGTAAAGGTGGCGATGCTCTCATTGTCCTCTGCATCCCTCACCGTGCAGGTCACGGTGTAGGTGCCTGCTGCATCGGGCGTGATCCAGTAGACGAAATGCTGGGTTTCATTCCAGGCTTCCAGTTCACCGCCGCTGGCGCTCCAGGAATACAGGAAGGGGTAGTTGTCTGACAGGCCGTAGACCTGGAAGAGAACCCTCTGGGTGGTGAGGGGGTTCTCATCCGAGATGACGGCCTCGTTGATGTGGGGACCCGATGATGAACACCCGAGCAGGGTGAGCATCATGATGCAGGAGCACAGTAGTTTTCTCACAGAGACCTCGCACATGAAAGATACCCCTCCTCCTACCAGATCCTCCTGCGCGGCGCAAGCAGGCAAGAACCGGGGATTCCGAAAGGGCCCTCTCCCGGCCCACAGCGTGTGTCCCGGAGCCCGGCACGCACTCCACAACCCTCGTCGATTGCGTTTCCGGCGGGATCTTGCTATGGTGAGTCCATGACCCGCGCCATCTCGAGAGCCCCTCTGACCTCCCCCGGGGACCCTCCCACAGGAGCTGCTGTGGAGTGCCGCCAGGGAAGGGGAGGTGCTCCAGGGAATACAGCCTGTGGTTCCCGGGGGAGTCTCTCGGGACGCTTGCGTGCCGGGCAAGAAGGAGAGCATCGATGATACTGGGAATTGATATCGGCGGCACCCATACCGATGCCGTGTGTGTCGATCGCGAGGGAATCAGGGCCTCTGCCAAGGCAATAACCGGTGACGACCTGGTCGCGTCCATCCTCGAGGTGATCGAAGAGCTCGGGATCGAGTACCATGATCTCAGGCGCGTGGTCCTGTCCACCACGCTCTCCACCAACACCATCATCGAGAAGAAGTACGCCCCCACCGGGATGATCGTCTCCGCGGGCCCGGGCATCGACCCGAGATCCTACTTCCTCAACGGTGATTTTCACCTGGTCAGGGGGGCCATCGACCATCGGGGCAGGGAATACGTCCCCGTCGATCGCACCCAGGTTCTCTCGGTGGCGGCAGCCCTGAAGGAACGGGGTGTCCGTGGTGTCGGGGTGGTGTCGAAGTTCTCGGTGAGGAACCCGCAGCACGAAACACAGATCAGGGCGCTCATCGAGGGGGAGTTCCCCTACCTCAGCATGGGACACAGCCTCAGCGGAAAGCTCGCCTTTCCCCGGAGGATCAACACCACCTATTTCAACACCGCGGTCATGCCGGTCCAGGAGCGATTCGTGGGATCGGTCAAGAAGGCCCTGGGTGCCCTCGGCATTACAACCCCGCTGCTCTTCCTCAAGGCAGATGGGGGTACGTTCTCGTCGGAAGCCGCCGACCGGCTGCCCGTGGAGACCATCCTCTCCGGGCCGGCCGCGAGCATGATGGGCTCGGTTGCCCTGTGCCGGGATCGGGGAGCCACCACCATTGTCCTCGATGTCGGGGGCACCACCACGGACATCGGGGTGCTCGTGGGAGGGTTGCCGCTCCTGGAGCCAAAGGGAGTGATCATCGACGACCTCAAGACCCTGGTTCGGGGACTCAAGGTCGTTCCCGTGGGTGCAGGCGGAGACTCAGCGGTGAGCCTGGATGGCGGTGTCATCAGGGTCGGCCCCCACAGGGACGGCCCACCCGTGTGCCTTGGGGGTCGTGTCCCCACGCCCATGGATGCCTTCTGCATGCTCGGGGGCTTTCCCGGGGGAGACGCCGCCAGGGCGTGCACGGCGGTCCAGGGTCTCTGTGAACCCCTGGCCAGGGGCAGCGAAGAGGTTTCCCGCGAGATTATCACCACCATGGCGCAGAACATCAGGCGTGCTGCAGACGCCTTCATCGATGATGTCAACGCCCACCCGGTCTACACCATCTACGAGATGCTCCACCCCGAGGTGGTCACTCCGCGGCAGGTCATGCTCATCGGTGGTCCGGCCACTCTGCTGAAGCCGTACATCGAGGAGGCCTTCGGCCTGCCGTGCATCGTGCCGCCCCACGCCATGGTGGCCAATGCCCTGGGTGCTGCCCTTGCCAGGACCACCGGGGAGATCACGCTTCTGGCAGACACCCAGCTCAGGCGTCTCGTGTGCCCGGAACTGGGAATGGAGCAGCAGATTTCCCCCACCCTGACCATGGAGGAACTCAAGGACATCGGCATCAAGGCGCTGGCAGACAGGGCGGAATTTCTCGGCTTGAGCGATTCCTACGAGATCAGCATCCTCGAGGAGCTGAGCTTCAACATGGTGCGTGGATTCTCCACCACGGGGAAGAACCTCAGGCTCAAGATGCAGACGCGCCCGGGCATCCTCGAGGACTGGAGTGTACAATGATTACGTCACAGAGAAAGACAGGGCTCATCTTCTTCCCGGCCTACGACTGGGAGATCACCCCCTCGCACCCCGAGCGCAAGGAACGGCTCCTCTACACCCAGGACCAGGTGCTCGAGGAAGGGGTGCTGGATATCGAGGGGATCCAGGAGTTCAAGGCTGGCCTTGCCACCGAGCGGGACATCAGGAGGGCGCACTTCTGCGTGCCTGATGTGGCGAGCCGCATCACCCCCTCTCACAACGTCTCCGCAGGGGGCTGCATCGAGGCTGCCCGGCTGGTGCTCGAGGGCCGGGTGGACAACGCCTTCGCCCTGGTGAGACCTCCGGGTCACCATGCCATGCGGGTTGTGCACGGGGCCAGGGGGTTCTGCAACATCAACATCGAGGCCGTGATGGTGGAGTGGATCAGGAGAACCCATCCCTCCATCAGGAAGATCGCCATCGTTGACACCGACTGCCACCACGGGGACGGCACCCAGGACGTCTACTGGCACGACCCGAACGTGCTCTACATCTCCCTGCACCAGGACGGGAGGACGCTCTACCCCGGCTCCGGCTTCCCCGACGAGTTCGGAGGGCCCCTCGCCCCGGGAATGACGCTCAACGTCCCGCTGCCCCCGAACACCAGCGATGCGGGGATCCTCCACGTGATGGAACACCTCATCATGCCCGTGCTCGGAGAGTTCAACCCCGACCTGATTATCAATTCCGCCGGCCAGGACAACCACTACTCGGACCCCATCACCAACATGTCCTTTACCGCGGGCGGGTATGCCCGGCTCAACGAGATCCTCTCGCCTGACATCTGCGTGCTCGAGGGCGGGTATTCCATCGAGGCGGCCCTGCCGTACGTGAATACCGGCATCATCCTCGCGCTCGCCGGGGTCGACTACTCCTACGTGCGCGAACCCGACCTCGACGAGGACAGCATCAGGGAAGACCCGCGCGTCATCGAGTACATCAAGCGCCTCTCGGATCAGCTCCTGGCGCTGTGGAAATCCCGTGATTCTCAGGTGGCATCGAGAACCGGCTTTGCAGACAGGAGCAGAAACATCTACTACGACACCGACGCCATCTCCGAGACCCAGCACGAAACCCTGCGGCTCTGCGAGTCATGCCCCGGGGTCTTCAGGATCGACTCCACCGCCTCCACCGGGTATCATATCCTGGGGATCCACGTGCCGTGGAGTGCCTGCCCGGCGTGCAGGGACCAGGGGTTCGACTGGTATCACGCGAAGAACGACGCCTACGATGGGGTGTACCTTCAGGACATGGACACGGATGAGTATCTTGTCACGATGAGATGAAGCTGCGGAAAAAGAAGAAGGTGGTGCTCGCCCTGGGTGCCGGAGGTTCCCGGGGGCTTGCCCACATCGGGGTGATCCGCGCCCTGGTTCATGCCGGGATTCCCATCGACGGCATCGCGGGCGTCTCCTTCGGAGCCATCGTGGGGGCCCTCTACAGCCTCACCCGGGACATCGACACCGTGGAGCAGAAGCTGCGCGACTACATGGCGTCCCCGCTCTTCCAGGAGACCAGGCGTGAGATGGAACGCCCCGAACCCGACAGGTCGAGGAGCTTCCTCGAGCGGATCCAGGCCACCGTCAAGCAGGGATACTTCTTCACCAGGGCGCTCAGCAGGAAGTCCTTTGTCACGCCCGAAGATTTCGTCCTCCACATCAAGGAACTCGTGGGAGAACACACCTTCGCCGAGCTCACGATCCCCTTCAGGTGCTCCAGCGTCGACCTCCTGAGCGGGGAGCCCATCGTGTTCAGCGACGGCGATCTCTACCAGGCCCTGCTCGCGAGTAGCGCGGCCCCGGGGTTCTTCCCCCCGGTGAGGATGGGCGGCATGCTCCTGGTGGACGGCGGCGTGGCGGAGATGATCCCCTACCACACGGCCATGACGCTGAGGCCCGACTTCCTCATCGGTGTGGACGTCACGCAGAACATCGATCCCGTTGACGAAGACATGGAGATCAACCACAGCCTCGACATCGTGTTTAGGAGCTACGACATCACCAGGGATTACATGAACGTCTACGTGGCCTGCAGGTTCGACACCGTCATCAGGCCGGACATCGGCTCCTACAGCTGGGCCGATTTCGACTTTTTCTCCCTCTTCGTGGAAGAGGGGTTCAAGGCGGCCATGGCCAAGGTTCCGAAACTCAGGAAGAAGATCTACTGGCTCTCCACGTAGCAGGACTTACTGCGCCCCGAGCCCTCCGTCCACCGGGATGATGGCGCCGGTCATGAAATCCGACGCCCTGGAGGCGAGGAACACGGCAAGTCCCTTGATGTCGTCCTCCTGCCCATACTTCACCAGGGGGATCTGGGCCAGGCTCATGTCGAGGATGGGCTTCATCTCGGGCTTGAAGATGTACTCCATCATGTCGGTCCTGAAGAACCCCGGCGCGATGCAGTTCACGTAGATCTTGTACCGTGCGAGCTTTACCGCGAGGTTCTTGGTGAGCACCTCGACGGCTGCCTTGGACGAGTTGTAGGCCACGGCCGGGTGCACCTCCTCGATGGATCCCCGTGACCCGAAGATGGAGGAGATGTTGATGATCTTGCCCCCGCCCTTGTCCTTCATGATGACAGCCGCCTTCTGGGAGAGCGACCAGACGCCGCGGACATTCACGGCAAAGACCTTGTCCCACCGGTCCAGGGGAAACTCGAGGGTGGGCGCCCCCCAGGTGACGCCGGCATTGTTCACCAGGATGTCCACGGTCCCGAAGGCCTCCATCGTGGCACCTACGAGGGCGGCGATGTCCTCGTCTTTGGCCATGTCGCACTTCACGGCCAGCGTCTTCACCCCGAGCCCTGCGAGTTCATCGGACACGGCCGTGCACGTGTCGATCTTCCTCGAAGCGATGACCACGTTGGCCCCGGCCTCCGCGAGCCCGGTGGCGATGAACTTGCCGATGCCTCTGCCTCCGCCGGTGACGATGGCGACCTTTCCGGAAATGTCCAAGAGTTCCTTTACATGCATGGGTTTACCCTCCTCGGTGTGTAGTCGTTGTTCGTTGTGAAGCTATGGTGTTTCGCGCCCGAGCAATTGGTTGAGCCTCTGGAGCGATTCCTTGGCCAGGGCCTCATGGAAGGAGGTGCCGTGAGCATCCATGGTGACCAGGGCGGGAAGATCTCTGACCGTGAGCACCCACATGGCCTCGGGCTGCCCGAATTCGAGCAGGTGAACAGCCTCGACCCTGGTGATGCACTTCGCGAGGTACTGGGCTGCGCCGCCTGGCACGTGGAGATAGACGCACCCATTGGCCTCGAGGGCCGCCCGGGTAACGGGCCCCATTCCCCCCTTTCCCATGATGGCGCCGGGGCCAAAGCGGGAGATGACCTCTGCCTCGTAGGGTTCTTCGCGGATGGAGGTGGTGGGCCCTGCCGCGGTGATGCGCCAGGTGTCACCGTCTTTGATCACCACGGGGCCGCAGTGGTAGATGACGATCCCCCTCAGGTCCATCGGGGGCGTCCTACCCGATGCAAGGTACTTGTGCACCTGGTCACGTGCGGTCACGACCGTGCCGGAGAGCGAGACCGGGTCGCCTGACTTAAGCGATCGGGCCGTTTCTCTCTTCAGGGGGGAGTGAATCGGTGTCACAGCCATGTCTCGATCTCCCCGGTGTCGGCAAGCTCTACCGTGTAGCGTCTCGTGGCCCAGCAGGAGTAGCTCACGGTGACGAAGTAGCAGGCAGGGTGCCTGCCCGCTGCACCGATCTTCACCCCCAGGAGCGTGGTGTTTCCCCCCAGCCCCATGGGGCCGATCCCCAGGGTGTTGGCCTGCTCCAGGATCTCTGTTTCGAGGGTGTTCAGGGCCTCGATGGGATTGGTGTCGTCGAGCCTGCGGAAGAGCTGTTCCTTGGCGACGAGGTATCCCGATCCCCGGTCCGATCCGATGCACACGCCCAGGATCCCGGGGGCGCACCCCTGTCCCTGGGCAGCGTACACGGCATCGAGCACGCACCTGCGCACGCCTTCGAAGTCCCTGCCGGCCGAGAGTCTCGCCAGGGGAAGGCTGTACTGGGTGCTCACGTTTTCAGAGCCTCCCCCCTTGAGCATGACACTGATGCGCGTCGGCCCGTCCCACGGGTGGACATGGATCTGCGGCACGTACGCCCCGGTGTTGTCCCCGGTGTTCTTTTCCGTAACTGGATCTACGCAGTTCTGCCTGAGGATTCCCTCTCCCGTGAGGGTGCGCGCCGCTCCGGTGAGGGCAGAGACCACGGCGGACAGATCGTTGCTGGGCCGCATCCTCACCACGGCAAAGAGCGCTCCCGTGTCCTGGCACAGGGGCAGGGATTCGTCCCGGGACATCTGAGCGCTCGCAAGGAGAATGTCGAGCGTCTCCCGGGCGATGGACCCGCTCTCTTCACGGTCGCTGGACTTCTTCAGTGCCTCGGTGACATCGCGGGGCAGGACGGTGCTCGTGTGACTGATGAGTTCGTACATGCTCGCGGAGAGTGCGGAGCGTTCCATGGTGAGTCGTATAGCACAAGGTTAGAGGTAATTCAAAGGATTCCCAGGATTCCCAAGGCATTGTCGGAGGCCGGGACCCGGATGGGTTAATCGGGATAGGTCAACACAGAAGGATGAAACAGGATGAATTCACAAGGATGAATTCACCGGGATGGGTCAACGGGTATCGATTCACCGTGATCCACCGGGATACGGTTCACAGGATGGTTTCACTGGGATCTCTCAACGAAACGGATCAATTGGTATGGATCCACAGGGGGAGGATCACCGGGATGATCTGCAGGGGCCTTTTCACGGCCTGATTCAGGGAGTTCCGGGAATTCAGCGTGGTGCCGCACCCGGCAGATCGTGCTGGGTGTTGATGTTGGAGAAGATCTCTTCGGGCCTGCCGAAGGTCCTGATGGTCTCTTCGTCCAGCATGCGGGTGTTCGCTTCCTTGATCAGGGGGTAGATCTTGCGCTCCCCGCGGCGCAGGAGGTGTTCGATCGTGCCGGTGAGCCTGTGGTGGTAGATGGCGTGCAGCGGTTCTCGTCCTTTTGACCACACGGGAACCACGATGTCGTACTCCTCCACCAGGGTGATCATGTGCGAGATGAAGGCCTGGTTCAGGTTCGGCATGTCTGCAGCGAAGACGAAGCACTGCGGGCTGCGTGCATGGGTGAGCGCCGTGAAAATGCCACCGATGGGCCCGGAGCCCGGGATGAGATCCTCTACGATCTTGTGCCCCAAAAGCGGTTCCCTCGGGTGACCCACGAGCAGGATCTCGTCAAAGAGCGGGGCAATCACGTCGATCACGTGCTCGACGAGAAGCTTTTCGCCAACAGGGCTCACGACCTTGTCGCTGCCGAACCGCTGTGATTTTCCTCCGATGAGAACAATGCCTGTCATGACGATACGCCAATTATGGAGAGGTCTCCGCAGTGTCAAGAAGTTTTTTCTCGTCCGAAATTTTCGACCCCTGGCAGACACGAATACAGAGGAATCACAATGAGGCAGATCAACAATCCTGCATCACTCATCTGGCAGACACGAACATGGTGGGAATCCATCAAGAGCACGGGAAAGGTTTTTCCGGGCTTGACACAGGTGAACCACGAGAAAAGTACACGCAGATGAAAAAGGGGGCGGAGAAGATGGAAGGTGCGTGAACCGTGGGGCAATGCCCCACGGTTCGCTCAGCATTACTTTTTTCCTGAGGAGTGGGTTCCTTCGGGGGGGGCCACGACGGTGTAGTCCATATCAGACCGGCCTTCCAGCTTGAGGTATTGTTGAATGCCTTTCAGTGTCACCTCTCCAATACCGTTCACGTTGATCAGATCGTTCAAAGAAGTGAATGGTCCATTTGCATGTCTGTATTCAACGATGTTCTGTGCAATGGTCCCATCGATGTTCGGGATCCACTGTAATTCTTCAGCCGTGGCAATGTTGACATTGAGTCTTCCATGTCCAGCATACACAATCCCTCCGAGAGTAAACATCACGAGAAGGACACCAAGGGTCACGAGTGATAGTTTTTTCATAATAATTCCTCCTTTTGGTATTTTATAGGTCATTGTGTAAGGGCCAGAGGTTATAAAGTGGTCCTGTCCTATAAGTTCTGTAAAAAGGGGTAAGACGAGCCACGGGCGACTCCGATATTAGGCGTAGCAACCAACTAACGCTTATAAGGAGGAGCACATGGCTCGCAGTGCAGATGGTACGGGGTTGTTGGGGATTTGGCAAGAGGCGACTGGACAGGGAGAAGACGGGCTGTTGAAGATGATGCAGAGTGTGGTGCAGAAGGTGCTGGA
>OMKS01002531.1_pt1 | contig 15215 bp, 7 predicted proteins | sample 1674721 | NCBI WGS metagenome assembly OMKS01 (sample SAMN06264996, study PRJEB25208) | sediment metagenome | isolation source: hot spring sediment | place: USA: California | collected 2014-09-02
TCTTCGTCGGCAGCGTCAGATGTGTATAAGAGACAGGGCGTCCCTTGGACGTTTGCCATCTACCGCGAAGGTGAGTTGATGGATGCGACGACCACTTTGTGGGAGTGGAACAGCGAGGGGAAAACGTATCTCTACTACAAGCCACCGGGGGGGTATGAGCCTGGCACATATGAGATGCGGGTGTTTATCGAGGATCGGTTACAGGGGATCGCGCAGTTTGTGATTGCGGAGAGGTGAGATCTACCCGATTCAGGGCAAAAGAAGTATCAAGATCAAAGCGGAAATGGCGGGGACGGTCAGGTTGTCGACGCCCCAGGGAGAAAAGGCCTCGACGGCTGTGGCGTTGAGGGCTGTCACCAGCGCTGCCACGATGGCCGTGCTCCAAGCCAACGGTTCCGGCGTGAGCAGTTTCAGCGGGACCAGCGTGGCGATCCAACTGGCGAGCAGCATTGTCGCCGAGCCTTCTAACGAGCGGGTGCCACCCTTGACCTCGAAACGATGTTTCCCCCAGCGTCGCCCGACGATGGCCGCCAGCGCGTCCCCCCACGTCATCGGCATCAGGCTCGCCACGAGCAGTTCGGGCCGGTCCCAAAACAGCCAGATGAGGGCGGCGAAGGAGAGCGGGAAGTAGATGGTGCCCAGTTTCCACTTCTCGCCCGTCTCCATCGCCTTGAAGGTTCCTTGCCAATAGGAGAGGGCGTTGATGAGCACGAACGCCAGCGGCGGGATCACGGCCCAGGCGCGACTCTCGAAGAGCAGGACGGTCCCGAAGGACCACATACCGACGGCGATGTGGATGAATTTGCGGGTGAAGTCGACGGAATAGCCGCGCCATGCGCGCAACCCCTCGGCGGCGCCGATGGCGGCGAAGACGTAGGCGAAAGAGATGATGAGGGCTACGATGTTCTGAGACAATTTCCAACCTCCGTGTTAGGATAAAGGATACCACAATCTCTTCAAGTCACAAACGTATCTTCTCAATAAGTTGAGGGAAAAGTAGGGCGGAATGCGTGCAACCTCCGGTTGCCTGCGCCTCACTTACCCCGGTTTATTGAGATGATACTCACAAACTATGATTTTAAACGGCTGGATAGCTTGGTCGTAATGGCGTACGTATTGCCATTATTTCACTCCCCTGTCCAGGAGCAAGCGCCCGATCTTATCCAGGGCCTCGTCTTTCTCCGTTCCCCTAACAATCGTTCTATCCAGCGCCTTGTCCAATTCATCCAGCGTTCGTATAATTTCGGGGGGCAAGAAGGCGCGCTTGAACGGATCATAGGCCATCCAACGCAAGGTCTCGATGAAGCGCATAGCCAGCAAGTAGGAAGTCACATCATTTGTATCATTGACCAGGGGGCGAATGCGTTCTGTCAATGTCAACACCATCTCGGCCTGGGCCCGGACCTGGGTGGCCTGCACCTGGGCCAGTTTTTCCTCGCGCTCGATCTGCCCCACCATCGCCCGTTGCCGCCAACCGGCTTCCCACGTCTGGATCCACTGGGAGTAGACCTTGTCGGGAATGCCTACATCTTGTACGTCACGCACGTGAAATTCTCCCAGGTTGACTTGGAGAATACGAGCGCCAATGGCATTGTCAACGGAAAAAGCTTTTTGCAACTTCTCCGCCAATCGCTGCCGTATTTCCTCTCGGGGCTTTTCCTGTCCCGGTTTGGGAGCGCGCAATAAATCATCGAGTCGATAGTCCATCAGAATACTGCGCAATGCTCCCTCGACATCCCCAAGAATGACTCGTCCTGTCCAATAGCGCAACTGCTCCGGGTGATCGAGTTGGTGGATGCGGATCCAGATACTGGTCGCGGCCCGGAAGACAGCCTCCTCGGTGTATGGAAGCGGTTCCGCGATGCCGGCCTTTTTCATTTCTGCCATAATTTCTGCGTCGGTTACTTTTCCGGCATCGATCTCTTTCTTGACCGGCGCTTTGACAATGACGTTGCCATCCTCGTCCTTTTCTCGATCGTCGATCTTAAATGTTATATCAGCTTCACAGGAAATGGGAATGCCATCCTTGGTCATTGCACTTACGCTAAAAGGCCATCGCTGAGGACGCAAGTCCACGATCCCCCAAATGCGTTCGTGAGGTCTCATGAAACTGAGAGAGGGCCCCACCACCCGCGTCAGACGTCCGCCATTTTCCAAGACGATGGCGCTGTCGTGGTAGACGATCAAGAAACAGCGGCCACCGATCCGATCGTGGAGGTCCCCTGCTCCTACCGCGATTTTTCCTTCCTTGACGATCAAAATTGGTTTGAGCATATGCATACCGAAGACGTTGCGGTGCAAAAACTGATGCGCTTCCTTGAAATCCTTCACGTCGTAGAGCGTCTGGATAAAGCGGCTTGCCCCCCAGGGAATCACGGCCAGGATCAGGAACAACGGCAACGAGTTGAATATGGCGACTGGCAACAGGCTAATCACCAAGCGAAGCAAGCCGAAAAGCAATTGGACGCTCTGTTGAGGATTCATCGCCATAAATACTTGCAGGAAAGGACGCTCCCTAAACTCCGTCAATCCCACGAATTCCATAAAGTCGATCTGGCGGTGTTGATAAGCCACCAAAGCACCCAGGAGAATGCCTAGGACGACGATCAAGCCCACCATGAAAACCCGGTTTGAATACTGGTCTCTAATCCGTAAGCGGAACATAGATCCTATCTCCCTTCAAGCCGCTCGTTCCTTTTTAGTTTCTGTTTCTGTCTTTTCAGATTCCGAAACCACGTGTTCTGCTTTACGCAGCACCTCTTCCGTATCTTTCGGGAGGTGAAGCTGGACGCCGGGTCTTCCAGCCAATCCTTCGAGAACGCGGATAAAATATCGAGCCACTTCGCCCATTGGCACCGAATCTCCCGCGTCCCGCAACTTTTTGATCTGATTACCGATAGACACTATCACATCGATCTGGGCCCGGGCCCGAGCTTCTTCCACCATACGCAGCCGGGTAGATTGCCCCACTGCTTCTTTCAACATAATTTCGCGCGTCCAACGAGCCCGCCAGGCTTCGATCCGCTGCTCCAATACGCGCGTGTCCACCGGCTCGATGTTGCTCAATCCGCTGCCCACACGTTGCAATCCGCGTTCGGGTAATTTTTTCTCCAGGGCATCCCGCAGCGCCCCGTTAACCTTATTCCGAATGCTTTCCCAATCGGGTGGCAAGTACAGATCGTCAATTGGAGCATAGAGCTCGTCAAACTCGTACTTGGAGAGTTCCTCCCGGACGGCCCGCTCCCCGATGATCTGGGCCAGGTCGTACCATTCCTTCCGCTCCAAATTCTCCGGCACCTGAGAGAGGTCTCCGTGCTCGATCAACTGGGCGTGGACAGCCTTGAACACATCGCTGGTCCGGTAGGGAAAGCTTTCACCCAGCTTGGGCCGTTCTTCACCCGTACCGATCTGGAAGGGTGTGAACGTGAAAACCTTGACTTCAATGCCATCCTTCATTCGCGCTTTGACGGTAAAGCCTCGCAACTGCGGCCGCAAATCGATCACCTGGGTGGGGGCGTCGGCGTAATCGGTGAAAACGACGCCCGGCCCCTTGGCTCCCTTGAACTTGAGGCCGGTGGAAAGGACGACCGCTTGATCGCAACCGGAGAGGATGATGCCGGGTCCGGCCAGGAACTCGTTGAAGACGTCTCCATCCAGGCGTTTGATCAGCTTATCTTCCCAGGGCAACCAGGTGCGAATTCCCTCGGTCCGCTCGTTGATTTTTTCGTCGATGATGACGTAATATGGATAATTGCTTCCCAACGCATACGTGATCAAGCACTGCAGCGCCTTTCGTCGCCGGTCGAACCACTCTCGGCGCGCTTCTTCGTTCTCTGGCAAGCGCATGAGCGCGATGAAATCCTTGATCTCGTCCATAAAAGTCGGTATATCGGCCGGATCTGGTGCGGGTCGCTCGTCCCGGTAGAGATCCAGGTAAGGGAACGGCAAGAGGTAGCCGGCTACGAAAAAGAGTCCCAACTCGGCGACGATCAGGGCCGGTAACGTGATCAGCAAAAGCCCCAGGAAGCCATAACGCCAACCCAGCAAGACCGTCATCCACAGGTAGAGCCAGGCCAGGTAAAACACCCACCACCGGAATGGCTTGTCCTTCGTTGCCGACCCACCTAATCCGGCGTTTATCAGCACTCCCACCAAGGCGTTGAGGATGAAAAGCACGAGGAGGCTATCGAGGCCCAACATCAAACGCAGGAAGGAGTAAAAGAACGCGCATGCGCCACCGCCAAACATCCACAAAAATCCCACAGTCTCATTGCCCCGCTTAGATGGGGAGAACCCGGCCAACCAAAGCAGTGCTACCATTGCTCCCGTCACGGTCCCCGCCAGCAAAAAGGGAGTCAACATGCCGATCAGGACTTGCAATAATAAATAGAATAACTCTTTTAGCAAGATGAGCATAGCGAATACTCCCTTCCGCTCACGTCACGTCATCCCGTTGAAGGTGCCCTGGGTCACGTCCTGGCAGATGATTGGTCACTCGATGTCGATGGATTCAAGAATTGATCTTGTAAACGTCTGAGCATCCCCGTCAAGAGAATGAGGAGCGAGCCTTTTGTCCGTTGAAATTCAATGTGTCGCAAATCGCGGAACAGGAAATTCTTGACACCCCGCAAATCCGCCCGGGTCAAATTCGCCCCCATCAGTTTCGTCTGGCCCAGATCCGCCTCTCGCAAATCCGCCTTGGTCAAGTTGGCGCCATGCAGATAAGCGCCGCGCAACACCGCGTTCCTGAGATTCGTCTGTTCCAGGTCCGCATGCGTCAACCTGGCCTTGGAGAGACAGGCAAATGAGAGGTCTGCTTCCTTGAGAGAAACGCCATCCAAATCCGCCCCGCTGAGATCGGCCGATCTGAGGCTGGCCCCCGATAGGTCCGCCCGAAAAAGAGACGCCCGGGCCAGTTTGGCATGGTCCAGCACAGCGTCCCGCAAATCACAACCGGCCAGATCTGCGCCGGTTAGATCTGCCATGAACAAATCCGCCTCCCGCAGATCTGCCCCTTGCAATGCTCTCCCAGAAAGACTCGCCCCGGCCAATTGGATGCCCTTGAGCTTGGCGCGGCGTAGATCTTTGTGATTGGCCAGGTCGCTCCGCACGCGCCATTTCTTGCTGAGATCGACCGGTTCCGCCGGTTGATCGCCGATAACCTTGGGATTAACGTTCGAAGACATGTATGTTGCTCCTTCTTGTGGACGCCGAGGGATGAGAGATAAATGGCTAAATCAAGAATATCACAGATTTACCTCAAACGCAAATTTTGTTACAGGGCATGTAACTGCTCAGCCTACCGTCCGTTTGCAGCGGATGGGCGGGGGCCCCCACTCTCCATCGCAGCAAGGGGCTGGCCTGAGCAGTTACCAGGGCCTAACCGATAGAATCCTTGTACAGCGAGCAAGAATTTGGTGGCCAATGGCTCCTTTTTGGCTCTGGCTCGTCCAGGTTAGGGCCTAACCAATAGAATCCTTGTACAGCGAGCAAGAATTTGATGGCCAATGGCTCCTTTTTGGCTCTGGCTCGTCCAGGTTAGGTTAACGGGAGCTTGCTACGGGATGGGGGTAAAACTTTCCAGGGTCCGTGCTTCTCCCCTTGCTTCGGCGGGGCGGAAAGCCTGGGGCGAAAGCCGAGAGGAGAGCGCCGTGTGAAGCCTTTGCGCCCGCTTCTTGTATCGGGCGGTCGTGGCGGGATGACGGAGCAGAAAGGCGAGCAGTTCCACTGCCTGTTCCGCCTCGCCCTCTGCCGCCAGCAAATCCGCCACCCCCACCAGTGTGTCTACGAGCACAGGAATCGCCTTTACATCCTGAGCCATGTCGATCGCTCTCTGAAAAGCATCCCTGGCCTCTCGGTAATCGCCCAGAGCCAGAGAAGCAAATCCCAGGTTCCTAAAGCCAATCGCTATCCCAGAACGATCGCCGATCTCTTGAAAGATCGCCAGTCCTCGTCCAGCGAGCCGTTTGGCTTCCTCGTAGTTTCCCGAACCCTCAGCGAGACGGCTCAGGCCGTCGAGACACCAGCCAATCCCCTGCTGATTGTCGCTCTTTGTACAATGAGCCATACAGTCGTCGAACAGGTCTTTGGCTTCATTCTGTTCCCCTGACGCCTCGGCGACCGATCCCAGCCCCATGAGGCTCCAGGTGATCCCCTCTGGATTTCCCAGCTCTTTCCAAATTCCAAGGCATCTCTGATACAACCGCCGGGCCCTGGCATACTCCCCCATCGCCTCGGCGATATAGCCCAGGCCATCAAATCCCCATCCAATGCCGACCTGATCGTCGGCCCTTTTAGAGATGGAAACGCTTTTCTGAAATAGTTTTCTAGCTGCGGCATATTCACCCAGACTCGTCGTCACATTGCCCAGGTTCTTGAGCGATAGGGCGCGCGCCTCTTGTTCATCAAGACGGCAGAACATGGCATAGCTGGTTTCCAACAGGTCTCGAGCTTGTTCGAAACGGGAGAGCAAGTAACACAGCCAGCCGCGCCAATCGATGACCCGGGCCAGAATCAAGAGATCCCGAGTCGGGGGATCGTTCATCGCCTGCATAGACTCACTCAACGCTTCCCAGGCCCTGGTCAAGAGCTCTTCGCCCTCCTGAAACCATCCGTGCATCTCGTAAAGATGACAAAGGCTGCCTATGGCCTTGTCTATGGCCTCCATATTCACCTGCTTCACGGCCCACTCCCAACCGACCCGCACGTTCTCCAGCTCTTTGCGGATCTCTTCCAACGCCTGCCGTTGGTTTCTTCCCTCTATGTCGCCATGCCGTTGGTGTAGGAATTCAGCGTAATATTCACAGTGGCGCTCTCGAGCGAGCGCCTTCTGTTGGGGATGCTGATCGAGCTTACCCTCGACGTACCTGCGCAGCACCTCGGGCATCGCGTAGCGTCCATCGGGATCGAGGTGGAGAAATGACTTGCGTATCAAGGAAAGAAGCGTCGGCAACGAGGCCCCAGCGACTTGCTCTGCCGCGGCCTCACCACGGAATCCTCCCCGGAACACTGAAAGACAGCGACATACGTCCTTTTCCTCATCCGATAAAAGGTCCCAGGAATGATCGAACACGGCTCGCAGGCTGCGGTGCCGTTCTGGGACGTCTCGCAAGGACGTATCGAGGAAGCAGAGCCCCTGTTCGATCCTCTGCGCGATCTCCTGACAGGTAAACATTTGCAGCCAGGCGGCGGCCAGTTCGATCCCCAACGGCAAACCATCCAAGAACCGGCAGATGCGGACCACAAAAGGCGCCTCGTCCTCCAAAACTCGAAAGTCTGGCTGAACGCGACGGGCGCTTTGCAGAAACAATCGAATCGCATCGTACTGCTCCAGCGCTTCAGTCCTATCCGCTGGAGGACACTTTAGCCCTGTGACTTCAAAGAGCCATTCCCCCTGAAGGTCCAGCGGTTCCCGCGAGGTGACCATCATCTTTACCTGGGGGGCAGATCCTAGAATCCGGGCGATCAACCCGGCCGCCTTTGCACCTCTCTCCAAACGGCTGGAAGAGATGGGTGAAGAAAGCAGGTGCTCAAAGTTGTCCAACACGAGCAACATCCGCCTGTCTTCCAAATAGTCCAGAATTTGCGCCTCGACGTCTACCTGTCCGTGAAAAGAGGGGCCCAGCGAACGCGCAATGGCTGAGCCCAGCAAATCTGGGGATGTGAGGGAGGCCAGGGAGACGAACCGTATACCATCGACGAACGCCTCCGCATCCTGGATCGCGACGTCCGCGGCCGCCTGCAAGGCAAGCCTCGTCTTGCCGGCCCCGCCAACGCCGACCAGCGTCAAAAGTCGGCAAGCAGGATCACGGAGAAGTGCCAGGAGCTTGGCCAACTCACGCTCCCGCCCCAGGAAGGGCGTCGATTGAGAGGGAAGATTGTGAGACAGCAGAGGGCGAAACGAAAATGAAGATGAAAGCCCATCGAGAGGAGGCAAACGATCCTCAATGATGGCGTGGTAGAGTTGATCCGTCTCCTCTTCCGGAAAGCGCCCCAGCTCCTGCTCAAGCGCCTCTCGACAGCGCTGATATTGGCGCAGGGCCGCCTCGCGTTGTTTGTTCCAGGTATACAGACGCATCAACAAACGATGAGCCGATTCGTTCAAAGGATCGCGGTTCAACCATCGCTGAGCGAATGGGACGGCGTGGTGCAACTCGCCGCGCGCCCCGTAGCCAAGGGACAGCTTTTCCAACGCGTAATCCAACCTGCGCTGCAGGTCCTGACACTGGAAGGATTGCCAATCGTCGAAAGCCGAACTGTCCCGCAGGGTAAAGCCGGCCATGAAATCGTCGCGGTAGATGAGCACGGCGTTGGTCAACAGAGCAAGGCAGTTAGGACACACACTGTCGGGGGAATGGGTATGCGCTTCACACCCAATCAAAAGATGGCGGAAATGCGTCACGTCTGACCAGTAATCTGGGGTACGGCAAAGGGCCAGGCTCGTGCGTTCGATCTCGAGCCATTCTTCGCCAATGGCCTCCTTCAAGGTCAAGAGCGCCAGGCGCAGGGCCGCCAGGGCGTGGGGCGGATCCGATTCTGGCCAGAAAAGTCTGGCCAAAGCTGTGCGAGAATGTCTCTCACCCGTCACAGCCAGGTACGCGGCCAAAGCCACCGCCTTCCGCCTGCCAATGACAACCACCGTTCCGTCGAGCTCGATACGCGGCGCGCCCAGCAGGTACAGCGCCAGATTGGACATAGACACCCCCGTTAACGCCCTCGGCAAACGTCGATGTAATGCTCGATATCTCTGGCCTGGGCTCTGGCCTCGATCTGGGCTAGTTGGTTGGGCGCCAGTTGAGGGGCCAATCGGTCAAAGAGATCCTCGACCAAGGCCTGGACCTGCTCCCCCTGAACGGCCTGACAGTGACGCAGATAAGCGGTGATTTCCAGCGCTTTCGCAATATCCCCTGTCTGCGCCAGGAGTGCCGCCAATCCAAGCAGGGACTCGTGAATCATCGGCGTCACCCCCAGGCTCGCGGCCGTTTCTAGGGCCTTTTGAAACCGTTCTTTCGCTTCGCGCCCCTCCCCGATGTTCGAGAGGGTGAACCCCAGGCCAATCGAGTTGCTGGCGATGCCCCATCGGTCGCCCAGGGACTCGGCGATGGCCAGACTCTGCTGGTAGAGATGCCTGGCTTTGCGATGATCCCCTTGAGCGCGCACGGCGGCCCCCATGTTGTGGTAACACTTGGCGATCGCCAGCTGATCACCGATCTCTTCAAACATCGTCAGGCTTTCGCGATGCAACCGTTCCGCTTCGGCGTGCTCTTTCGAGGCCGCCGCGACGAGCCCCATATTGCCCAGGCACCTGGCGGTCTCCAGCCGATCTCCGGTCTCTAGAAATATCGCCATGCTTTTCTGGCACAGCTGTCGCGCGGCTGCATGCTCACCTTGATGAGAGGCGATCACGCCCAGGTGGACCAGGCTCCTTGCCGCGCCAGGCAGATACGCAAGCTCTTCACAGATCGCCAGGCTTTCTCGATACAGGTCTTGGGCTCGCGCATATTCGCCCAGGCAGTAGGCGACGAGCCCCAGGTAGTAGAGCGCCGACGCCGATTCTCTTTGCATCCCCAGGCGGCGGAAAATCCCCAGGCTGGTCCGCAGGAGCGAATCCGCCTTTTCGTACAAAGAGAGCGGAACGCACAACCTCGCTTGGCGAGCCAGAACGCGAGCGAGCACCGCATCCTTGGACCGATTCCCTTCAGCGGGGACATCGCCCATCTCCTCGAGCCTGCTGGCGGCCATCTCGAAGAGCGCGCGCCCTTCTTCGAACCAGCCCCGCACCTGGTGGAGGAAGCAAAGGCTCTCCAGGGATTTGTCGATCGCTTCCAAGCGGCCCTGGGCCACGGCCCACCTCCAGGCCGCGCGCACGTTGCCGATGTCCGCCTGAATCTCGCCGAGCGCTTTCTGCTGATCCTCCCCATCCACACAGCGTTCCCGCCGATAGACATAGTCGGCGTAATATCGGCAGTGGGCGTCGTGCACCCGCCGTTTCTCTTCGTCCTCGAGCTTTTCCTCGACATAGCACCGTAGAATTTCCAGCATCTCGTACCGCCCACGGGGCGTGCGGTGGATAAAAGACTTGCGCATCAAGGCAAAGAGGATGGGAAGAGTGGCGCCCGCCACGTTTTCGGCGACGGCTTCACCGTGAAACCCGCCCCGAAACGCCGAAAGCCCACGACACACCCGCCTTTCCTTTTCCGTTAGCAGCTTCCAAGAGTCGTCGAACACGGTTTGCAGGCTACGATGCCGTTCAGGGATGTCCTGTGAGTGAGTGGACAGCAACGCTGGCCCCTGCTCGATCTTTTGCGCGATCTCTTGACAGGAAAGCGCCTGCAGCCACGTGGCCGCCATCTCGATTCCCAACGGCAGCCCCCCCAGGAATCGGCAGATGTGGATGGCCGAAGGCCTCTCCTCGCCCCCCAGTTGAAAGCCCGGTCGAACCCGCCGCGCGCTCTGGACGAACAACCGGACCGCATCGCAGCGTTCCGCCGTATCCTCCGCCGCGTCGCTCGGCAATCCGAGCCCTTGAACCACCAGGGTCGATTCCCATTTCAAGGCCAGGGGGCGCCGCGACGTGATCAGGAACTTGAGTCCCAGGGCGTGCTCGAGGAGTTTGACGAGCAACTCGGCTGCATCGGAAATGCCCGTGTCCGTCCCGCTGCCGCGATCCTGCCCAAAAGGCAGCAGGTGTTCGAAATTATCCAGCACGAGCAACATCTCTTTTTCGCGCAGGTAGCCGAGGAGCTGTTCGACGGGAGACGTCCCACCGTGCAGAAAGAGACCCAGGGAATGGACGATGGTGGAAGCCAACAGAGTGGGCGAATTCAGCGCGGCCAGCGGGATATAGTAGACACCGTGGGCAAAGTTGCCCACCGCCTGCGCCGCCGCCTGGGCCGCCAGGCGGCTCTTACCAACGCCGCCAACGCCGATCAGGGTTAACGTGCGACAGGCCGGATCCTCCAAAGATTGGGCTATCTTGGCCAATTCGCTCGACCGACCGAGGAACGGGGTAGGATAAAAGGGAACGCCATGGGGCATTTGAGGGGAAGCGAGATCGGTCTCAAAGGCGGGCGCGGGCGAACCTCTCTTTAGGATATCATCGTGCAGGTGGGCAGTCTCTTCACCAGGCGCCACCCCTAACTCACGCTCGAGTCGCCGAGCGCATATCTCGTATTGACGCAAGGCGGCCTCTCGACAGCCAGTCTGGGCGTACAACCCCATGAGGGTGCGATGGGCGGCCTCGCTCAGCGGCTCGATCGACAGCCAACGTTGCGCGTATGGGATAGCGCGGTCGAACGCCTTCTGAGCGCCGTAGCCGCGAACGATCTTTTTCAGGGCGTGGCACAACGTACCGTTCAGCCGCTGGCCCTGAAACGCCTGCCAATCGTCGAAGGTGGGGCAATCGCGCAGGCTAAAGCCGGCCATAAAAGCGCCGCGACACAGATCGACGGCCTCGGTCAAAAAGGAAAGACAGGCGGAACAGACTCGCTCGGGAGGATGGCCATGTTTCTGGCAGGCATCGAGCAGATCGTGGAAGTGGTCCACGTCCAGCCAGAATCCGTCGCGGCCTGTCCTGACCGCTAGACAGTCGCGTTCGATCTCCAACCATCTCTCGCCCAGCGCCCGCTTCAGCGTCGAGAGCGTCAGACGGAGGCCAGATAGGGCCCGCGATTGGTCGAGCGCTGGCCAGAACAGCGCGGCCAGCGCCTCACGGGAGTGAGTCTCGGCGGTGACAGCCAGATAGGCGACGAGCGCCACGGTCTTTCGTCTCTCGAATTTGACGGGGCGGCCGTCAAGCTCAAGGGATGGTGAACCGAGCAACGATAGGGCCAATCGAGACGTGGACATGGGTTCTCTACGTGTTCGACGAGAAACAGGCCCGATCGTTACAGATATTGAAACGATTTTCGAAACGCTTTTGAAACAGGTGTTGGACTATACTATCAGGGATCATGCATGGGCCTGTCATTGTGATTCTCTAGTAACCGTTCACCAGGGGCAGAGAAACCAGGTTTTTAGGCACTTGTTGAGCGAAATATGCCTCATCACACACGTTTTTCAATGAGTAGCGCATTGCTTTGGTGAAAAAACCTGGTTTCTGGATTATACCCTGAACGCTTACATTCTCTATTTTGGAGACTACGGATTGTGCGGGCAATCTGTTGCCCGGGCCACATTATAACCCATCTCGCGTCTTTGTGCGACCCGCGGGACGGATCAAGGAAGGGGGTGACAAAGAAAAGCAATACCGGAAAACAATTCCATCACGTAGTATCACAAGACTAGATCAACAAGGCTAAATCAAAAAGGAGCTTTTTCAATGAGACGTAATAACGTGATGACAAGTATCTTGGCTGCACTGTTGGTTCTGACCCTGGTTCTCCCCCTGGCAGGCAACGTATCTGCTGTTGCCCAAGGGGCGGTTTCACAAGTGCGCGTGAACCAGGTCGGTTACCCAACCGACGGCCCCAAACGCGCCTACCTGATGACGAGCGGGCCCGTCTCGGGCAATTTCGAGGTCTATAAATCAACAGGCGGCTTACCTGTATATGTCGCTGAAATCGGGCCTCGTCAAAGCTGGTGGAACAGCAACTATCCGTATGTATACGCCCTCGACTTCGACGCGTTCACCACACCGGGAACGTACTACATCCTGGCCGACGGACAAAGGTCTCCTAGCTTTGAGATAGGCACCCCCGCCGAGATGTACAGCGCTATGCTCGCTAATGTCAAGGGCCACTTTACCAATATCCAACGAGATATACACCACCAAAACGACAAAAGTGCCCAAGTCTATCAACAACCGACCTATGTCAAAGACGAGGAAAAAGGCTGGGTGCTCGCTCGAGACCTGACACCTATAAGCGGGGTCACACGAGATGTCTCTGGCGGCTGGTACGATGCCGGCGATTACGTCAAGTTTGTCAACAATATCTCATACGCGGTGAACATGATGCTCATCCCGGTACGCGATCGCCCGGACCTGGTAGGAGTTGGAACGAACGCGGACTTTTACAACGAAGCAAAGTGGGGCATCGACTGGCTGAAAAAGATGTGGGACCCCAACAAAGGAACCCTCTATTACCAGGTGGGCATTGGTTCCGGTGATGGTCAGTGGGAAACACCCCATGATTACATCGCGGGAGATCACGATATCTGGCGGCTGCCTGAGAAGGATGATGATTATAGCGATCCAGAGAATTGGTATCCTGACAAAGCGTTCAAGTACATCCGCAATCGCCCGGTCTTCATAGCCGGCCCGGCGGGCGCCAAGATCAGCCCCAACCTGGCCGGGCGTCTCAGCGCGGCCTTTGCCCTGTGCTACCAGGTCTACAAAGACGCCGAGCCAGCTTACGCCAACCAGTGCCTGGACAACGCCGAGCAAATTTTCAAGCTGGCCAACCGAGATCACAATGACATTGACCCGCTGCTCACCGCCTCCCCCCACGCCTACTACCCAGAGACGGAATGGCGCGACGATATGGAGCTGGGCGCCGTGGAGCTATACTATGCCACCGGCGATGTCGACTACTTGAACGATGCTGCTGACTGGGCCGAGCAATACACCAAAAAGGTCGATGTAAGCAACCCTCCTTACACCGGCACGCTGAACCTTTACGACGTGAGCGCCCTGGCCCACTATGAGCTGCACAAAGCCATCACTCAGGCAGGTACAAGTGATCCTAACTTGTTGACCACCCAGGCCAAACTGGAGGTCAACCTATGGTATCAACTGAAAGTTGGGACGACACGGGCCCAGGAGAACCCCTTTTACGCCGGCGCCCTGTGGAACGAGTTCGATGCATCTGTCCACAGCCTGGGATTAGCCGCCACGGCCAGCATGTACGAGGAATTGACAGGCGATGCTACGTATGCTGCCTTTGGGCAGCGGCAGATGGATAACGTGCTGGGGTCCAATCCCTGGGGTGTATCCTTCATCATCGGAGCAGGAGACACAGATCCGAAGTACCCGCACAATCAGCAAACGAACATATCATCAAACCTTAAACTGGATGGCGCGGTTCTGAATGGGCCCAACTCCATGGAGAAAATAAACGAAACGGATCCCTACTGCTTCCCCACGATGAATGATTGCCCACCGTCGGATGACCCATATAAAGACTTTAACCAGGCAGGAAATGATGGCGCTGGCTACATAGACGACGTAAGAGCCTGGGTAACGGGCGAGAACGCCATCGACTTTACGGCCACCTCGATCCTGGCCCTGGTGCATCAGTACAAGAACCTGGCCTTGAACAGGCCGGCAGTTGCGTCGTCGAATTCGTCGAGCGCCGCCAAGGCCGTGGACGGCATCCGAGGAACGTTCTGGAACAGCAACATCAGCACAGCCGACCAGTGGCTCTACGTGGATATGGGCAATGTCGCCACCATCAATCGCGTCGTCGTTGAGTGGGGAGATCATCCCGCGACCATTTATAGCGTCTATGTCACCACCAAGGACCCCACTAACTTTGCCAACTGGAGGTTAGCTGAGTCGGTGATGGGGCATGGCGGCGTCGACGTGATTGACCTGACCTCGCCAGCGGTCGGCCGCTACATTGGTCTGTACATCGAGCACATTCCCGGCGCCGGCGCCCGCAGATACGACGTGGCGGAACTCGAAGTGTACGGTGGCATGTTTGGATATCTCCTATCCCAGGGACGACCAGCGACCGCCAGCTCGTACAAGGGGAGCGATACACCCGACAAGGCCGTGGATGGCACCGCCGCCCCGTGGATCAGCGCCAATACAGGGGGAATAGATCAATGGATTTATGTAGACCTGGGTACCACCTCCACCACCATCAACCAGGTGATCTTGTACTGGGGCAACAACTACCCCAAAAATTACGAGATCTGGGTCAACGCTACCAATAACCCTGCTCTGGCTAACTGGAAGCTGGGCGCCACCGTAATCAACAGTGACGGAGGGATGGACGTTATTCCTATCTATGCCAACTGCCGCTATGTAGCCCTGTATATCCGCAATGGCCACAGCTACTCCCTGCAGGAGATGCAGGTCTTTGGCGTCCAATACGACGAATAGCATCCAGGCGGCTCCCTAAATATTATGAAAGACTAGCGCTTCAATCCATCTTGTCAAACGTGGGGCTAACTCGAAGAGTTAGCCCCATAGTCTTTTCGTATCATCTCAATAAACCGGGGCAAACTCGCTCGGGCCGGTCTCCTGACCGTGCCCGCTGTGGCTCGGTCGG
>OMKS01002533.1_pt1 | contig 15213 bp, 9 predicted proteins | sample 1674721 | NCBI WGS metagenome assembly OMKS01 (sample SAMN06264996, study PRJEB25208) | sediment metagenome | isolation source: hot spring sediment | place: USA: California | collected 2014-09-02
CCCTCCGGCCCACTCGCAATACCCCACCGCATCGGCCCAAGTAACTCCCACCACCGGCTGCGTCGCGCCGTTGTAGCGGCTATCATCCGCGTAATACGAAGCGTCACACGTCCCCGCCGCCACACATTGCTCGTATTGCGCGTTCGTCACCTCCGTGCGATCCAGCCAGAAGCCATCCAACGCCACTGTGTGCACCGGGCGCTCATCGCTCTGACCATCCTCGCTCCCCATCTGGAACTCTCCCGCTGGCACATACACCAGCACCATCCCATCCGCCGGGCGCGTCCAGGTATCGCCCAGGGCCGGCGGGCGTGGTGTGGGGGTCGCTGTGGGGGTCGGCGTCAAAGTCGGCGTAGGGGTCGGGGTGGCCGTAGCGGTCGCGGTCGGCGTCGCCGTAGCAGTGGGGGTCGGGGTCAACGTGGGCGTCGCGGTTGGGGTCGGCGTCGCCAGCAGGGAGGGCACCACCCGCCCCGCGCCCAGCGCCAGGCTCGCCACTCCCAGCAGTGCCAGGAGTCCCCAGCCCCACACCGGCAGGCGGCGCAGCCAGGTCTCGCCCGCTGCGGGTTCCTGGGCCGGGGGCGTAAGCGTCCCTACCTCTTCCGGTTGTGCCGGCTCCGGAACATCCAGGCGCGCCCGCAAGGACTGCGCCTCCTCATCCCCCGGCGCGAGGCGGAGCCACTGTTCCGCAGCGGCACGGGCGGCCTGGAGCTGCCCGGCTGCGAGCGCGGCCTCGGCCTGTGTGCGCCATTGGGCGATCAGGTCGGCACGGGCGAGTTCGGCTTTGGCTTGCTCCAACAGGCGCGCAGTGGCGCGATAATCGGGCGCTTGGGCGTGCAACGGCTCGGCCAGGGCCAGCGCTTCGGGCCAGGCTTGCGCTGCGATGGCGGCCTCCAGTTCGGCGTAAGGTGCGGCCCAGGGATCAACCTGCAACGTGGCGAGGGTCTCCGTCAGTGCGGCGATGGTGGGGAAGCGCTCCGCCGGTTGCTGCGCCAATGCCCGGCGCAGCACATCCGCCAGGCCGGGCGGCGTCCCTTCGGGCCAGGCCTCCGGCAGCGTCAACGGCTGGAAGTGCGCCATCATCACCGCCGGGGAGGTGTCGCCGGGAAAGGCCTTGCGGCCCAGCACCATCTCGTAGAGGATGCAGCCCAGCGCGTAGAGGTCGCTGGCGGGGCTGGGCGGCTGGTTCTGCCACAGCTCCGGCGCGATGTAGTGCGGCGTCCCCACCAGCCCGCCGCTCATGCTCAGGCTCAGGCTGGACTCGCCCATCAGCCGCGCAAAGCCAAAATCCGTGAGCACCGCCCCTGTCGCCGCATCGAGCACGATGTTGGCGGGCTTGAGATCGCGGTGCAGCACGCCCTGCCCGTGCGCGTAGGCCAGCGCCTCGGCTACTTCGAGCGCGATCCGCCGCGCCTCGGCCCAGGGGAGCGGGCCGCCCGCCTTGAGCTGCTGATCCAGGCTCGGCCCGCGCAGCAGTTTCATGGCGATGAAGGCGCGGTTATCGGCCTCGGCGATCTCGTAGACGGTGACGATGCGCGGATGTTCCAGCGCGGCGATCACCTGCGCCTCGCGCCGGAAGCGCGCCAGCCAGCCCTCCTCGTGCAACAGCGCCGGGTTCAGCACCTTGAGCGCCACCTCGCGCTTGAGCGTGGTATCGAGTGCGCGATAAACGGCCCCGAAGCCGCCGCGCCCGAGTTCTTCGAGGATTTCGTATTTGCCTAGATGTTGCGGTGGTGATGTCATCTGTCACCCTCCGAATGTAAGGAACAAATCAGCGAGTCAGCGAAAGTAGGAAGTAAGGGAGTAGGGAGTAAGCAATGTCTCCTCTCACCTCTGCTCGGGCCGGTCTCTGACCATGCCCGTAAAGGCTGTAGCGCGGTCGGAGACCGGCCACAGCTTGGGGAGAAATCCTTACGCAGTATGCAGTACGTAGTACACATCACGAGTTACGCTCCCCCTGCCAACGCTCGTAGAGCGCCAGTTCTGCCGGGGAGGTCTGTGGTTTGCCGATGGCAGCAAAGGCGGCGTCGAAGTCGACGCGGCTGAGCGGCTTGACGCGCAGCTCGAAATCCGCCACGGCCTCTCGTCCTTTATCCACCAGGGCCTCCAGATCGGGATTGGCGCGTCCAATCATGGTCGCCACGGCGGCCTCGCAGAGCTGAGAGAGCTCGCGCCCGGAGTAGCCCGCCGTGCGAGAGAGCAGGGTGGCAAGCGATACGTCGCTCCGGTGGCCTCTGTCGGTCAGGTGAATCTCCAGGATGCGGCGGCGGGCGGCCTCATCTGGCAAGGGGACGTAGACCTCGCGGGCGAAGCGGCTGCGGATGGCGCTATCGAGATCCCAGGGGCGGTTGGTCGCCGCGATGGTGAGGGTGAAGGCCGCGTCGCCTTTGGTATTCAGCCCGTCCAGCTCCGCCAGAAAGGTAGCGAGCAGCCGCCGCTCCGGGCCGCTATCGCTGCCGCTGCCGCCCCGCGCGCGGCTGAGCGCGTCGAATTCGTCCAGGAAGACAACAGATGGCGCACGTTCACGCGCCTCAGCGTAAAGGAGACTCACCAACTTGGTGGATTCGCCGAAGAATTTGGAGAGCATATCGCTGACCTTGACGTTGAAGAAGGTGGCATCGAGGCCGTTAGAGGTAGCCGCCGCCAGGAGGGTCTTACCGGTGCCGGGCGGGCCATAGAGCAGGAGTGTGCGCGGCGCGTTGACGCGCACGCCCTGGGGTTTGCGGGCCATCACCAGCGCGTAGGCGGTCTTGATCTCGCGCTTGGTATCTTCCAACCCGGCGATATCGTCCCAGCTGATGGCGGCCTTCTGGATGAGGGCGCTGATCTTGCCGCGCAACCCATCCTCATCGCCTGCGCCCGCGCCGCCCTGGACCGTCTGCGATGGAGAACGGGGGAGCTCGCCGCGATCCAGCTGCACGGCCAGATCGCGCAGCTCGGCTACCCGATTTTGCAGTGTCAACTTTTGCGCGCTGCCGGCCAGATAGCCGAGATATTTGACAAGATAGGCCGCCGCCTGGCGATAGGACAGAGCGGCGGTGCGGGTATCGCCCTGCGTCCGGGCCTGTTCCGCCCGGCGGAGGGCCTGCTGGTACTGGTCGTGATACGAAGCGCTGAGATCAACGGGCATAAATCAACCTCCCAGGAAAATGATTGCATTACAATTCAAGGTGCAACGCACTCACCTGAAATGCGTTGCACCTCACGCGCCGCCAAAGGTTAGAACTGCTCTGGACGCTCCTCTTTTTCCTGTAGCTGCTCCTCCAGGCGCGCGTAGCCGCCCTCCACGTCACGGGCTGCTGCTGCCGCCTGGATTTCGCCCAGAATGCTAACCACATCGGGGTCCTCTTCCATCTCGACGATGCCGGGCGATCCCTCCAATGTGCCGATGATATTGCTGAACTTCTCGCTGTTGAACGAGCCTTCAATCAGGGAATCATCCACATAGGCGCCCAGTTCAGAGAGGTCCATCTGCGAGATCTGCGCCCACAGGCCAGATTGCTCCCAAATGCGCTTGTTGTCCTTCACCTGGATAAAGCCGTTGATGATGCGCAGCTGTTGCGAGAGCACGCGCAAATTGCGATCCAGGTTCTTGGCCTTCATGTCCAGTTCCTTGATCTTGCGCGCCATGATCGTCTGCTTGCGGACGGAGCTCTCCTGCGTGGCCTGCTCGAAGGCGGCGCGTTTTTCCGCTTCCACCTCTTCGACCTGGCGCAACAGCTTCTTCTCCTCTTGCTCCAGGCGAATGCGCTCGCGGGCCAGATCATCGCTGGTCAGATCTTCGATGTTGGGGATACCGCCCGCTGCTGGAGCGCCTGTCTCTTTATCTGGCTTACCGCTTAAAATATCCACCAAGCCCTCAACTGCGTTCCAGATTGTCCTCACCCTGTTAGCCATGATTTACCTCCTCATATAAACTGAATTTAGGATTGATTTAGACAAATACTTGCTCATTATACGCAATTCACCAAAGAAATCGAATAGCGGTTCGCGCTACTCGATGCACTGCACAATCACTTTACCAATATCAGGGATGTCTTCAACTCTGTGGGTTCCTTTTTCTATCAAGTGGTCGAAGGCTTGTAGCACCAGCCGCTCCTCGAGGCCGGTTCCATGCACAAGCTCAGCAACCGAGGCCCCGTGGCTGGTCAGTAGAATTTGCTCGATACGCTCGATGATGCGGTGGAGCTCTTCTTCAGGCAAACGAGGAAGAAAGAGCGAGGCCAGGGGTGCAATACGCGGGTCGTTTTGATCAAAGACCAAGCGCATCGCTTCCAGATCCACCAGACAGGGCAGAACCAGGCGGTGAAAGAAAGCGCGCCCAGTTTTCCCGCCAGCGATGTAGGCTTCGGCTTGAGTCGTCCAACCGGTAGGCGACGCCAATCCCACAAGGTAGGCGACCTTGAGGCGCTCGGCCTCCTGTGCCGCCGCATCCAGGGTCTCCTCAAGATATGCCAGGGTCGCCGGCTCGGTATCAAACCCTTGCTCCACCAGCGCCGGCAAGTGAGCGCAAACACGCGCCTCAAGAAGCAGCCCCAGAGTATTGGTAGCCGCCGGTATAAGATAGCGTGACACCTTGTTCAAGGGCAGACGTTGCTCAACTTCCCGCTCCAGAAAGCCGGTCTGTAGCAAGCGCATCAACAGCTGGGCATCATCGGATGTCGTATGCACCCGATCCCACGAGGGGGGTGCGGTGATAATTTGCTCGCGCTGGGGGTGCCACAGTTTGGTCACACGATGCACTTTGGCGTCGAATCGAGAGATAAACCCTGCTTCACGGCGGCGGGCCTCCTGCGCTGTAACGAGCAGATCGAGCTCACCGGCGGTCAAACGCTGTTGCGCCGCCTGCAGCCGCTCGGATGGGGAAGGTTGATGCTCAAGGCAATGGTGACGTTTTTCCGGCTCCCAACAGTGATTACAAATGGGCGCTTCGCACCCCTCCACCTGACAGCGCCCCCCCACATCACGCGCATCATGAAGCAAACGACTACAGATGGAACACTTTTGCGCCTCAGATGCGGCTGGTGATGATTCGTCCTCGTTTGAGATCTGGTACATCTGCTGAGAGAAGTACGCATCCACATCCTCTTTGCGGATACGGTAGACGCCGCCAATCTTACCAGCCGGTAATTCCCCCTGGCGAATAAGGCGATAGACAGTTTTGTACTCCACGCCTAAGTACTCAGCCACATCTTTAATGCTCCAAAATTGTACTTGTGGCATATCTTCCTCCACATAACTAAAGGCTACGACTCGCTACGAGATTCTTTGTAGTAGATACTCAGCTGATCAATCCTCTCAATTTTACCTATTATAACCAGAATTTACCAAAATGTCAATAAGGGTATTGACAAAAAGTAAAATCTGGTATAAAATGTTAAAAGAAAGCAAAATGGGTTAATCGAAAGGTCGTATTGACAGTTCATCGTTGTTTTATATACTTATTAGGAAATAATGCAAATCCACTCAGATTTTTTGCACAGCATGGCGGGTGTAGCAAATGAGTCCTTTGAAGCACAATGATTTCGTTATTGGAGTAGCCAGCGATAGAGGGCAGCGACGGAAGCGTAATGAGGATGCCTACGGCCATCCCCGTCAAAGCGACAGAGATCGAGCTGGCGAGAGAGGGTATATCTACGCCCCCAATGCAGAGGCGGGGCTTTATCTCGTTGCAGATGGCGTAGGAAGCAGTGAAGAGGGCCAAATCGCCAGCGCAAAAGCGGTGCGCACTGTCATAGAGGCTTATTATCGCGCAGCTTCCACTTCCACTACGGAACGAGAGGATTTCCAATTAGAGCGGGCCTTGCAAGAGGCCAACCAGGCGCTTTGCACATTCAGTACACAAGCAGGCGTGACGGCTTCGACCACCCTGGTCGCCCTGCTGTACACCCATGCGCGTGTCCTTATCGCAAACGTGGGAGACAGCCGCGCCTATCGCCTTCATGAAAACACCATCGAATTGCTCACACAAGATCACAGTATGCGTGCGGAGCTGCTACAGAGTGGTGCAGTTAGCCAAGAAGAGAGTTTGCAGATTCCAGATAACTGGATCACCCGAAGCCTGGGGCGTGGGACAGAGCTTATCCCGGACATCTTCGAGGTTGAGTTCGCTGCTCAAGACCGTTTTGTCCTGTGTACTGATGGGCTGACACGACACGTTCACGAAGCTGAAATCCTTGATACGATCAAGCAGCACAAAGATCCCCAACGCGCGGCCCAAGCCCTGGTTGAGCTAGCCAATCAGCGCGGCGGCAAGGACAACATCACGGTTATGATTTTGCAACCCCGGAGCTTGCGGCAGAGATCGAATCTTTCGTTACCGCAAATTGCACAAGCCATCGCTTTACTTGGACTGCTTACCACGCTCTTCTGGGTGCTCATCAAAACACCTGTCTTTGAACGGGATTCGGATATCCTGGCGACCCCATCATCAAGCCCAACCGCGCCCCTGCCCTCCACCAGCCCTTTACAATCACCTCCCTCACTACCAACCCTAGATGAATAAAGCGTGAAATCGCAGGGAGAATCAATCATCATGATGCACACAAGCGGAACTCACATGCTATCACCTGGAGAAAGGCTCCTCAATGGGCGCTATGTCCTCCAAGGGCTGTTAGGCTACGGGAAATACGCGGAAGTTTACCTGGCGATTGACGAGCATCTGCAGAATACCGGCGGTGGAGATCCACGTGTTGCCATAAAAATATTGAAGAAAGAGCACTGGAATGACACTGAGGCCAAACAACGTCTGGCAAGAGAGGGGGAGCTTCAGATAGAGTCCCGGTTAGGTCGCCACAATAAAATCGTCAAAGTTTTGGAGTGCGGAACTCATTCCCTCTCCGAGTCTGATCAGATATTACAGAGAAAAGTCCCTTTTCTGGTTATGAATTATGTGGAGCATATTACTCTGCATGATTATCTACAACAAAATTCTGGGATAGCCCCAATAGATGAGGTTCTCCTGGCTATCATTCTCCAATTAGGGGGGGCGCTGAGCTGGATCCACTCGCGCAGTCAACCCGTCATCCACCGTGATCTAGCTGATCATAACATCTTATTGCGTTGTCGTCAGATACCAAACGGCTACGAATTATTGACCGAACGAGAGGATTTTGTCTTGCTGAGCGATTTTGGACTGGCCTATGTTAGGGGAGACCAAGGCATCACGAGCGAAGGGCCAAACAAACGCATTGCAGCCAATATCCGTTATGCCTCCCCACAAATCCTCTTTGGGAACGTACCCACTCCAAGTGATGATATTTATTCGTTCGGCGTATTGGTCTACCAGATGCTAACGGGACGTCTCCCCTTTCCTTATGAAACTGATTCCAACCATCCAAACGGCTTTTTGGAGTTTGCTGAATGTGTCAGAGATCGGCCTCCAAAGTTCTCCCATAGCGATTCGGTCTCCGAAACAGTACAGGATATTGTACTCAAGGCATTAGCAAAAGACCACAAGGCGCGCCACAAGGATGCCCTTGACATGGCGAAGGCGTTACAACAAGCACTAGCGCCTCAGATCGTCACGGGTGAAACACAAGTGTCGCCGCCGATAGAATCAATAACAGCGGAGCCTACACCAACAACCCCAGAGACGGTTGTCCCAGTTCCCACGCCCCCTGCGGAGAAGAAGCCCTGGCATCAACGACTCTGGGGATGCCTCTGGCGTACTTTGGGGGTATTGTTACTCTTAGGCATACTTTTAATCATAGGCAGCATCGGATGGGCTAAGCAATGGTTAGATCAACGCGCATCAAGCTTAGACAACGGCTCCCCCACACCATCAGCTACTATCGAGCAACCGATTAGCGGCCTCCCCCTCCCAACACAAAGTACACCTCCACAAGAGACCCTGCCATCAGTACCAACTGCTGCTGCCAGCCCTTTGGTAGCAACTGCGCAACCTGGCAACACTCCCACGGCAATCCCTACGGCTATAGCGATTCCACTGAGCGCCATCGAAGCCGACTTTGCTTATGTCAGTTACCAAGGGACATTCCCCGCACTCATGCTTGATCAAATCGGGAATGACAGTCATACGCCGATCCATACAGGGCTGTCAGCAAGCGTCCAGGCGTTCCAAAATCCGGTCTGGTCGCCGCAAGGCGATTTATTGGCCTACACAGCCGAGACCCCGGAAGGCTCCGCCATCTATCTCTACGATGGCCTCAACACCCGACGCCTCAGCGCGTCGGAAACCAGCGAGCGGTGGCCCACATGGGCTGCTGATGGCAATTCGTTGCTCGTCTCTGGACTCAACCCAGAGGGCATTTGGCAACTTTATCAACTTGATGTCCATACTGGGGCGCGTAGCCCCTTAACCGGGCCACAGTTTAACGCCTGGGCGCCTGCGTGGTCTCCCGCCAATAACTACGTCGCTTATATTTCTGATGCGCAAGGGAGAGACGACATCTATGTGCTAGACCTGGATCAACCTGATCAGCCGCCCCTCAATATTAGCCAATCGGGGGGAGTCTACCCGAATCAACCTGCCTGGGCGCCGGATGGCAAATGGCTGGTCTATGCGACTGAAACGGGCCTACGTTGGATCAGCATAGAAAATCTACAACCTGGACGGCCCCAACCTTTCACCGCCAATGCGCAAGACCGCTTTCCCTGCTTTATCAGCCCTACCCAAATTCTATTTCAGCGCACGTCAGGCGCAGGTACATCCAGCATTTATCGAGCGCGCGTGGGCAATAACGATCCTGAACGTCTGGTAGATAACGCGGGCTGGCCCGCTTGTCACCAGGTGCACTTACCCTAAGCAGCAAAGGAGAAAGCTCATGGAGAATCTATGGGAAGCATTACGCGAGTTTACCAGTTCCTTGGGAACACTAATGCAAGCACAAAGTGCACTCTGTTTGCTTGTTGTCTCTTGGATTTTTACCATTGTCTGGGTTTTCGCAGCGGAGTATCAGAAAAGCCCCCGTCAAATATCACGTGCATTTCTGGGCCTGTTCTGGTTGCCCGGATTAGCCCTCTACTACTTATTCCCTTCCAAGAATCTGGACGCCAAAGAGCCTACCCTTTATCGCAAGGCGCATACCCCCCAAACGATGGTAGCCCCACCGTGGCGCGCCAGCCATACGGATGAAGTCGCCACCTTTGATGGTGAAATATCAGCTGGCCGGGGAGCTTCCAGCCAACCTCGTGGTCACACGGCGGTTACCACCGATGATGGGCAGGCCGCCCATCCAACCATTAAACTGACCCGACCAAAACAGGAGCCTCAGATCGCCATCTTCGAACTTGTCTGGCTCAATGGTCCGGATAAGGGGCGAGTATGGCAATCACAAGGACAACGCGAAGTCCACATCGGCAGACACCCTAATAATCACATCGAGATCACTAAAGATCCCCAAGTCGCACGCTGGCACGCCGTACTCGAAGTGACCACGACCGGAGAAGTGATCTTGCGGGATGCAGACGAAAACGCTCCCCACATCACCGAGGTGAATGGGCACAATACACGCACCAAAGTTAAACAACTCAACAATGGAGACAGGCTCCGGTTGGGCAATACTCAGTTAGGTTTCCGTTATCTGGAACATTGAGGAGGAACTCATGACCGTCGAGATTTGGCGTTTTGAACATTCTGCACATAGCCATGAAAGCGCAGCGCTGTTGCATCTGGCTCGGGAACTACACGCGCTATCAGATTTTTTCGTGATGGTTACCAATCCGATCCTGGAAGGTCGTGAGTTGGATGCCCTGGTGATGAAGCACAATATGGTCTTTGTCGTTGAAATCAAATCCGCACATGGTCCTGTGAAAGGGGATCTCTATGGTGTGTGGACTACCACGCTGCCGGATGGAAGTCAAGCCATACTGAATGAGGGGCGAGAAGAAAACCCCTTCCAGCAGTTACAGCAGGCCTACAAAGCGGCCAAGAATTTTCTCGAAAGTAATGCCGCCGCAGTAATGACACCTAGCGAAGCCGCCATCAATGATTTCAGGAAGATAAAAAACGTTCTGATTTTTGATCCCGAATATGATGAAGAGAATTCAGAGATTGAATTGGGGAAAGAATCCTGGAAAATCACCCTTACCGGGCTTCATAACAATGTAGCAGATCCGTTTTTCAATCTACGGCACACCAGTATCTACCTAACCCCGGAACACATGCGGGCCTACGCGCGCGATGTGCTACATTGTCACCCCTATGAGGATTTACAACGGTTATTGGATGAGGAGGACTATATAACAAACGCCGCCATTCCACCGGAAGATACTGAACCTAAGCTGCCCATCCTCCACATACAGCCCCCTAGCACGGAGCAAGACGAGGATCTGTCAGAGGATGCGCCATCACGCCCACCGTTGAGCGGCCTGAAAACGGTCTTAAAACAGGCGTCTCAACAGATCGGCAAGGTTGGGGAACGCTTGGAAGAGATGCGAGAGCACCAACGCGCTACTCATAAGATAGATTTCGAGACATTGGTCTACGAATTGCGCAAAGCGGCAGATAGCAGCATCCATCATCTCGTGCCAGAGACGTTTGTGGCAAACAGCTATCTGGTTAAGTTAGATGCTTACTCCTATGCACATATCAAACAACTTCTTGAGCGTTATCAAGCTCGCGCCGCAGAGGAGTTGCAAGCTTACATTAGAGAGAGAGAATACACCTTAGAAGCCAAATACAAACGGCTTGCTGTACATATCGAATGTGACGAAACCCTGACCTCACAGATCGTTGTGGAAGCCGAATATGCGCCAATTCCACCAGCGGTACTGCTCACTGGCGAGCACACCATCGAACGCGCAGTATATCCAGGGGAACGGATACGCATTGGACGAGGACAAAATGCGGACTATCCCGTTCCCGATGACCCAGAACATCCTGTGGTCTCCCGAGAGCATTGTATACTCTCAGTCTCCCCTAGCGGGGTCGCCACACTACATGATCATAAAAGCACCAATGGCACCTTCGTCAACGGAAAACCTATCCGCTCCGTAGAACTTGCAGATGGGGACATTATTTTGTTGGGACGCAACAAGAAAGGTATGGAGGGGCCGCTTCTCCACGTCACCCTCCCAAAAAGTTAGGAGATCGGCATGGAACACTTTTATCTATACCTTGCTAATATCCTGTTTGTGCTTACGCTCATAGGCCTCTTTATCTTTTTAATAGGGCGTATTGCTCTCAAAGATGGCGCTGCATTGATGCAGGCATCCCTGCGTTCGATTGAGGGACGATTAGGACGCGCCCTCTTAAACTCTATTCAATCACAGACGTTGCCTGAGTTACGATACTTGCGCGTACAGCAGACCATACCCGAGACCGGGCTTGAAGCTGGCGAAAAAATCCCGCTCCAGGTACCCTTAACCATCATTGGTCGCAGCCGCACGCGCTGTCACATATATCTAACCGACCCCCTGGTCTCCAGCAACCACCTTCACCTCCTCTACAAATCCGATAGCTGGTGGGCGGAGGATCAAGACAGCAGCAATGGCACCATTCTCTTTCCGACTGATGGAGCACCACGAGAGATCAAAGACAAACCGGAACAATTACACGCGAGCGATGTGCTCCAAATAGGCGATACGCGCTTTGAATTGACTTATTGATCTATACACGGAGGGAATCATGCAGCAAGGATTTAGAACTTTCGGTAAGGTTTGGAAAACACGTCAACGCCCCCTCGAATTAGCGTTACTCTGCGTGGTCGCCTTATATACACTCGTTGGCTTTTTTCTCGTCAACGCTGGGCTAGGATTGAACAGTTACGGCCGCTTGTACTTACCCAACTGGGGGGATTGGTTTATCGTGGCGGCGGCATTTGTCGCATTCCTGTTCCTCATCAATCTCATCATCTTGCCGGCGTTGGAATTCAGAGGTGACCAAATCTTGCTCCCCCTAGTCGCTTTCCTCTGTGCCACAGGACTGCTGACCATCAGCTACCTGGAACCCACATTATTTCGCTTTGGCGTAGGGCGTTTTGTGGCTGTCACTGCATCCACCCGCAATGTGGCAATCCAGGATCTTCAGCTGTACCGGCCCGAATCTTACCTGGATCGCGCCGAATTCGATGCTCTCAACGAGAGCTGGATCGCCCTAAACGCCGAAAACGCCTCGATTCGCGCTGCAAATCTCTGTGATATCCAGGATAAGGCGATAGAACCGCTAGGTCCCTGTCCGCCAGTGGATGCACCGCTCAGCTGGCATTACTACCTCTACGATCAATTCAGCAACCTGATGATTGGCTTCGTTATCTTGCTCTGCATTGTCGCGGACCCTCAAAATAAGCGTCCCTGGTTTAAGTCCCCTGCACGCTTATTCATGGGTGTCACCGCACTTCTCGCTGCCTCGATGTGGGCCGGCGCTCAACAATTCGAACTCATCCCCTCAAGCTTCAATCTGCTGGGCCTGGATGGACGTAAAATACTTTTTGCTATCGTTGCGATCCTTAGCGCACGATACTTCGACGAAGCCTGGCTGCGCAAGCGCAGGGTACAGATTGGGATCGCACTTCTCGGTGGTGTTGTGCTCCTGATCACAGTTATCACCAAGCAGCTATCGGTGCCACTCATCCATATCCAGGTTTCTGAAATCCTCAAACTCCTCTCGGTAGCGCTTTTTGCGGGGATGGGGAGCAAGGCCTTAATCTTCATGCAGGGCAACTCCTTCCAACGCCAGTTGCGTCGAGCCTTGGGGTTTGCTTTGGTTTTCGGGATCACAGCCATCGTGATGTTGCGAATCTTTGATCTGGGCGCTGTGCTCATCCTGGCAACCATCCTCAGCACCTATCTCTTCCTGTTGCTTCCTACACGCAGTGTATGGCCGCTACTGTTTCTCTCAGCGATTCTCCTGGTCGCTCTAGGCGCTGTGGGGTACTACATTCTGCCCCAGTTTGATGTTTTTTACGTCAGGGCCAGAATTGACGTATGGCTGGACCCCTGGCTCGACATCCAGACAGATCCCAAATGGGCGCCCATCATGGCGGAGCTGGAACAGCGCAGAGAGGCGCTCCCTGATGAAGAAAACGGAAACCAGATCTCCATCAACATTGATGGCGATCAAATCATCCAGACGTGGCGCGCGCTCTACTACGGCGGACTGACCGGGCAGGGCCTGGGACAGGGGGCCAGCTACATCATCCCCGCCGCCCATAACGATATGGCCTTCGCCGTCATCATCGAACAGATGGGTTGGATGGGAGGCCTCTTTGTCCTCGCCGCCTATCTGATATTGATCCTGCGCGGTTTCCGTATCGCTTTTCACAACCAACGCCGCGAAAGCGTGCTGCTGGCGGCGGGCCTCACCTCGTTGCTGGGATTCCAAACTTTCATCATCGTCGCGGGCACATTTGGAGTGCTACCGCTCACCGGCATCACTGTCCCCTTTATTAGCATGGGCGGAACGTCTATCCTGATTTCCTTCATCTACGTGGGCTTTTTGCTACGACTTTCCACCGCCCAGGCCCAACTCGACCCCGCCCCCCTCCCCTTCGAGGTCCATCATCTGTACAATAGCATCCCCCATCTGGCGGCCCTCTTCCTCATCATCTTCCCGCTCGCCGCCGGTGTGGGCATCGTGCGCATCCGCAACAACGCCGACCGCCTCTCCACAGCCCAGGCCCCCTTCAACCCCTGGATCCAGGTAGAGATCAACCGCACGCTCCGTGGCGCTATCCTCGACCGCAACGGCAATCCTATCGTCTACAGTGATACCCGTGGCGGACGCCGTATCTATCCCGATCCGCTCCTGGCTGAATCTCTGGGACAGACAGTTGGTTACAACAGCGCCATCTACGGGCCGAGTGGGCTGGAATACACCTTCAACGATTATCTCAACGGACGCGGACACAACAACATCCTGATGGAGTGGTTCTCTCGTGTGCGCTATATCCTCACCCGTGAATTCAACGGTCAGGATCTTCAAACCACTATTGACCCTGATCTGCAAAAAATGGTCTATAACCTGATGCGCGACCCTGCCCGTGTCCACAACGCCGGAGCGGCGCTGCTGATGGATCCGCAGACCGGCGAAATTTTAGCCCTGGTCAGTGTACCCACCTTTGACCCGGCCTTGATTGACAGCCTCTATCCCACATTGACAGATGCAGACCAACTGCTGGTCAACCGCGTGACGCAAGGCTTCTATGCTCCTGGTTCGGTCTTCAAGATCTTCACCGCCGCCGCGGCCCTTGACCGGCCCACCTACGGCCCGGATGGCAGTCTCATCACCCAAGAGACGATGTTCTACTATGCGAATGACCTGCAAGCGCCACCCGATCCTTACGGCGCGGGATATACGACCTGGTGGCACGAAGGCGCTTGTGCAATTACGCAAAGCCCTCAGGGCTTTGGAAACTTCACCTTCGCCCAGGCCCTCGCATACTCCGATAACGTCGCCTTTGCCGAAGTAGGGCAGGCGATGGGGCCGTTCCGCCTCCGCGATTACGCCGATCGCTTCGGCATGGGACAATCTTTCCAAATCGGGGTGGATGTGCGCCCCAGCGGATTGGCCCGTGATGAGGCTTACCTGAACACGCCTTGCGGCGCCGCCCAGACTGCCTTCGGACAGGGAGAGCTCTACGTCACCCCGCTCCAGATCGGGCTGATTGGAGCGACCATCGCCAATGAGGGCCTGTTGCCTTATCCGCAACTGGTCTCCCGGCCTCGCATTGCCGAGCGCGGCTGGCGCGTCATCGAACGAGAAACCGCCCAGCAAGTCACGGAGATGATGGTCGCCGTCACCGAGGACGAGTACGGCTCCGGCTACAATGCCCGCATTGAGGGGGTGCAGGTCGCCGGCAAGACCGGCACGGCCCAGACCAACGGCCCGCCCCATGCCTGGTTCATCGGCTTCGCTCCCGCTGACGATCCGCAATACCTGGCTGTGGTCGTGCTGGAAAACCAGGGCGAAGGCTCCCAATGGGCCGCCCCGCTCGTCCGCGACATCCTTTACAACGCGCTGCGCGCGGGACGAGATTAGGGAAATGGAAAGGAGGAGAGACGCGGTAATGGGGGCGCTGGCTACTGGTGGCTCGGCGCTCGTCAGCCGTCATCCATCCAAGAGAAAACACCCCACGCGGCTACTGGGTGCCGTGCTCTTCCTGCTCCTCCTTGCCTGCGGAACAACCTCCACACCAGCGACGCCCCCACCCACGGCAAGCGCAGCCGCGCCCGCCGAGGCGCTGCGCACCGCCGACACCTTCCTCTCCTCCTGGTGCCGCCAGGGATACCCTCACATGTATCAGCTCCTCACCC